>Ga0209157_1000302_pt1 | contig 43016 bp, 43 predicted proteins | sample GraSoiAngelo_135_FD_185892 | JGI IMG/M metagenome (GOLD analysis project Ga0209157, IMG submission 185892) | Grasslands soil microbial communities from the Angelo Coastal Reserve, California, USA - 14_0929_05_40cm (SPAdes) (version 2) | ecosystem: Environmental > Terrestrial > Soil > Grasslands ...
GTACCAGGCGCACATGCGGCGACAGCGCAAGAAGGATCGGCTGAGCCGCAGACCACAGACCGAGTGTTAAACGCGCCGCCCTGCATCATCGTCATCTCCGGCATCCAGGCCGCCGGCAAGTCCACCATCGCGCACCTCCTCGCCCAGCGCTTCGAGCGAGGCGTTCACATCGAGGCAGACGTCCTGTACCAGATGATCGTCACGGGCCGCGTCTTGCCGGAGGAGCCCGGCGCCATGCCGCCCGAAGCCGAGCGCCAGCTAAGGCTGCGGCTACTGAACGCCTGCCTGCTCGCGCGGTCGTTCTACGAGGCGGGGTTCAGCGTGGTGATCGATGACATCATCATCGGCGAGCGGTACGCCCACCTGAAGGAGGACCTGTCCGGGTTGCCGTTCGACCTTATCGTGCTCGCGCCGCGGGCCGAAGTTGTCGCGAAGGAGAGGGACGCCAGCCGCGGTAAGCGGGTCGTCCTAGGCGAAAAGTGGGCGACTACCCTTGACGGCGATTTGCGCCAAACGATGACCGGAATCGGCGTGTGGGTCGACAACAGCGATCAGACGCCGGACGAGACGGTGGAGGAGATCGTCGGCCGACTCGACTTACAGACTATTGCTTGACGAGCCCGACTAGGTTTCCCTCCGGGTCCGCCATCTGCGCGACGGTCGGGCCGCCGGGCACGTCGAACGGTTGCATTACGGCGTGGCCGCCCATCTCCTCGGCGCGACGCAGCGTGTCGTCCAGGTCGAGTACCTGCACGAAGATGCTCACGCCTGGCGCTTCTGCCGGCCGAATGTGGCCGCCGACGCCTGCTTCCGGCCCGCCGATGCCGTGCTGGACGGTCATGATGCCCATCGGGTTGGCGCCGTCGATGTTCCAGCCGAAAAGCTCTCGATAGAACCCGGCGAGGCGCTGGGGGTCTTTGCCTCTGATCTCGAAATGCACGACGGGACGGGTCATCGGATGCTCCTTTCGCCGGGGCCGATGTTAGCACGAAAAGGGCGCTCGTTTGACAGCACTCTCTCAACCGTCCTAGTATGGCGCCCGTTCTGCTGAGCGAAAGGAGAGGTAGATGCCCGCACGATCACCCGAAGAAGTGGATGCGCTGTTTGAGAAAGCGTTGAACGCCGCGGACCTCGACGGCCTGGTCGCGCTTTACGAGCCGGATGCGACGCTGATTCCGCAACCGGGCCAGGAGGCGAAGGGCGGCGACGCCATCCGGCAGGCGCTGGCACCCCTGGTCGAAGGCAAGGCCCAGATTGACCTCAAAGTCGAGCGGACAGTGCGGTCGGGCGAGGAACTGGCGGCAACGTACGGCGTCTGGACGATGAAGGCGGGCGATCAGGAGATTTCTGGAAAGACCATAGAAGTCGTTCGCCGGCAGCCGGACGGCACCTGGTTGTTCGTCATCGACGATCCCTTCGCCAGGAACTCCTAGCCGACGACTCGCTCGCCTTAAGCTTCGCGGCGCATTGTAACGCTACTGATACTCTTTGAGGTTGACACTACGCGGCGACCTCCATAGAATTCCAACAAACCTAAGAGCTACACGCCGAATCCTGCCGAGGTGGGACCGGGGGAACCAATTCAGGGGTGAAGCCGCTGTAGGCGACAGGGCTACTTTCCAGCCCTAACCCGTCAGCTAACCTCGTAGGCGTGGGAAAGTCGATCCGCGAATCGGGATCGGCTTATTTTATGCCCGAATCGTGATTCGCCGGGACCACGAAGAGGAGGAAAGGCATAGACCCGCAAACTTCACGGAGGACGGCTGGGTTGTCGGGGATACCGGTAGGTATCGACATCAGCCCCGCCGTCATCGGCCTGAGCCACACGCCGCTGGACGCCCCGCCTGTTTCGATAAGATCGCTTCCGGTCGCTTACGGTGGCGAAGCGCGTACAATCGCGCTGAACCCACCGCTCGCAATCGAGCGCGCGCTCGAGCCCCCGCGCATATCGGCGAGCCGAAAAAGGGCGATTCTTAAAAGGACGCTGGAAACCGTCCCGGCTCTTATCGCGATTACAGTCATTTCGTCGCTTGTCTGGGGCCCGCTGTTTGTGCCCGTCCCGTTCGCAATCGCCGTCCTCAGCTTTCACGCCTATTGGCTCTGGCGAGCCCAGATGACGGGCATTCACGCTTTCAAGGGGTTCCTGTTGCTTCGCCGGCACAAGAAGATCGACTGGCGGGAGCGCTATGACAAGCACGTTGCTGCCGGGCAAGCTGCGCTGCGCTGGGATGACGTTCGCCATATAGTCGTCATTCCGAACTACACCGAGAGCGCCGAAAAGCTACGCCTATGCCTAAACTCGCTGGCAGAGGGCGAAGTTCCCGACAAGATCATCGCCGTGCTCGCGATGGAAGAGCGCGAAGGAGCTGAGGGACGACGCCGGGCTGAGCTGCTCATGGCTGAGTACAGCGGGCGGCTGGGCGGGATCTTCGCCGCCTATCACCCGTGGGGAGTGCCGGGTGAGGTAGCGGGGAAGGCTTCGAACGAAAACTGGGCGGCGAGGCGCGCGAAGGAGATCGTCGTCGACCGCTGGGGTCACGATATCGAAAGCATCACGATTACCAGCTGCGACGCCGACACGGTGTTCGACCCGAAATACTTCAGCTGCCTGACTTACCACTTCACTACGAACCCGGAGCGCTACCGCCGCTTCTGGCAAGGCCCCATCATGTACTACAACAACATCTGGAATGTGCCGGCCCCGCTCCGCCTGCCGCACGCGATCGCCGGGCTCAACCACCTTGGCCGTCTCTCCCGCACGCTCTTACGAAACGTGTTCCCGCAGTCGACTTACAGCCTTAGCCTGCGAATGGCCCATGAAGTGGACTACTGGGACCCGGACATCATCCCCGAGGACTGGCACATGTTCCTCAAGTGCTACTACAACCTCGGCGGGATGGTTGATGTGGACACGATGTATACGCCGATCTACATGGACGGCATCCGCTCGCGGACGTATGCCCGCACCTTCGTCAGCTATTTCGAACAGGCGCGCCGGCATGCCTGGGGTTGTTCGGACATACCATATGCCGTCCAGCATGTCATCGATCATCCGGAAATCCCCATGGGCGCGCGGCTGCGCCGCCTCTGGGCCCTCTGCGAGAGTCACTTCCTATGGTCCACACAGTGGTTTCTCGTGACGCTCGGGCGCGTCGTGCCGTTCCTACTTGTCTCTCTCGGCGTGACTGACCTGCCTGCGTGGTTCCCCGGCATCTCGCACTGGCTGTTAGCGCCCTGCGCCGGCACTCTATTGCTGATCGTCACGCTGGATACCATCATGCGCCCGAAGCGGCCGGCGAGCTTCCGCTGGTGGCATTTCCCGTTCCAGTACGTGCAGTGGTTCGGCATGGCGGTCATCACCTTCTTCTCCTCCGCGCTGCCCGCACTCGACGCCCAGGTCCGCCTCGCGTTGGGGAAGCGGCTCGAGTACAAGGTCACCGAGAAGGCCTGACCGAAGCTCTCGGCCATTAGCTATCAGCTCAGACATGGGCGCTGCTCTGACTCGTTGGCGCTCCGTGGGACAGCCGACGAAAGAAGAGCTCGAATCGATCTTCCGCGATGAGGGACTCCGCCCGAGCTGGTGGTCGAACGCGCCCGGCGACCGTTATGGCGCGCACAGCCATCCGTACCACAAGGTTCTGTATTGCGCCCAGGGCAGCATTCGCTTCGACCTGCCCGCCTCGGGCGAGAGCTTCGAGCTTCACCCCGGCGACCGGATCGACATATCACCGGGCACGCACCACTCGGCGTTGGTTGGACCCGAGGGAGTCACGTGCGTCGAGACGGCACGAAGCGCTTAGGCGGACTGGCACTCAGCCGGTCGATGCCACCCGCGGCGAAGGCTCTGTAATACACTGGTAAGAAATCGCCGCTACGCTTGTTTCGAGACGAACGCTGCTATGACTCAAGAACGCATTCTCGTCGTTGAGGACGAACCAACCGTGGCGGAGGTCGTAGACCGCTACCTGCGCCGGGACGGGTACAACGTTTGCGTAGCTCACGATGGCCTAGATGGCATGGAGGCATACGACCGCTTCCAGCCGGACCTCGTCGTCTTGGACCTTATGTTGCCGGGTCTGGACGGAATGGAGGTCTGCCGGCGCATCCGCTCACTTGCCACTACGCCGATCATCATGCTTACGGCCCGCGGAGATGAGGTCGACAAGCTGGTCGGTCTCGAGGTGGGCGCGGACGATTACGTCACCAAGCCGTTCAGCCCGCGGGAACTTGCGGCTCGAGTAAAAGTGGTATTGCGGCGGACGGCTTCGATTCCGCAAGACGGCGACACGCTGCGCTTCGATCATCTGCGGATCAGCGGGCGCACGAGGACGGTTGAGGATGAACGCGGCGCAATCTCACTGACGGCGCGCGAATTCGATCTCGTGTTCTTCCTGGCCCGGCATGCGGGGCAGGTGTTCAGCCGCGACCAGTTACTCGACAGCGTGTGGGACTTCGAATTTCCGGGGGACGCCGGCACTGTCACTGTCCACATGCGCCGGCTGCGCTCCAAGATCGAGGCCGATCCCTCACGGCCAAGGCACCTGAAGACCGTTTGGGGGGTGGGGTACAAGTTTGAGCCGTAGAACCTCCAACGACAGGTACCGATGGTTGAGAGGCCTCGCCATGTCCGCGGTCGCGGCAGTCCTGGCACTCGCTCTGGCCATCGGCGCGGCTGTCTTGCTGACGGAGCTCACGATGTCGCCGTCGTGGGCGGAGCTCCGGAAGCTCGCGATTTACCTTGCGCTGGCGGGCGTCGCGTCTGCGGGCCTCGGCTGGGTGGCCCTGCGAGGGGCTGATCGGATGCTTGGCCCCGGCCTGCGGGGCCGCGCGTTCCTGAGCAGCGTGATCGCCGGAGCCGTAGCGCTTCTCAACGTCATCATCGTCGGACGATTGATGTTCGTCTCCACAGAGCATGATCTGAACCTACTGCTGACGTTGGTCATCTTCAGCGCGGTGATCACGGCGTTCTTCAGTTTCTCAGTAGCCGCCACCGTAGCGGGGCGGATCGAGAACATCGCCACCGCTATTCGCCTTCTCGCCCACGGGGCTTTTGCCACCAGGCTCGCTCCCAATGGCAACGACGAGGTCGCCCGCCTGAGCGAAGATGTTGACCTGCTAGCCGCCCGCCTCCAGGCGGCCGATGATCAGCGGGCGGCGCTGGACCGCGAACGCCGGGAACTGACAGCCGCTATCTCTCATGATCTCCGAACTCCGCTCGCGTCGCTTCGCGCGATGACGGAAGCACTTAACGACGGCATCGTTGATGAGCCGGCGGAGATCCGTCGTTATTACGCGACGATGCGCCGCGAGATCGAACGTTTGAGCGGCATGATCGACGATCTCTTTGAGCTATCCCAGCTGGATGCCGGCGCGCTCAAACTGGAGAGACTGCCCATCTGCGTCCAGGACATCGCCGCGGAGGTCGTGGATGCGATGCAGGCGGCGGCACGGCTCGCCGGCGTAGAACTGATACTGAACGTTGATTCGTCTCCACCCGAGATTGAGGTTGACGGCGGTCGAATCGAGCGGGCGATCGGAAACCTGGTGCGAAACGCGCTCGAGCATACTCCGGGCGGTGGTCGCGTGCTCGTCTCCGTCGCAGCGACGAACGGCAACGTAGACTTACGCGTGGCCGATAGCGGAAGCGGCATAGCTCCAAGCGATTTACCACATGTATGGGAGCGCTTCTATCGCGCGGATATCTCACGAGGTCGAAACGGCAATGGAGATGGCGCGGGGCTGGGGCTCGCCATTACACGCGGGATCGTAGAGGCGCACGGTGGCAGCGTTGAGGCCATTTCGGGAGGTGGTGACGGCGCTACCTTCGTTCTCCGCTTGCCTCTCAGCTAAGTCGTTCTCGGGCGCAACACAAAGAAGGCGGGGCAGCGATGCCGCCCCGCCTCCGTCGACACGGTCCGCTAATCTAGCCGCTAATCGTCCTCGTGCTCGCCGCCAATTCGCTCGATGGTGATCTCCGCCACCGGGTTAGTCCAGCCGTGCATCGAAGGGCTCAGGTCGGCGCCGCCGACGATGCCAGGGTGGTGATGAATGATCCCGTGCGGACTGGTGTCCACAGCGGCGTCCTCATTGCCGTTCGGGTCGCCCGCCAGAGGCGTCGGCCCGAGGGCGCTACACGCATCGACAATGTCTCTGCTCCGCTCGGTGTTGTTCTCGGTACCGGCGTCGTAACCGGCGGCTTGATACGTGACCGAGCCCTCTTTCGGAAGCTTCACGCTATCGAGCCCGGTAAAGCCGTCGTTGGTGCAGATTAGCATCACGGCGAGAGAGAGCCGGTCGCGAGGACGGGCCTTGATCTCGAACGTGAATTCGTCGGTGAAACTGCCGACAGTCGTGCCCTCGCGAGTGATGGGCCGATCGATGTCGACGACATCCGTATTCCCCTGCGCCGCATTGGCGGCAGCAACCGCCGGAGCCTCGTTGCCGTCTTCGGCGATGGTCTCTATACCGGGCGAGGCCATATCTCCGACGTGGAATAAGTGCGCCGATCGCCTGTGGGTGACCGCGACGCCGGGCGAGAACGGCTGCCCGTGGGTCTCGTTCTCAATGGTCACGCGGTATGTTCTGAGGCCGTCGTCGCTTGCTTCGCTCGTGGACCCGCTCCTAACGAATGCGAGAGCGGCCAGGAGAGCGATTCCCGTCAGTAATGCATACTTCTTCGACAAGAGTTCCTCCTTCGAACTGACAAAAAGCCGGTGAATGGACGCTGTAGCCCACCTCCCTTCGCTTGGCATCAAGGGAAAACCTTAGCGGGCGGGCGTTACGTCAAGGGGGCGAATCTTACAGAAGGATGAATTCCAGACGATCCATGAAAGAAGTCAGCGAGGTAATACCGTCGTAAGATTTCGCCGCTATCATGAAGAAAACCAAAGCAAAGGAGCACCGAAACCATACTGGCAGTTACTGAGGAACTGGGGCGCTTCGAGGAACTATTCAGCGACGTCGTCTATCCCGTGTGGCCCGTTTGGCTCGCGGCGGCAATCGTCGCTGCTGCTCTGGCACTGTTCTTGGCTTCCCGCCGAGGCTGGCATAAATGGGCTCTGCAGCATCGCCTTCTCACCGGCGGTACGCTCGCCATCGTGCTGGCGGTTGGCATACCCGCGGGATGGTTCACGATCTCGCCGCTATTTGAACGAGAGACCGTCTGTGAAGCGAGCCCGATCGCTGGTGCGGGCGCGGGATCAGAGAAGTGCGAGGGAGTCGCTGTGGCAGCGGGCGGCACGGCCTCCGCAGCCACGGCAACCATAGCGCGTACGGCGACCCCAGCCGCAACGGCTATGCCAGAGGCAAGCCACGGGGCGATAGAAGCGCCGCAGTTTCAGCCTCGTGTGGCAAGCCAGGGAGAATTTCGGGGCGCGGACGATTTCCATTTCGGGCGAGGACAGGCGCTGCTGATCGAGACTGCGCCAGGAGAATACACGCTGCGCTTCGAGAACTTCTCGGTGCGCAACGGGCCCGATTTGTTCGTCTACCTCTCGACCGATCCGAACGGATCCAACGATGGCCTTCTGCTTGGCGACCTCAAGGGAACCGACGGCGCGTTCAACTATGACGTGCCAGAGGGCACAGATATCTTTCGATACAAGAGCGCCGTCGTATGGTGCAGGCAGTTTGCGGTTCTGTTCGCGACAGCCACTTTCGCGTGACGCCAACTAGACGGATCTCAAGGAGCGAGCGGCCGGCCCTCGCGCCGTCAGCCGCGAATCATGTCACTTCGACTATCAGCCGGTTGCTTGCGAGCTAACCTTCCTTCTTGGCTTCCGTTGCCGGTCGCTTCAGAATGAAGTAGCTCGATTCCGTACGGATCAAGGGGTGCACCGCAGCGAGTTCCCATCCGTCCTGTCCCAGAGTGGACAGGTAGCGGGTGGCGAAGCTGGTGCGGTGCTCTCCCTGTTGTCTGATAAACTCCACTCCTTCCGAGGAAATCCTTCCCCGAAAGTCTACATACGCGATCTTGTATTCCCAAGCTGCCAATGTAATCGCCTCCTTTGCGGCGAACCGGCGCAGGACCAAGACCGCCCGCTCATGTTCTATTATGGGACACCGCAAGACCCTTGTGTTGGTCCGCGCTAACCGCTGAGAGGAGCCAATGGATAGCAGAGAAACGGTTGTGGGTGCCGGGAGCGGGCGGACGCACAGCTCGCCGTTTGGCGATTCGCTCCGCTGGATCATCGGCGAGGAGGCGACGGCAGACGCCTACTCGCTGCATGAGCGGACCGCGCCGCCTGGCGCAGCCTCGGTTCCGCACATCCACAGCCGCGTGAGCGAAGCGTTCTACGTGCTCGAGGGAGAGTTCACCTTCGAGCTGGACGGGCGGACGGTCAACGCTGGGCCCGGCGATTACGTCCATGCTCCGGCCAGCGTTTCGCACGCGTGGCGGGTGACCAGTAGCGGAGATCCCGCGCGGGCCCTCGTGCTCTTCGCGCCCTCGGTGCCGCTGGCCTTCTTCGAAGAGATCGACGCGGTGATGCAGGAGCCGGCGGACGCACGGCCGGACCTTCGCCGGCTGGCGGCTATCAACCAGAAGTACGGCCTGACCTAAAGGAAGGGAAAATGGCAACCGATTCGCTCGAACTCGTCCTGCTCGGCACCAGCAGCCCGATCCACACGCCGCACAGGTTCGGCCCGTCGCAAGTGATTACTGACGGACGGACTCGAATCATGGTGGATACCGGATGGGGATCGACCTTGCGTCTGTACCAGGCAGCCATGCCACCGCAGTCGATCGATGCGATCTTCATCACGCATCTGCATTCCGACCACACGACGGACCTCGCCGACTTCCTGGTGATGCGCTGGGTGGGCGGGATTCGAGGCCCGATTCCGATATACGGGCCCGCGGGCACCTCCCGCATGGTGAAGGGCTTCCAGGAGGCGATGGCGGCGGACACGAAGTATCGGCTGGACCATCACGGCGAGAAGCTCTGGTCGGGAGGTCTGTCCGCGGACATTACGGAGTTCGAGGCTGGCGAGGAGCCGATGGTCGTGGCGGAGATCGGCGGGATCGTCGTGAAGGCGTTCGAGGTTGATCACCGGCCGGTCAAGCCCGCATACGGCTTCCGGCTCGAGAAAGGCGGCCACTCGATCGTGATCTCCGGCGACACGAACCCATGCCCTGGACTGCTCGCCGGCGCCAAGGGCGCGGACATCCTGGTCTGCGACTCGATGAACCAAGCCATGATGAAGGTTCTCGAGAATCAGCTGCGGACTGCGGGAAACGAAGTGCAGGCGTCGCTGCTTGAGGACGCACACACTTACCACGCACCGATCGAGGCAATGGCCGAGACAGCGCAGCAGGCGGGAGTCAAGCACCTGGTGGTGTCACATATGATGCCACCGGTGCCGGTGGAGCAGGAGGCGCAATTCGTTGCGGGGCTCGACCGGGTGTTCGAGGCGAAGATTACGGTGGGGCGAGACCTGATGCGAATCGCGCTTGGCTAGCGGCTAGCCGCTGCGCCTGCGCTCAAGCTCCTGGAGCACGAAGGGATTGGCTTGCCTTTCGAAGCCGATGCGCGTCTCTCGCATGTGTCCGGGCAGGACGACCGTGTCGTCGGGGAGCGATAGGAGCTTGTCGACGATACTCGCCATCTCCCGGTCGTAGTCGCCGCCGGGAAGGTCGGTGCGGCCGATCGAGCCCTGGAAAAGCGTGTCGCCGCTGAAGAGCATTCCTTCGGTGTAGAAGGAGAGGCTGCCCGGCGTGTGGCCGGGCGTGTGGATCACCTTGAGCTTTACACCGTCGACATCAATCTCGTCGCCGTCGGCGGGGTATGCGTCGGGGTCCGGCGGCGGGTCAACGGGACGGCCGAGGAAACCGGCGGCGGTGCCGGCCGCGTTTCTCGCAATCGGGAGATCGCCCTGGTGCAGCAGGAACTTTGCGCCGGTCGCCGACTGGACGCCGCGTACGCCGAGTATGTGATCGATGTGCGCGTGGGAGTTGGCGATAACTTTGATCGCCACGCCCATGTCGCGCGCCATCGCGAGGATCTCCTCGGGCTGGTCGCCCGGGTCGATCGCGATAGCCTCGCCTGTTCGCCGGTTTCCGATCACCCAGGCGTTTTCAGCGAAGACGCCGACAACGATGCCGCGGACGATAACCTCGCTCACCGTCGCTTCGCTCATGTTCCGCCCGCCCCGTCTTGCGACTGAATGTGATTCACGTGACAAGCGTCATTGATCCCGGTAACGACCAGGCGCGGAATGTGGGAACCCGCGCCGTCGTTAACTTCGACCGTCGTGATAGATGCGTTGTCAAGAACGAAAGGGATAGGCCGCCGGTATTCTCTACCGAGAACATCCATCAGGAACAAAGTGATCGGGCCGGCGTGCGTAATGACGGCGACACTCTCGCGGCCGTCGTGCCGCTCGGCAATATCGTGCATCGCTGCCCGGACTCGGCCCTGGAACGCAACGAGACCCTCGGAGCCGGGATACGCTGGGAAATAGGCGCGGTCGCTCCTGAACGCTTCGACAATCGCCGGCTCGTTCTCTCTGATCTCCTGCCAGGTGAGGCCTGATACCGCATCGCCAAAGTCGTACTCCTCGAGGCGGGGCTCCGAAATAACGTCCAAACAAGCTTTGGCGGCGATAACCTCAGCGGTCTGCATTGCCCGGCCGACCGGGCTGGAATAAAGGGCGGAAACCGGCAACGTGACCAGGCGCTCGGCGAGACCTTGTGCCTGCTCGACACCTCGCATTGTCAGCGGGAACTCGCGGCGGCCCTGGAGACGGCGCTCGAGGTTCCCTTGCGATTCGGCGTGACGGATGAGGAGCAGTCGCATAGTCACGAGACCCTGGCGCTGCGGCCGCACGCGCGGCATGTCCAGAGTTCGTACTGCTTACCAGGCCAGCCGGCAGACTCGCTCTGAAAAATCCAGACGTCGGGTGCGGCGAAGACGGTCTCGAAGAGCCAGCGAAGGCGCGCCTTTTGCCGATGCTCTACGGCCCAATCGCGATTGCCGCAGCGCTTACAAGGCGGCGTCTTTTCAGTAACGACGGATGCGGGACTGCCGGGACTACTCAACTAGCGGAGCAGCTCGATGAACTGGTGGAGCATGCGCGCTGTCGCGCCCCAGATGCGATGGCCATTGTAGGAGAAGGCGGGAACGAGCACCTGCCGCCCCTGATGTTCCCGCACCTCGAGTTCCATGTTGCGCTCGTCCATAAGGTAGGCCAGCGGTACCTCAACAACCTGCGCGACCTCATGATCGCTGATTGTATAGGAGTATTCGGATTGCGTGGTAAGCATCCCGACGTACGGCGTCACCCGGAAATTGCTTATCGTCACCATGTCGTCAAGCTGACCGACGATCCGGACGTGTTCTGGCTGTACGCCTATCTCCTCGAAGGTCTCGCGAAGAGCCGTTGTTTCAAGGCAGTCGTCGGATTCGTCGCAGGCGCCGCCGGGGAACGAAATCTGTCCCTTGTGATGCTCGACGTGGGTTGTGCGTTCCGTGAACACGACGTGCGGTTCACCTTCGCGGTCGCAGACAAGTATGAGGACAGCGGCGGGCGACGCTTCGGAGTGCTCTACGTGACGAGGAGTGTACTCCGCGATGGCGTTCAGGATGCGATCAGGAGTTTCTTCGGAACCCATGATTGAAACCGACACTAATTCTACGCCCACGTCCCTATGCGCGTCACCCTACGACGGCGGGGGCTGCAGGGCGGCCATCCGTCCCCGGAAGCTTGAGACATCCCAGAATGACCAGCCGCGTGCAGCCTCTTCCCTGAGATGGTTGTATATCCTGTTGCGCACTTCATCGATCATTTCGGAGCCCGGGCGGCCGGTCAGCTCCTCGAAGGCGACGAGTACGCTTTCCAGTGCAGCCCGCAGGGAACCGTTGCGCGACGCGAGGTCCGATAGTACGAGGGAGCTGGCCCGATCGTCACGCAGCCGCTCGATTTGACTGACGATTGGCGCAACGCTTTCGTTACGACTCGGAGCGCCCGTCAGCGCCTCGCCGGAGGCCGAGAGGAGCGAACTAAGCGTCTCGTTATCGCGGCTCAGGGTTTCGGCTGCCGTATCCCACTCGGAAGCGAGCGACTCGAGCAGCATCTGCACCGTTTGAGCAGCGTCCAGGGCGAACGCCGATGCTAGCTCCGGGGCAATCAGTTCCGCAAGCGCCGTCTGAGCCGCGCGGAGTGACTCAATTGCGGTGGGTCGCATGACTAGACTCCCATCAGGTCCATGATTTCGAGTTCGAGGCGAGCGATATTCCGGCCGAGAAAAGCCATCATCGGGCTGCGCGTGCGCCCCTCGCAGAATGAGCGAGCGCCGGTCAGGAAAATGGCAGCGAGCTTTGCGTTCCCGAGCAGCTCCCAAAAACGGATGGCTTCAGGGGCGACGGTGAAGCCGCTTGCTTTTTCATACCGCTTATAGAATTGTTCCCGCTCGATCAGCCCGCCGATGCTTTCGTCGCCAAGCCAGCGCCAGGGCCGGATGCAGGCCCAGGCGACATCTTCCATTGGGTCTCCGAGATGCACCATCTCCCAGTCTAGGATCCCCCTTATCGCACCCTCGCTGTCGCAGAGGAAATTTCCGGTGCGGTAGTCGGCGTGAACAAGGACGATTCGCTGCGCCGGAGGCGGCGGATGCCGGCGCATCCAGCGGAAAGCGGCCCTCAGGACCGGCTGCGGCTCGAGCGCATCGCGGTCGACGACGCCCTCCCATTTTTCGATCTCCATAAGCCCACAGCCGGCTTCGTCTGCCGGCGCGCCGAGGAAGTCGAGCCCGCTTGCTCGCCAATCAAGCGAATGGATGCAGGCGAGGATCGCGACGAAACGTTCAGCAAGTAGCGCCCTCACCACGAAGAAGCGGGGATCCATCAGCACCTTCGTCGGACTCGTCTCGCACCCGTCAATGCGCTCCATCACGAAAAACGGACGGTCCAGGAAGGCGCCCTCGCTTTCCAGCCAGTACATCTTGGGCACGGGCACGCCATGACCCGCGAGGGCGTCCATCACGCGGAATTCGAGGTCGCGTTCGGTCTCGAGCAGGCTGGCATCAGGGTCGCGGCGGAGCACAAACCCTCGCTCCACCTCGTTGCCGTTCTCGCGCCATGTGGCGTCGAAGGACCATGTCTCGCGGGATGCGCCGCCGGGGATGCGCTGCAGGTGCGAGACGGCAACGCTATCGGCGCCGATTTTGGCCGACAGGTACTCTTCGATTCGTTCTTGAAGCATGATGAGACCCCGCAGAAATGGTGGGCCCGCCAGGATTCGAACCTGGAACCAACCGGTTATGAGCCGGACGCTCTGCCCTTGAGCTACGGGCCCTGCGTGAGGATTGTATATCCCGCCTTCGCGGCCTATCAACCTCGGCTCCTCGCGATGTCTTAGATGTCTTATATGTAACGGCCCTTAGAAAGTCACGTCTCTCAAAGAGGTGAAGGGAAGCCCGAGTCTTTCGAGCGACAATTCAAGGAAACACCATTGGCTCAATTCAAGACCGAGGCTCCTGCCGAAGCTCCCGCGGATTCGGCCGGGGCCGACAAGTCAATTAGCCGGAAGGGAAAGATCTGGCTTAAGCAGTCCGTCGGCGCTGGGCTGCTAATCGCCGGGTGGGCCTACTTCGCCTTGCCGCACATCGGCTCTGCTCAGTTCTTCCTCGATACGCTGGTGTTTTGCGCATTCGGCACCTACGCGTTTATCACCGCCTACAATGCCCGCCGTGAGACGGTTACGCTTGAGAAGAAGCTCCGCTACACCCTGATCAGGCGCAACATGGAGCTTGAAAGCATGACGACGCGTGATGATCTAACGCACTTATTCAGCAGGCGTCATCTGTTCGACCGATTCGAGCGCGAGCTTCAGAAGGCCAAGACGTCGGGCCGAACTCTGTCGGTTCTCGTAATCGACCTGAACGGCATGGAGCAGATAAACGCTAGTCACGGATACCAGGTGGGCGATAAGGTGCTTGCCGCATTTGGGCGCTTCCTGGCCGACCACGCGCGCGGGAGTGACGTGCTCGCTCGCATAGATGGCGATGAATTCGCGGTGCTAATGCCAGGCGCAGATGAGGGGGCCGCTGCGGCCGCGGTGACCCGGCTGCTCACGGCAATGGAGAGAGCGGATTCATTCCAGGAGAACGACATCTCTCTGCAGGTAACTGCATCGATAGGAAGGTGCGGCTATCCGTGGGGAGCCGCGAGCGTTGATCAGATAATGCACGCTGCCCGCGACTCAATGTCGGCCCACAAGCGCGAGCAGAGCGCGCTCCTTGCCGCAGCCGGCAGTGCGCCAGCGGACAGCGGCGGCGGCTAAGTCCGCCTCTTTCCAGAACCGCCGAGTTCCGGCTTCCATAGGGCGGAACGTTCGCCGTCCTGCGCTCAGCGCTTATATACGACCCGCGGCGGACGCCTTCTCTTCCGCCAAGAAGTCCAGCATTACGTCCATCACGCGATCGAGTTGGTCATGGTGGACCCAGTGGCCCGCGCTCTCAATCACGACTGTCTGACGCTCGCGAATCGAGGCGACGCGACCGGAGCGCCCGGGATCAGGCGCCCAGCTCTCCGCGCCCTTGATGAGCAAGGTGGGTGCCGTAATCTGCCCCCAGATGTCCTCCGCGTCTTCCAAGTTGAACTGGTAAGGCGACCGGATGCGCACGTAGTTATCGAACTTCCAGGAGAATGTTCCGTCCTCGTTCATTCGGGTGCCGTAGAGCGTCAAGTGCCGCGCCATTTCGGGTGTCAAGTGCGGGTTGGCCTCTATCATGCGTCGCGTGGCTTCCTCCCGGTTGGGATAGCGCCGTGGTTTCCTGCGCTCCATCTCGTGCATGTGCTGGACCCATTGGCGCATTCGTAAATGAGCGGGCTGCTCTTCGATCATAGGCGGGCCCCAGCCTTCGATTGCGATCACGCGCGATACCGCGTCAGGGAACGTGCCGGCGTACTGCAGAGCGATCGCCCCGCCGAGGGAGTGACCGATCAGCACCAGCGGACGCGGAAGGCTATCAGCGAGAACAGAGGTGTCGTAGACGAACTCCGGCAGCGAATACATGCCGCCGATCGCCCAGCCGCTGTCGCCGTGCCCGCGCAAGTCAGGTGCGTACAGCGTATAGGATTCGATCAGCCGAGAAGCAACGAAGTCCCAGTTGCGGCAATGGTCCTGGCCGCCGTGAATCAGCAGCAGGGGCGGCTTGGCTCCGTCGCCCCAGACGGCGTAGTGCAGCCGGATGCGCTGCGACTCGTAGTATTCGTGTCTCGGCTCCGGGACTGGCGCGATCACGCAGACTCCGCGGCTCGGAGTTCAAACAGCGACGTGTAGATGCCGACCTGGCTCCCCGGAATGACGAACGCGCCACACACTTTCTCGTAGAATTCGATCGGGCCCACACCGCCGATGACTGCATAGGCATAACCGAGTTCGCGCATTGATTCGAGGCAGAGCAGCAGAAGGGCGGTGCCCAGGCCATGACCGCGGAGCGCCTCTCGAACGCCCGTCGGCCCAAAGAAACCGCGGCGTGTGCATTCGTATACGCCGAAGCCCACGACCTCCGGTCCGCGAGTCGCAACGAAGCCGGTGATCGGCGAATGATTGAACGCCCTGTCCGCCTCGACGGCCCACAGCTCGCCGAAGCACTGAGTCGCGAACTGGCGCATCCTATCTCGGTCCCAAGGCTCAGCCCGGCGCACGGTGAACCCGGCGCCGGCGGCACGCTCAACGTGCGGGCGGGCGTCCGGCAGATCATAGAGGCGCACCAGCATGTCCGGCATAGCGAGGGCTATGATAGCAGGAGCCGGAAAAGGAACGCAGTGAGTAGCAGGCAAGAGCCGACGGGGCGAGTCGAGGTCCGTGTGACACCGGGCGCCCGCCATGACGCGGTTCTCGGCTGGCAGGATGATGTCCTTCGCGTGCGTGTGCGGGCGCGCGCACAGGGTGGGCAAGCAAACGATGCCGTGTGTCGCCTGTTAGCTCAAATGCTGGGGGTGCCGCCACGCGCGATATCGATTCGCCGTGGCGCCACGTCCCGCCAGAAATCAGTGAACGTGGACGGACTGAACGAGGCCGACCTGAGGAAGCGGTTCGCCGGACAGTCATGATCCCGTAAACGATTGGCAGTTCGGGTATCATAGATTCTGAGGATTGACATGACGCCGCGAACGATGTTTGAGAAGATCTGGGACTCGCATGTCGTGCGCGAATCGCCCGGAAAGCCCGCCCTGATTTATGTCGACCTTCACCTCGTGCACGAGGTGACATCGCCGCAGGCGTTTGACGGCCTGCGCATGTCCGGCCGCACCGTACGCCGCCCTGAACTGACGGTCTCGACAGTCGACCACAACGTGCCGACGATCGACCGATTGTTCATCAAGGACGAGATATCGCGGAAGCAGATAGAGGCTCTCAAACAGAACGCCGACGACTTCGGCATCCGCTTCTACGGAATCGAGTCGGACCGCCAAGGGATCGTCCACGTCATCGGTCCAGAGCTTGGTCTGACGCGCCCCGGTCTGGTAATAGTCTGTGGTGACAGTCACACGTCGACACACGGCGCCTTCGGTGCGTTCGCCATGCCCATAGGCACATCGCAGGTCGAACATGTTCTCGCGACGCAGTGCCTCGTCCAGGCGCGGATGAAGACCATGGAGGTCCGCGTCGATGGCTCATTGCCCAGCGGTGTCACAGCCAAGGATATGATCCTGGGCATCATCGGCCGCATCGGCGTCGACGGCGCTACCGGCTACGCCATCGAGTACACCGGTGAAGCTATCCGCGCTCTTTCGATGGAAGGCCGAATGACCGTCTGTAACATGTCGATCGAGGCCGGAGCACGCGTTGGCATGGTCGCCCCCGACGAGAAGACGTTCGATTACATGCGCGGACGGCCATTCGCACCCAGCGGCCCGGAATGGGAGGAAGCCGTCGAGTGGTGGAAGCAACTTCCAACCGATCCCGGCGCGAGGTACGACAAAAGCATAACAATCGATGGCTCGGAGCTGGAACCGTACGTGACGTGGGGGACGAATCCCGGCATGGTCGTGCCGGTGACAGGCCGCGTGCCGGATCCAAGATCGCTCCCCACGCACGCCGACCGCGCCGCAGCCGAGCGAGCGTTAGAATACATGGCTCTGCAGCCGGATACAGCGATTCAAGAGATCGAGCTCGACCGCGTCTTCATCGGCTCATGCACTAACGCGCGCATCGAAGATCTCAGAGCTGCCGCCGCCGTTGCCAAAGGCCGGCGGGTAGCGGACGGGGTCCTCGCGCTCGTCGTCCCCGGTTCTACGCAAGTGAAGCTCCAGGCGGAAGAGGAGGGCCTCGATCGGGTCTTCACCGAAGCTGGCTTCGAGTGGCGCGAGGCCGGCTGCTCGATGTGCCTCGGGATGAACCCGGACATACTTCAACCAGGAGAACGCTGCGCGTCTAGCTCCAATCGTAACTTCGAGGGCCGCCAGGGAAAGGGCGGCCGCACTCACCTCGTCAGCCCGCAGATGGCCGCGGCTGCCGCCATCGCCGGACATTTCGTGGATATCCGCGAGTGGGACGTCGCCTGATGGAACCTTTCCGTAAGGTTATCGGTATCGTCCTTCCTCTCGATCGGACCAACGTCGATACGGACTCGATTGTCCCCGCGCGCTTTCTTAAGCGGATCGAGCGCCAGGGCTGGGGAGAGACTCTCTTCTACGACTGGCGCCATACGCCGGACGGGCAACCGGACCCAGATTTCGTGCTCAACCAGCCCGGTTATGAAAATGCGAGCGTGCTCGTAGCGGGTCGCAACTTCGGCAGCGGCTCCTCGCGCGAGCACGCCGTCTGGGCGCTGCGTCAGTACGGCTTCCGTGCGGTGATCAGTCCCACTTTCGCCGACATCTTCCACAAGAACTGTTTTGAAAACGGTCTTATTCCCGTCATCATTTCCGAAGAGAAGGCGCGAGAGCTGATACTAAGAGCGAAAGAGGGACCCGCCTGCGAACTCACGGTGGACCTCGAGCGTTGCGAGATCTACGACGACCGCGGCTTTCGTTCGTCGTTCGTGATCCATGATGACCCGGCGACTCACGAGTTTCGCCGCCACTGCCTAATCAATGGCCTGGACGACATCGACCTCACGCTTCAGGACGCGGACGAGATTACAGCGTTCGAGGCGAAGCGACCCCGCTGGCTAGAGCCGGCGAAGAGCTAAGCCGTCACGGCCGCGCGAACTCGACCCAGCACGCGGTCGAGGTACGGGTTCGAAAAGCGGCCTTCTTGGTCCAGGAGGGCCCGGATCCTCTGGAATTCGTCCCACTGCGGGTAACGCGGCGCCAGCGTCTCCGCCGTTTGGAAGTGCAGCTTGCCCCAGTGCGGCCGGCCACCGTAATCATTCATGATATCCTCGACGGCTTCGAAGTACTGCTGGTATTGCATCCCTTCGAAGACGTGGACGGCGATGTAGCAAGAATCGCGGCCGCTGGCTGTGCTCAGAGGAATATCGTCGCCTTTTGTGAAGCGGACTTCCACTGGAAAGATAGGAACGAGGCCGCTCTGCTTCAGAAACGTGCGCACGCGGTTGAACGCCTCCAGCGCGGCTTCCGCCGGTATGCCGTACTCCATCTCGTAGAAACGGACCATGCGCGGGCTCGAGAACACGCGATAACTCTTGTCGACGTACTCGGTGCGGCCGGTCTGCGGAAGAGCGCGAGCGACGCGGGGGATAAGCGACGGGCGCAGCCGTCCGATCCGGCACAGCGCCTCGAAGGCGAAGTTACTCACGAGGATGTCGTCGCGGAACTCCTTCAAGAGGCCGCGGGTTGCGAGCGGCGCGGTGGTCCGCTGGTTGCGCTTCGTCAACGCCCAACCGGTGTCCGGCACCCAGAAGAACTCGAAGTGGTCGTTCGTCTCAATGTTCTCGTCTAATCTCTCGAGGACCTGGTCCACGCGCTCCGGCATTTCGATGGCGCGGAGGTTGAATGCCTTAACACAACGGAGCGTGACGGTCGAGATGATTCCTAGCGCACCCAGCCCGACCCGTGCAGCACTGAAAATGTCTGGTTCCTTGTCTGCGGAGCAGTCGACGATCGACCCATCGCCGGTGATCAGCCGCAGGGCGGTCACCTGCGTCGCAATACCGCCGAGGGCGCGGCCGGTACCGTGCGTCGCCGTGGAGATGGCGCCGGATATCGACTGGTAGTTGATGTCCCCGAGGTTTTCGAGCGCGAGGCCTTGCTTATCGAGCTGCTGACTCACACGGGCAATCGTGATACCGGCCTGAACTGTGGCTGTCTGCTTCTCACGGTCGATTGAGAGGACGCGCCCGTAGTCGTCCAGCTTGATGAGCCTGCCGTCCGTAAGGGCGATCCCGGTGAAAGAGTGGCCGCTGCCAACGACCTTAACCCGCTGGCCGGCAGCGGCGGCCTGCTTCACGATGCGGACGAGGCCCTGCTCGGTCGCCGGGCGTTCGATGCGCTCAGGCGTGCACTGCTGGTTGCCGGCCCAGTTCTTCCAATGCAGCCGTTCTTTCTGGCTCACGGCGCCTAATGTACACGATCACTCGATCTTCCGCACCGTCTCCACCAGGCGCCAAACCGCCCGGTCAGCCTCAAGGAACCGCACAACCTGACTCGTCGTCAGCCCGAGCGCGCTTGCAGCCTTCGCGTAGCTGCCTTTCGCGGCGACAAGCGCGTCGAGGACTGTGGCCACCACTAACGGATATGACTGATTGCGCTGGTTGATGGCCAGCGAACCGCCGCGCCGGTGCTCGACAAATTCGGGAGGAAGAGACGGCTCAGCGAGATCAAACGGCGCCCGGCAATTCAAGGCGAGGCGCTCGCACAGCCGGCGGACGGCGCGCTTGCGGTTCTCGGCCAACGAGCGGGCCTCTTCTGCCTGGCTGACGACCCCGGAGGGGAGGTGGCGAAGGCGAACAGCGGTTTCCACCTTGTTGCGACGCTGCCCGCCGGGTCCGCTTGCCCGATAGCGTTCCTCGCGGCACTGTGCGAGCAGTCGGGCCGGTTCAAGCCGAAGCCACGCATCGCGTTGTCGCCGTGATTTGTGGTAGGAGTCTGGCACTGGTCAGTGAATGGAAGTCTTGGGGGCAGAGTCTAGGCCGGAAGCGACGGCGATGCGGGACTATTGTAACCGCGGTCTCGGCGTTCCTCGTGCGGTTTAGTCGCAGACTCCGGGCGTGACTCACTGCTCGCGCGGCGATCGCCCCGAGAACGGGCCGAAGGGTAAGTCCGACAATTGTTGGATGAAGGAATGGAGCATCCAGGTTGATTGCGTAGTGGTGACGGCGACCCCTCTTGCGGAGGTGTATCAAGCCGTGCTGGCGGAGGTCTCGAACTACTCCCCAAATTGCTTGCTCCGTCAAGTCGAGGTTGCGCGATCTCATCGACCGGGGAATCCCGACAACCGGCAACATCAAGAGAACGCGCCCCTGGGCCGACAGGAGAGACCAATTCCCGCGCTTGCCATGGGGTGGCCGCCCGCCCGCTTTCCGCTGGTTCTCCGGTGGTGATTTGCGGAATCGGCGATGGACGGCCATAGTCCCTCAAGAGCAGGGACGGCGGTGTTTCCCGGTCGTCTCAGCGCAGCGATATCGGCTAACAAGCGCGTTGCGAGAACACCAAAAGGAAAGAGCTCCCGCTTTGAGCTTATCGACGGGGGTGCGGCGATGAGGCTTTGACCCGGGGGGAGCTCGTGGCCTCAGATTAGCCGCACTGACATATCAATTCCATAACAAACCGACAATCGCTAATCGTTTCGGTATATCAAATCGTCGTTAAGGCGCGGAACAGCGCTGCCAAGATGAAGTTGGGTAGTAGTATCCGGCGAGAGGAGGCCCTTCCCGATGATTCTTGTTGCGGGCGGCACGGGTTTCGTCGGCGGCGGCATTGTCCGCGAGTTGCGCCGCCGCGGGCATGGCGTCGCCGTGCTTACGCGCGATTCGAAGCGCGCTGCAAGCCGCTTCGGCGACCTCGGCGTCGAACTGCGAGAGGGTGACGTTCGCGACCCCACAAGCCTAGGGCCAACGCTTCGCGGGTCGGAAGTCGTGATCGGCTGCCAGCAGTTCCCCAACTCACCCATTGAGAACCCTTCACGGGGCTATACCTTCGAAGAAGTCGACGCGAAAGGCACGGAGAACCTCGTCGCCGCCGCCAAAGCTTCAGGCGCCAAGCGATACATATACTTGAGCGGGGCTGGCGCCGCCCCTGATGCGCCATACCATTGGTTCCGGTCGAAGTGGCGCGCTGAGACGGCCGTGCGGGAAAGCGGCCTGCTGTATACCATATTCCGCCCATCCTGGGTGTATGGACCGGAGGACAGGGCCCTCAACCGCTTCCTAGGTATGTCACGCTTTCTGCCGTTCGTCCCGCTCATCGGTAATGCCGGAACGCAGCGCCTTCAACCGGCCTTTATCGATGACGTGAGCCGCGCAGTCGCCGAGGCTCTCGTCCATCCAACAGCCGACAATCAGGTGTTCGAGATCGGTGGGCCGGAGGTTCTGACGATGAAGGAGATCGTTCACACTGCACTTGAAGTCTCGGGCAGGCCGCGCCTCATGCTTTCTGCCCCGAAGGCGGTAATGAAGCTCGCCGCTTCGATCCTCCAACTTGCGCCGGGCCGGCCGATGACGCCCGACGCCGTCGAGTTCATCACTATCGAGGCCTTGGCCGACCCGACACGGGCAGAGTTGACGCTCGGGATCAAAATGACACCGCTCAGAGAAGCGCTAGCCACGTATTTGGGGCCGGCAAGCGGGCAAGAGCGCGGCGCCAACTCCTGACCGCGTGCAGGATCTGCTTTCATTCGGTATTCTGGGCGACGTGACGCATACACAAGCAAACCAGTCCTTGGCTGTCGCTAATGACCGCTGAGCGCACTGCGACGGAGACTCTTGACGCAGCGCGCCGGCTTAGCGAGCTGGCGACTACAGCCGCAGAGAGTGCGGTCGCCGCCGCGTCGCGCCTGACCGAAGGCGGCCGTCTGATCGACGAACACCAGGTGCACGCCGAGCGCATCGCCCAGCTGGCGACAGAAGCGCGCGCAGCCGAGGAGTTAGTGTCGTACGCGCGCAATCAAGCGGAGGCGGGAAAGCCGGATGCCCTCGCCGAGGACGAGGCGCTCGCCTTCAGCGCTGAAGTTGTCGCGAAGGCGTGGTTCGCGGTTGACCTTCATCCGGAGCTGTTCGCCCTCGAGCACAGCGTTCTCAAACGGCTCCATGATCCCGAGACCGCCCGCCTGGTCCGCGAAGGCCTGAGCGATTCGCGCATACGCGGCATCGGCGCGCGGGTCATCGACGCGAGAGGCGCGGTCACAGCTGAACTGGACGATCCCGTCGCCAATCTTACCCGGGATACGGCGCATTCGTTCGCGCGAACTGAAGTCATGCCGCTGGCGCAGGAGATGCACCGGCAGGACCAGCTCGTGCCTGAAGCCCTGATCCAAAAGATGGCGGGTCTCGGCCTCTTCGGGTGCTCAGTCCCGGAGTCTTATGGCGGCACGGAGATGGGTTACCTGACGATGGTCGTCCTCACCGAGGAACTTTCCGCCGCCTCGCTCGTCGCCGGTAGCCTGGTCACACGCTCCGAGATCCTGACCCGCGCTCTCCTCCAGGGAGGCAGCGAAGAGCAGCGACAATACTGGCTGCCGCGCATCGCCTCGGGCGAACTGCTGGTCGGTATCGCCGTAACGGAACCTGATGTCGGGTCCGATGTGGCATCTGTTACCTGCCGGGCGACGGCGGGCGAGCACGATGGCCGCAAAGGGTGGTTCATCGATGGGCCGAAGGCCTGGTCCACCTTTGCCGGCCGCGCAAACATCCTCGCCTTGCTGGCCCGCACAGATCCCGATGCGTCGCGCGGGAATCGAGGCCTCTCGTTATTCATAATTCCAAAAGACCCCTACGACGAACGTCATTTCGTGCATACCCAGCCGGAGGGCGGTTCGATCACTGCCACTGCGAACCCCACACCTGGATACCGGGGGATGCACTCCTTCACGTTGGCGATAGACCGCTACTTCGTGCCGGAAGAAAACCTTGTCGGTGGGGAGGCAGGCCTCGGCAGGGGCTTCTACCTCCAGATGGGCGGCTTCGCGGCCGGCCGCCTCCAGACCGGCGGACGGGCAACCGGCGTTGGTCAGGCTGCCCTCGAGAAGGCGTGCAACTACGCGCTCGACCGCAGGCAGTTCGGACGCGCGATCGCCGACTACCAGCTCACCCAGCACAAGATCGGGCGCATGGCGACGCACGTCGCGGCGGGCCGGCACCTCACCTACGCCGCTGCGCGCGCGATGGAGCGCGACGAGCGCGCGTCGCTGGAAGCCGCGATGTGCAAGCTTTTCGCCTCTGACGTCGCCGTCTGGGTGACGCAGGAAGCGCAGCTCATCCACGGCGGCTGGGGCTATTCCGAGGAGGACCCCGTCGCCCGCTACGTCGTCGACGCGCTCGTGCTCCCGATATTCGAGGGCGTGAAGCCGATACTCGAGCTCAAGGTGATCGCCCGCCAGCTACTCGCTGGTTAGTAGCACACGCCCTTCCGTGATCGATACCACTTTCGCCTGGGAGGGGGGCGAGGTCTCCGGCGCCTGGCACCGGCCCGAGGCTCCCGCGCGTGCTGCCCTAGTGCTCGCCCACGGCGCCGGCCACGGCATGAACACCCGGCTGCTCGTCGACATCGGCGAGGCGCTCGCTGAGCGGGGTGTCGCCGTCCTACGCTTCAACTTCCCGTACGCCGAGGTGGGACGGCAGAGGCCCGACCCTCAACCGCGGCTCGAAGCCTGTTACCGCGCCGTCGCGGAGGCCGTAGCGGCGGAGTTTCCGCAGCCGTTCGTCGGAGGGAAGTCGATGGGCGGCCGTATCGCCTCCAATATCGTCGCCGACGGGTTTCCAACCGCCGGACTCGCTTTTCTCGGCTACCCTCTGCACCCGCCCGGCCAGCCCGAACGCATCCGCGATGCGCATCTGAGGCACATCGATGCGCCGATGCTGTTCCTCCAGGGAACGAGGGACCCGTTCGCGACACCGGACCTGCTGCACCGCACGATCGCTGCTCTGCCTTTCGCTACGCTTCGTGAGATCGCGGGCGGCGATCACTCATTCAAAATGAGGGGGCGGTCGAGCGCCGACGTAACGAAAGAACTGGCCGACGCGATAGACGAATTCGTGGCCGCCCGGGCTCCCGAGACGAAGCACCGCGCGCCATAATCCTAACGGCCGGCCTGACCGTTAAACTCGATGATTTTCCGCGGCTTGAGGCGTACGGAGACGGATTCCAGACCGGACATGCGCTCCAGGTAACGGCGCGTCTGCTCCTCGTTCAGATAGCGGGAAGCGATCCGTCGGCGATCCTCTTGAGAGAGAGAGGGCCCGATCTCGGCTCTACCGCGCGCTGTCAGGTAGTAGTAGGGCAGCGAGCGCCTGTCGATGACCAGCGTGACCTCGGGGTTAGCGTCGATGTTGCGGTGCTTCTGCGAGCCGCGACCCGTGGACATGACGAATACGCCGTCTGCGTAGATGTACCAGATGGGCGCAGCGTGCGCCCGGCCGCGGCGGTCCACGGTGGCAAGCACCGCGACGTTTCCTTCCCGCAGGAACGCCTCTTGCGCTTCGTTTGGACTCATGCGAGGATTCTATGTTATCGCCCCGCGTATCTGTCAAACGCCCGCCTGGCTCTGGTAGAATCGAGGCGCGTGGCCAAGCAGCAGGCGCGCCGAGCGGGCGTAGCTCAGCGGTAGAGCATCTGCTTCCCAAGCAGAGGGCCGTGGGTTCGAGTCCCATCGCCCGCTCCAGCTACGAAAATCGACTGACATCGACCGCCATAAGACGGTCTATTTCGTGCAAGCTTGGAAGCGTCGCCCTATCACCTCGTCCCACCTGAATGGCGGTCCGGCGGTTTGACACCAACCCGCCGGCAGGCGCACAATCGAGCGCTGAATAGCCAGCAGCCCATCAACGAAGGAGGTCGCCTTGGCCGAGGAGAGTATCAACGTAGCCCGCGAGAACATCGAGGCGTTTAACGCGGGTGACTGGGACCGTGTCAAATCGACCCTGGCGGCGGACTCCGTCTACGACGAGGTTGGGACGCAGCGCCGAATCCAGGGAGCCGATCAGATTATTGACGCTTTCAAGGGGTGGAAGCAGGCAATGCCCGACGTCAAGGGGACCGTGACGAACGCGCTGGCCAGCGGCAACACCGCCACGCTCCAGATAACCTGGGAAGGCACTCAAACGGGACCGCTGGCTGGGCCGGGCGGCACCATTCCTCCTTCCGGGAAGCGTCAAGTCACCCGTGCCGCGTTCATAGCTACTGTTGAGCAAGGCAGAATCAAAGACGCCTATCAGTACTTCGACATGATGACGCTGCTGCAGCAGCTGGGCGCAGCCCCACAGTAATCGAGCACCAGCGACAGACGTTTCCCCCGACGAGATCGCTTTTCCTGCGGTCCTGAGCGGGTTTATCTAACGCTGACCGCAGTGGAATTCTAGAATTTTTTGATCTAGCAGAAGTTGCGAAACAAACTGCCGTCCCGCCAGAATTGACCCATCATGGGCTTCTGCTCAGGGCGCTCGCCTTAATAAGGAGGAGGAGATGGCCGAGATCAAAGTGTACGGTGCTCCCTGGTGCCCCGACTGCAAGCGGGCGAAGAAATTCCTCGGCGAGCAACGCGCCGCCTACGACTGGACGGACATTGACCAGGACCCGGAAGGAATGCGCTTCGTCGAGCAGCTCCAGAACGGCGGCCGCACCATCCCCACGATCGTATTCGCCGACGGCAGCCACCTGCTCGATCCTTCCAACGCCGAGCTGGCGCGCAAGCTGGGCCTTCAGCTCAAGGCGCAGCGGCCTTTTTACGACCTGGTCATCGTCGGCGGCGGGCCGGCCGGCCTGACGGCAGCCATCTACGCCGCGCGCGAGGGCATCGACTGCCTGGTCATCGAAAAGAGCGCGCTGGGCGGAAACGCCGGCGTGACCGAGCGCATCGACAATTACCCGGGCTTCCCGGAGGGCATCGGCGGAGGGGAGCTCGCCGACCGCTTCATCGCCCAGGCCCGGCGCTATAACGTCGAGCTGCTCTCGGCTGTGGGCGTCGAAAGCGTAGCTGCGGACGGCGAGGACCTGAAAATCATGTCCGACCAGGGACACGAATACGGGGCTCATTCTGTTCTTATCGCCACAGGGTCGGCCTATCGTCGCCTGGGCGTCCCCGGCGAGGACGGCCTCATTGGGGCGGGCGTTCACTTCTGCGCGACCTGTGATGGCCCCTTCTACAAGGGCGCCGACGAGCTGATGGTGATCGGCGGTGGCAATTCCGGGCTTGAGGAAGGGCTCTTCCTTACGCAGTTCGCGAAGAAAATTCGCGTCCTGGAGCGCGGCCCGGAGCTGAAGGCGTCGCGCCTTCTCCAGGATAAGGTTAGAAATCACCCGCAGTTCGACGTGCACACGAGCACGCAGGTGACGGAGCTCAAAGCGAAGAACGGCAAGCTCGGAGAGGTGCTCGCGAAAGACCGGGCGACGGGTGAGAGCAAGACTTTCCACCCGGCCGGGGCGTTCGTCTTCATCGGGCTCGATCCGAACACCAAGTTCTTGCGGGGCTCTGTCTCGCTGGATAATGCAGGCTTCATCGTTACCGATGAGGTGTTCCAGACATCGCTCCCCGGCGTCTTCGCCGCCGGCGACGTCCGTCTAGGCTCGACCAAGCAGCTCGCAGCCGCTGTCGGTGAGGGCGTGGCGGCGCTCCTCCACATCCGCCAACACCTCCAGAAGCACTCGCATATCGGTAAACGCGAGGGGGCGATGGCCGCCTGACGCCAACGCCCGACGACAAGTCTTCGTATGATAAGGCGGATGTCGGACGAGCCTTATCCACCGATAGGCGACTACGCGCTGCTGGGCGACATGCATTCCTGCGCGCTGGTATCCAAGTCCGGCTCGGTTGATTGGTGCTGCTGGCCCCGCTTCGACAGCCCCTCTGTCTTCGGCCGTCTGCTCGACTGGGAGAAAGGCGGGCACTTCCAGCTCGCCCCGCGGGGCGTCCGGTCCGTCAGCCGGCGCTACGTTCCGGGGACGAATGTCCTGCAGACGACCTTCGAGACGGATTCGGGCTCCGTTCAGCTGAGCGACTTCATGCCGGTCCACCCCCACTCGCGGCCCGAGCAGCCGCGCGAGGTGGGGACGCGCCAACAGATCGTTCGCATCCTCGAGTGCACCAGCGGGAGCGCGGACGTTGTGCTCGAATGTCACCCCCGCTTCGATTACGGCACGATAGTGCCCCACGTCGAGCTGTCCGCGCCTAACTCGGGGTTCGCTCACGGCGGCTGCGATGCCGTCTCCATCTGCTGCTCGGCGCCCCTCCAGGAGGTTGAGGGTGGGTTCCACATCGAACCGAGGCTGAGCGCTGGGGAAAAGCTGGCTGCCGCGGTCAAATACGAGTCGCTATTCTCTCACGAGGCTCAAGCACTGGACCTCGCGGAGCTCGAGGAGCGCCTGGAGGAGACCGTGCGCTTCTGGCGACAATGGTCCTCCGCCTGCAGTTATGACGGGGAGTATCTCGAGGATGTTTTGCGGTCTGCTCTGACGATAAAGGCGATGACGTACGCTCCCTCGGGCGCGCTGCTCGCCGCCGCGACCACCTCCTTGCCGGAGGTGATCGGCGGAGAGCGGAACTGGGACTATCGCTTCACTTGGATTCGGGACGCCACCTTCGCCCTATACGCCCTGGGTATTCTCGGCTATCGGGAGGAAATGGAGGCGTTCAAGGACTGGCTGGAATGGAGCACCGTGGGCCGCGCCGCCGACCTCCAGCTTATGTACGGCATCGGCGGAGAACGCCGCCTCACCGAATTCGATCTCCCCGAGCTTGAGGGCTATCGTGGCTCGCGACCTGTGCGTGTTGGCAACGGCGCCTACTCGCAGTTCCAGCTGGACATCTATGGGGAGATCCTGGACTCGGCGCACGTCTACCGCCGGTTCGGTGGCGAGATGGACGAGAAGTACTGGCAGTATCTACAGCGCGTTGTCGACTTCGTGATCGAGCACTGGCGCGAACCCGACGAGGGCATCTGGGAGACTCGTGGCGGCCGGCGGCACTTCGTGTTCTCCAAAGTCATGTGCTGGGTGGCGCTCGACCGCGCGATCAAGGCCGCCCGGGCGCTCAACCTGCCCGGCGACGTCGAGAAGTGGCGCGCCGTGCGGGCGGAGATCAAGGCTGATGTGCTACAGAAAGGATTCGACTCTGAGCGCGGCGTCTTCGTCCAGTCCTACGGGAGCAAAGCGCTAGACGCCAGCAACCTGATGCTGCCGCTGGTCGGGTTCATCCGGGCGGACGACCCGCGCATGCGGGCAACGATCGAGGCGACTGAGCGCGAGCTGACATCGCCGCACGGCTTCGTCTACCGCTACCTGGGGATGGACGACGGCCTCGAAGGCAAAGAGGGAACCTTTACGATCTGCACCTTCTGGCTAGCGGACAATTTCATCGCCCTGGGCGAACTTCAGAAGGCTCGCGCGCTTTTTGGGAAGCTTCGCGGCTACGCCAACGACCTCGGGTTATTCAGCGAGGAGATCGACGCTGACACCGGCGCGATGCTTGGCAACTTTCCGCAGGCGTTCAGTCATCTGGCCTTCATTAACACTGCAGTGCTGCTGCATAAGGCCGAAGTCCACGGCTTTGCGCTGCCGAGGGCGGAGAAGCAACCGGGGCGATGAAAGAAGTCGTCGTCGCGCCGGGGCAGGCGGGTAGCGGCCGGCTGCAGGAAGTCCCCCACCCGACGCCTCGGCCGGGTGAGGTGCTCGTCCGGGTGCACGAGGTTGGAATTGACGGGACCGACGCCGAGATTCTGGAGGGACAGTACGGCGAGGCTCCGCCCGGTGACGATTACCTGATCATTGGGCACGAGTCCCTCGGGCGGGTGGAAACCGTCACCGACGGCGCTGAGGACCTCGCGCCCGGCGACTGGGTTGTAGCGATGGTACGCCGTCCCGATCCTGTTCCATGCCGGAATTGCGCCGCCGGCGAGTGGGATATGTGCCTGAACGGCCTATACACGGAACGAGGAATCAAGGGGCTGCACGGCTTCCTGGCCGAATACTACGTCGAGCAGCCGCGCTACCTGGTGAAATTGCCGGGCGAGCTGGCCGCCGTCGGCGTGCTCCTCGAGCCGCTCACTATCGCGGAGAAAGCAGTGGACCAGATCCAACGCATCCAGTCGCGGCTGGTCTGGGAGCCGAAGCGGGCGGTCATTCTCGGGTCCGGCCCGGTCGGGCTTCTCGCGGCTATTCTGCTCCGCCTGCAGGATCTGGACGTCCATGTTTATGACCGCGCGGGACCCGGCCCAAAGAGCGCGCTGGTAGAGGCAATGGGAGCGCATTACATCTGGGCAGAGAAACGCCGCCTCGGCCATAAGCTGGCCAACGAGATCGGCCCTGTCGACATCATCTTCGAGGCGACAGGGTACAGCCCACTGGCGTTCGACGCCATTGACACAGTCGCGCCGAACGGGATCGTCTGCCTCTCCGGCGTCAGCGGCGGCGGCCGCAGGCTGGAAGTTTCGGCGGATCACCTGAACCTGGAGCTGGTCCTGGGAAACAGGGTCGTCTTCGGCACCGTAAACGCAAACCGGCGCCATTTCGAATCCGGAGCGCGGCATCTGAACGAGATCGAGGCGCGCTGGCCCGGCCTCCTTCCGCGCATAATCACCGCGCGGCTTCCCATCGAGCAGTTTGCCGAAGGTGTTCTGCGGGGGCCGAACGATGTCAAGAAGGTGGTCGAAGTCGCTCCCATCACCGTCAGCGGAGCGATCGATGGTGACGAGCGAACATAGTCAGGCGGCGTCAATCCGTTCGAGCAGTTCCGCGTACTGAGCGAGGTGCCTGAGCGGGACGTACTCCGTTCTCACTCGCTCGCGCGCTTGCTCACCCAACTGCTGCCTTAGCGCCGCGTCTGACAGCAAGCGTCCCAGTAAGGACGCGAACGATTCCAGGTCATTGGGGTCTTCCAGCAGCAGGCCGTTAACATCGTTGGTGATCTGATCCTGGATGCCGCCTACCGCGCTGGCTAGCACCGCTCGCCGCTTCCACATGGCCTCGGTGACTGTCAGCCCAAAGCCCTCTCGAACGCTCTTCTGTACGACAACGGTTGCCTCCCTCTGCAAGGCGTTAACGATCGCGCCGTTCTCTTCGAGATCCGCCGTCGGCAAGCTGGCGAGGTGCACGCGGTCTCGGATCGCATGCGGAAGCGCTCGCCAGCGGTCGACCACCCCATCAAGTGTTTTAGCCGACTCTGGATCGTCCTCGATCGCGTGGACATTCGGGCCAGCCAGAATCAGCTCCGCGTCGAGGTGCGGCTCCATTTCAGCGAGGCGCGCGAAACCGCGCATTACGCCCGCGGGATCCTTCAACGGGTCCCATCTGGAGACCTGAACGACGAGCGGAGCATCCAGGGACGGAACCGGACCGAGCCCGATTACATCGACGCGGCGGTCTACACGGCCAGGCGACCCATCGAGCCGTACGAACGTCGGCAACGCCTCGGAAGGATCACCGCCAACGAGCCCGGTATGGAGCAAGATCGCGCGTGCAACGTCGTCTTCCAGGTGCTGGTTCTTGGGCGAGAATGGGTCGATCGATGGGGGAATTATCGTGCTCCGTTCATGATTGCAGACATCGGGAACGTACTGCTCTCGTGTGAAAACAGTGGCAGCGGCATCGCAGATGTATGGCGCCAGGAAGTTCCAACCCAGGTCGGTCTCCGGATTCGGGATATCGGCGCCGATATGACATCTCCAGATGACGATTGCCCCAAGTCCGCTCAGCGTGGGAGCGAGTCCTGCTGTCTGGGGATCGTGGAGGACTACAACGTCTCGCGGCCGGACCAGAGCGCTGATCTCGTCCGCGTTCGCACGGAGCACGTTCTCGTAAACAGCTCGTTCATCTACTGAGAGCGGCGAGCCGTCGCCGTATGAACCGTGGAGCGCATGGTGAAGCCGCTTGGTGATGCGAAAGAAGTCCGACGTGCCCCCGATCACGACCCAACGGGAATCGATTCCGAACCCGCGTACATAGGGCAACACTGAACGGAGCATCTCAGCGACTCCGCCGCCTATCGCGGTCGAGTTCACGCTCCATACAGCGCGTCCGGTCAGGCGCGAGCTCATTTCTTCACCCAGTCGCTTGGCCCGCGCGATGGATTCGGCGCCGCTAATCGAAAGGAATCGATCAATCGGCTGCGCGCCCACCTCTACTTCCTGGATGCGTATCACGCTGCCATCTTAAATAGCATAACGGGTTGACTGCTATCTTCAGGCTGCAGGGACGGTCCGGTAATAATGATCGCGTTACACGCTGATATGCACTTCCCCGAGTGTCTCCGTGAGGCGATGGTTCTCCGAGTAATCAACCGGCACAGCGATGATCGAAGGCACATCTAACCTCAGCGCCTCCTTTAACGCCGCCGGAAATTGATCGGCGGCTTTGATCGAGAACGCCGGGAGGCCGAATGCCTTGGCGAGCCCGACGAAATCTGGATTGCCAAAGTCCACGCCGTAGGACCTCCCAAACCTCGCCTCTTGCTTCCATTGAATCGAGCCATACGCCCCGTCCACCCAGACGACCGTGACGAAGGCGGTGCCTAACCGGCGAGCCGTTTCTAGCTCCTGCACATTCATGAGAAAGCCGCCGTCCCCGGTAACGACTACGACACGCCGGTCGGGCTCCGCAATCCTCGCTGCGATTCCACCGGGCACGCCGATGCCCATCGTTGCGAAGCCGTTTGAGATGATCACTGTGTTCGGCAGTTCAGCCGGGAAGAGGCGGGCGATCCACAGCTTGTGCACGCCGACGTCGCTGATTAGGATGTCTTCGGCAGAAAGCGTCTCTCGCATGTCGTGCAGGATGCGCTGGGGCTTCAGGGGCACGGCGTCCGATTTGGCGTAGGCGTTGAGTTCTGCGAGCACGGTGCTCTCGAGGCGTGCCTCATCGAACAAAGCCTCCCGCTGCCCACAGCACCCCGTTAGGGCTTTTAGCGCCTCGCCGATCTCGGAGACAATCTCCACATCCGGCTGATAGTGCTCGTCGACTTCAGCCGGCAACGTGTCAATGTGGATGATCCGTTTGTCCCGGGCGAGGTTCCAGAGACGCGGAGCAAATTCCACGAGGTCGTACCCGACGGCGATGACGAGATCGGAATCAGCAAGGCCGCACATCTCGTAATCACGGTTCTGCAAGCCGACGGTCAGCCGGGCGAGCGGGTTCCTGTACCCCATCACGCCCTTGCTCATGAAGGTGTTGGCAGCAGGTATGCCGACCGTTTCGGCAAATCGCCTCAGTTCGTCCGCCGCTCGTCTGCGCACCACACCGTTGCCGGCGAGGATCATGGGCCGCTCCGCACGCTCGATTAGCTCCCCCGCGGTCTCGATTGCGTGGTCAGCCGGGCGCGGATATTCGAGGCGTCTAACGGTCAGCGGCTGCCCTTCAACACGCTGGGCGGCCACCTCCTCCGGCAACTCGATGTGGGTCGGCCCAGGCTTTTCGGTCTCCGCGACCTTGAACGCCTTGCGCACGACCTCGGGCACTACCTCAGGCTCCATGACACGCGCCTGCCACTTGGTGATCGATCTGAAGATCTGGGGCGTGCTGACGTATTGGTGCGCCTCCTTGTGGATGCTCGACAGGTCGGTCTGGCCGGTAATCGCGACGAGCGGGGCGTGGTCAAGGAATGCGTCGGCCACGCCCGTCACGAGATTGGTGGCACCCGGTCCGAGGGTTGCCAGGCAGACACCCGCCCGTCCGGTGAGCCGTCCGTAGACGTCGGCCATCAAGGCAGCACCTTGCTCGTGGCGGGTTGGAATAAACGCTATCTCGCTGGACGACAGCGCATCAAGCAGCGACAGCGTCTCCTCGCCCGGTACACCGAATACCTGCTCGACGCCCTCATTTTCGAGGCATCTGACAAGCAAATCGGCGGCTCGCTGCATCTTGGGGGTCGGGCTCGAAAAAGGCAATCCTCTTGTTAGGTTTCAAGTATACCCGGACATGCACATCCGGCCCGCCGAGTGCTTAAACTGAAGGTGGAAGCAGAGGTCAACACCAGGAGGTATGGGCAGATGGCCCTGCAATCGATTAACCCCGCCACAGAGGAGATTCTAGAGACGTTCGAGGAATTCTCTTCGGACCGGCTCGATCAAGCGCTTGAGCGCGGAGCACGGGCTTTCGACGAATGGCGCCACGTCTCATTCGCAGAACGCAGCACGCTGATGCACAGCGCGGCCGGCCGTCTGCGTGAGCGAAAGGCCCGGCTGGCGGGCTTGATCACCACCGAAATGGGAAAGCCAATCGTAGAGGCTGAAGCGGAGATCGAGAAGTGCTCCTGGAACTGCGATTTCTACGCTGACAACGCCGAGCAATTCCTTGCCCCGCAGAGTACGCTGTCAAACGCGGCCGAGAGTTACGTTGCGTTTGAGCCGCTCGGGCCAGTTCTGGCAATCATGCCCTGGAACTTCCCTTTCTGGCAGGTGCTTCGCTTCGCTGCTCCCACCCTCATGGCCGGAAACACCGCGTTGCTGAAGCATGCATCAAACGTCTCTCAGTGCGCTCTCGCCATCGAGGAGACGTTTCTCGCGGCCGGTTTCCCGGAGGGCGTCTTCCAGACGTTGCTCGTCTCGAGCCAGCAGACAGAGGTATTGATCGATGACCCCCGCATCCGCGCGGTCACCCTTACCGGCAGCGACATCACCGGCAGCAAGGTAGGCGCGGCGAGCGGGCGGGCGCTTAAGAAGTCCGTCCTCGAGTTAGGGGGCTCTGATCCCTTTATCGTGCTGGCCGATGCCGATGTCACCGCGGCTGCCGAAACCGGCGTTCGGGCCCGCAACCAGAACGCGGGGCAGAGCTGCATCGCCGCCAAGCGCTTCATTGTGGTCGAAAGCGTGGCTGATGAATTCGAACAGCGCTTCAATGACGGCGTCGCGCATCTGAAAATCGGCGACCCGATGCAGCGAGAAACGCAAATCGGGCCGCTCGCTCGGGGCGACTTACGGGACAGTCTCGAAGAGCAGGTCCGGCGCTCAGTGGACGAAGGCGCTCACGTGGCGTTGGGCGGGCATCGCAGGGAGGGACGGGGCTACTTCTACGCGCCCACTGTGCTTACCCGGGCAACGCCCGTAATGACGGCCGCGCGAGAGGAGACGTTCGGCCCGGTCGCGGCCGTCATGCGCGCGAGAGATGCGGACGAGGCTGTCACGATCGCCAACCAGACTCCTTTTGGCCTGGGCGCAAGCCTATGGACGCGCGACATCGATCGGGCCCGCTCGCTCGCCAGGAGAATCCAGGTAGGGAGCGTATTTATTAATGGTATGGTCGCGTCCGACCCCCGATTGCCCTTCGGCGGGATAAAGCGGAGCGGGTATGGGCGGGAACTGTCCGCGTTCGGAATCCGTGAGTTCGTGAACATCCAGACCATATGGATCGGTCCGGCGAGCGGGTCAGGCCAGCCAGTCGCATCGGTCGAGTGAAGCCAATCGTCCATTCCCACGGCGTCACTGACAACCCGCCGTCATACTCAAGGTTATAGACTGGCGATAGACTGAATTTGAGGATCAGCGGAGGATTGCTAATGGTCGATGGGTCCACCCCTAACCCATCCCGCATGACGAGTCCCGGATACGGCTTCGAGAACTCGACATCGCGTCCGGGCGCACGGTTCCCCTGGAGTCGCGTTGAGGAGGCGCTTGCCGGTGCCCGCAATTATTGGATCGCGACCGTAACACCCGAGGGACGTCCTCATGCCGCGCCGGTGTGGGCAATATGGCTGAACAGCCGCGTCTATTTTTCGACAGGAAAGGAGTCGCGGAAGGGCCGCAACCTGGCCAGCAACCCGCACGCCACCGTGCATGTCGAAACTCCCGACGGTTCAGTCGTGATCGTCGAAGGACGAGCCGAAGAGCTCAGCGACGAGGCGAAGCTAAAGCCCGTTTGGAATGCATATAATCAGAAGTACAACTGGGAGGTCTCGGGATACCCGTTCTATATAGTGACACCGAGGATCGCATTTAGTTTCCAGGAGCAGCTGGGCGAGACGGCGACTCGCTGGACCTTCGCGCCTTAGCGTTTCGGATCGCGGCGAACCCGGATGCGGGCCGCGACGTTCAAGCCGAGGGAAACTAGATCCCGGCCGGTGTTGATGGCGATCAGTCCAGTCGACTGTACCTTCTCGTCCACCGTGATCGCCTGTCCTGGGCGCACGCCATGCCGGTCGAGATAGCGCAACAGCTCGAGGTCTTCCTCCAGCTCCTCCGATATGAACTCGACAGTCGCGCTATTCCCCGCTTCGAGAGTGTCCATCGGGACCAGGTCGGGGCTCAGGACGGCGCCGGTGCCGGGAATGGGGCTACCGTGCGGACAGGTCGTCGGATTGCCGAGGAGGGAGAAGATGCGGCCCTCGATCGCCGGCGTGAGGCCGTGCTCGAAATGATGCGCTTCATCGTGCGCTTCCGCCCAGCCCAACCCAAGGACATCGTTCAGGAACCGCTCCGAGAGGCGGTGTCGCCTCGCGACCTTCTCTGCCAGGTCGCGTCCTCGCTTCGTCAGGTGGATCGTCTTCTTGACGTCGACGCTGACAAGGCCATCGCGCGCCATGCGCCGAACAGTTGCCCACGCGGTCGGCGGAGTTACGCGCATCCAGCGAGAGAGCCGGGCCGAGATGATTCGCTCGCCTTCGGTCTCCAAGCTGTAAATAGCCTGAAGATAGTCCTCTACTTTCGGGGACGGAACTGATGCGTCACGCACAGCGCCTCCAGTTAGTGGTCATGCTGACAGTGTAACGCTAACGCGGACTAGGTCAGACGACGGCGCACTAGAGATTGGTAGGGGGCCTGGGTCGCGCCTGCGGCCTTGACGGTGATTTCGATAGTCGTCTCGATATCGCCTGGAACGTAGCATTTGATCTCGTAGGTGCCGGGCTCATCGGGTACGTCGAAACCGACCTCGCGGGTCTTTCCCTCAGGAACGACGACCTCCTCGAGCTTCGTGCCGCCCTCGCCCTCGACTTCGTAGGGCTCCTTACCGCTCTCGTTCTTGACTACTAAGTTGAGCTTCTCTCCGGCGGTGGCTTCCACGGTCTTTGGAGAGCATCCGGCCTGGCTCTGCGTGATGGGGACTTCGCGTCCGCCCTCGCCGCTGCTGCCGCACGCGACGCCAATGACCAACGTAGAGACGAGTGCGGCTGGTGCGGTGAGCCTCGCGATCATCTAGTCTCGACGAGCACCCCGGGCTCGGGAGTAGCCGGCGACGACGGCTCAACTGGCCTAGGCAGCCGGGGCGTTGGCCAGAGCAGATAGGCAGCGAGTACCACCACTAGGTACGTCCAGTAGAGAACGATCTGAGAGATCGCGGGCGCTGCGTCGTACCCGAGAACGGTATGCAAGAACTTGCCCAGCGTGGAAGTCATGGATATGAAGGACTCGCTGTCCCACGGACGGAAGCCCAGCTCAGAAATGAGCGTAGCCTCGTGCAGGGCGGTGAGTGCGTTGGTAAGAAGCCCGGCGGCGAGCACCATCAGCGCGATTGCAGAGCCAAGGAAGAACTGCCTAAGCGGCAGTTTCGCCGAGCCGTAGTAGAGAATCACCCCAGCCGCGGCTGCAATCACAAAGCCGAGAATTCCGCCAATCACGAACAAGCCGTCGGAACTCTGGTTCGTGGAACCGGCGAAGAGAAACAACGTCGTCTCGATGCCTTCCCGGCCAACGGAGGAGAATGCCAGCAGAGCCAGCGCCGCCACGGAGCCGCGGGATAGCGCAACGTCGATCTGATGCTTGAGCTCCGTGGAGATGCCGGCGGAGTTGCGCTTCATCCAGAACAGCATCCACGTCAGAACACAAACCGCGAACAGCATGGTGAAGCCTTCGAACGCCTCGAGGACTCGTCCGTCGAGCTCACGGGAGGCGATCTCGAGCCCGGCACCCACAGCGAGCGAGAGGGCTGCCGCCGCGGCCACACCGTACCAAATCTCGCGGAAGTGGCGCTTCTGATCAATCCGCCTCAGGTAACCAAGAAGTATAGTCACGATCAGGGCGATCTCGATGCCCTCACGGGCGGTGACCAGCAGCGAAAAGAGCATTACGGGCGAGAGGGCGAGCAGCAGGGCGGATTCATTAGTACAGGCTTACCTTAAAAGTGTGGCCGCACTAAAGTCAAGCCCCTTGTGAAAAGTGTCGCAATCGGCGCGTCACGCGGGGCGTGCGAGTCGCTCCGACACCGATGCGCAAAATCTGCACCTTGACGTGTTATATTGACGCTCTCACAGCAAATGCTTCTGGTTGCGCGCAAGAACCTGTTCTCCGAATGGACGAGACTCGTAATCTCGGTTGGAGGCGTCGCCCTTTCAGTCTTTCTCATCAGCCTCTTGCTGTCTCTATATCGGGGCTGGGATGAGAAGGTGGGCGGGTTCGTCGAACATTCGAACGTCGACCTCTGGCTGGGCAGCGAGGGCGCCGAGGACTTTCTGACTGCCGCCTCCCTTCTGCCAACCGAAGGGAAAGAAGCGGAGCAGGCTAAGGAATACTTGAACGCCTATCCTTCAATTGACCAGTGGAGCCCGATGATCGTTCGACTCATGCAGGGCGTACGGGTCGATCGGATATCGGCCACGGAAGAGAAGATCGGCAGCAAGATAGACATTCACTTTATAGGCTTCGACCCAAATACGCGCTTGGGAGGACCAATTGAGGTGATAGAAGGCCGAGACACCCCGGGGCCCGGCGAGGTGATCATCGACGAGAAGCTGGGCGACCGCCACGGCATCGGTATCGGAGATACTCTGCGTGCAGGTGGGCGCGACTGGACGGTTGTTGGAAAGTCCAGGGGCGGAGACTTCATCGCGACACAAACTGTGTTCGTGTCGCATGCGGAGGCGCAGGCGGCTCTCAGGATGCAAGGAGCGACGACGTTCTACGTAATAAAGGTGCGCCAAGGCGTCGATCCTGCACAGCTGGGAGCTGCGCTGGAGGATCAGGCCGCACGAAATGAGGCGCCGATTGTTACGCACACACGCGAGGAATTCGCAAAGAGCACGCGGGACCGGGTGACGAGCAACGTCCTGCCCATCCTGTTCGTGGTCCTCGGACTGGCGTTCATTGTCGGAGTGTCCGTTGCTGGACTAACGATCTACACGGCGACCATCGAGAAGGCCCGCGAATACGGGATTCTAAAAGCCGTGGGATTTCGCAATACATACCTCTACCGCGTTGTCTTCGAACAAAGCGCCGTCACCGCGTTGCTGGGCTTTGCTGTGGGCATAGGATTGACGGTGGGCATCGGTCCATTTGCGTCCGATTACGTTCCGCAGTTCGTGCTCTTCACGCGCTGGCAGGACGTTCTCCTGGTGGCAGGCGTAACCGTCGTAATGGCCTTGATTGCAGCCTACATACCGGTCCGTAGGCTAGGAGCGATCGATCCGGTCAGCGTGTTTAAGGGGTAGAGAGCCACCGTGAGCACTGTATTACGCATGACTCAAGTGACAAAAACATATGGCGGTGGCGACGCTGCCGTCCATGCCCTCGACGACGTTGACTTCAACATTGAAGCAGGTGAGGTAGTGGTTGTTATGGGGCCGTCCGGCGCTGGCAAGACGACGTTCCTCACCATCGCGGGGGCGCTTCTGACCCCGACCAGCGGGACCGTTGAGATCTCAGGTGTAAACATCACGGCCCTGAGCGAGAAGGAATTGCCCGACGTCCGACGTGAACGGATCGGGTTCGTCTTCCAGAGCTTCAACCTTCTCGAAGCTCTAAGCGCCATCGAAAACGTCACGCTCGTCATGACCGAGGGTAGTCCCAAGAGCCGCGGCGCGGTCAACCGCGCCAGCGAGCTCATGAACATGCTCGGACTCGGTCACCGGCTCAAATCGCTGCCCAGGAACCTCAGCGGAGGAGAGAAGCAGCGTGTCGCCATCGCCCGCGCCCTCGCTAATAACCCCGATCTAATCCTCGCTGACGAGCCGACAGCTAACCTCGATTCCAAGCGCGGCCGAGAGGTCATGCAGTTGTTGCGTCAGATCGCCTTTGAGATGCACAAGGCCGTCGTAATCGTCTCCCATGACCACCGCACTCGCGAAATCGCAAGTCGCATCGCTTGGTTGGAGGATGGCACTTTCCGGCCCGATGTTGCGACGGACCGCGATCCAGTCTGTCAGCGCGTAGTCGAGGTCCAGGGCTCGCCCGCGTTCAGTTACGAAAGCCGTTCCTACTACTTCTGCTCGACTCAGTGCCTCGAGTTATTCAAAGCAGATCCAGCGCAGCAGTTGGCTGGCAAGCGTCAGTAGTACGCTTCGCCCCTGTGCTAAGCTGACATCCAGACGATGACTGTCGCTCGGGACTTCCGTGACGGAACCGTAGCCACCCCTTTCCTTGAAGGCGAGCCTGTACCTGCTCTTACTTCGACAATAAACACTGCCGAGCCCCAGTTCACCCGCAATCACACGCGGATGCGCGCACTCGTGGAGCAGCTTCAGGACGCGCTGGCGGCCGTCCGTGCAGGCGGCGGCAAGGAGATGACCGAGCGCCACCGCTCTCGCGGGAAGCTGACCGCCCGCGAGCGCATCGACCACCTACTGGATCCTGCTACTGCCTTCCTCGAGCTGAGCCCGCTCGCCGCCTGGGATATGTACGAAAATGAGGCGCCCGCCGCCGGCATAATTACCGGCGTCGGCCGCGTCTGCGGGCGCGAGGTCGTCATCGTCGCCAACGACGCGACGGTGAAGGGCGGCACGTACTACCCGATGACCGTGAAGAAGCACCTTCGCGCGCAGGAGGTCGCCGAGCAGAACAGCCTGCCCTGCGTCTACCTCGTCGACTCCGGCGGCGCCTTCCTCCCCCTTCAGGCTGACGTCTTCCCTGACCGCGAACACTTCGGGCGGATTTTCTACAACCAGGCGCGCATGTCCGCCAAAGGCATTCCGCAAGTCGCCGCCGTCATGGGCTCGTGCACAGCGGGCGGCGCCTACGTTCCGGCCATGAGCGATGAGACAGTCATCGTCGAAGGTACCGGCACGATCTTCCTCGGCGGGCCTCCCCTCGTGAAGGCAGCGACCGGCGAGGAAGTATCCCCCGAGGACCTCGGCGGCGCCCAAGTTCACACCCAGATCTCCGGCGTCGCCGACCACTTCGCCGCCGATGACGACGAAGCGCTGGCGATCGTGCGCAGCACCATCACCAATCTGGGACGTCCTCCGCAGCAGCTTCCGTGGCAAAGGGTGCCCGCAGAGGAGCCGCGATACGACGCGGCCGAGATTTACGGCATCGTACCCGCTGATCCCCGACGCTCCTTCGACGTGCGGGAGGTAATCGCTCGCCTCGTCGATGGCAGCCGCTTCCACGAGTTCAAGGCGAGCTACGGCGCGACGCTAGTCTGCGGCTTCGCCCGGATCGCCGGCTATCCCGTCGGGATCGTGGCCAATAACGGCATCCTGTTCTCAGAGAGCGCGCTCAAGGGCACGCATTTCATCGAGATGTGCGCCAAGCGCAAGGTCCCGCTCGTCTTCCTCCAGAACATCACCGGCTTCATGGTGGGCAAGAAGTACGAGCACGAGGGCATCGCCAAGCACGGCGCGAAGATGGTCACCGCGGTGGCCTGCGCGGAAGTGCCGAAGTTCACGGTGATCATCGGCGGCTCGTTCGGCGCGGGGAACTACGCGATGTGTGGCCGCGCCTACTCCCCTCGCTTCCTCTGGCTCTGGCCGAATGCGCAGACCTCCGTGATGGGCGGCCAGCAGGCGGCAAACGTCCTGCTTACCGTCCGCCTCGACAACCTGCACGCTGAAGGCCACGACATGACAAAGGAAGAGCAGACCGAATTCATGGCCCCGACGCTAGAGAAGTACGAGCGGGAAGGAAGCGCTTACTACAGCACCGCCCGCCTCTGGGACGACGGCATCATCGACCCGATCGACACGCGCATGTACCTCGCGCTCGGCCTCAGCGCCGGGCTGAACGCGCCCATCCCGGAAACGACGTTCGGCGTCTTTCGCATGTAGATGGCACCCGACCAGCACGTTCGCCTCACTCCGCTACTACGCCGCTCAGTCGAGGGCCCGGTCGCGACGGTCACGATGGTTCGTCCCGACGTTCACAACGCCTTCAATGAGCACCTCATCGCCGGACTGCACGATGCCTTTCGCTTACTCGCAAGCGATGACGGCGTGCGCGTCGTCGTCCTCGCCGGCGAGGGCAAGTCCTTCAGCGCCGGCGCCGACCTCGACTGGATGCGGCGCGCGGCCTCGTTCAGCGAGGAGGAGAACGTGCGTGACGCCGCGGCGGCCGCGGCCCTCTGGCGCGCTGTCGCGGAGTGCCTGAAGCCGGTCGTCGCCCGCGTGCACGGCAACGCCTTCGGCGGCGGCGCAGGACTCGTCGCCGCCTCGGACATTGCCATCGCCGCAGAGAGCGCCATGTTCGGCTTCACGGAGGTGAGGCTTGGGCTCCTGCCGGCAACTGTGGCGCCACACGTGGTCGAGAAGATTGGCCCCGGCCGCGCGCTCCCCCTCTTCCTTACAGGCGAGCGGTTCGATGCTGAGCGTGCGCTGGCGATCGGACTCGTGCACCGGGTGGTGCCTCAAGAGCAGCTTGACGTCGCAGTCGGCACGGTCGTCGATCAATTACTCGCCGGCGGGCCAAACGCCCTTCGCGGCTGCAAGGAGCTGGTGCGCCGCGTCGCCTTCGCCGATCGGTCGAGGATCGATCAGTACGCCGCCGCACTTATCGCATCAGCGCGCGCGGGCGAGGAAGGCCGCGAGGGAGTGGCCGCCTTCCTCGAGAAACGTAAACCCGACTGGGTGGGCAGCTCCTGATGTTCTCGAGAGTTCTCATCGCGAATCGCGGCGAGATCGCCGTCCGCATCATCCGCACCTGCCGCGATCTCGGCATCGAGACGGTCGCGGTGTACTCGGACGCTGACCGGCGCGCGCTGCACGTCCTCGAGAGCGACAGCGCCGTCTACATCGGCGCGTCCCCGCCCGGCGAAAGCTACCTGCGTGCCAACTCCATCGTTCAAGCAGCGGTCGATAGCGGCGCCGAAGCCTTGCATCCCGGCTACGGGTTGCTTTCAGAGAACCCGACGCTCGCCGAAGCCTGCGCCGAGGCAGGCATCGTCTTCATCGGCCCGCCTCCGCAGGCCATGCGCACCATGGGCGACAAGTCCGCCGCACGGGACCTCGCCGATTCCCTCGGCGTGCCGACCATTCCGGGTTATCACGGTGAGGGCCAGGACATTGCATTGCTCCAGGCCGAGGCCGAGAAGATCGGCTACCCGCTCATGGTCAAGGCCGCGATGGGCGGCGGCGGACGCGGCATGCGGCTGGTCGAGTCACCCGACGACCTAGAGAATGCCGTCGAGAGCGGCCACCGCGAGGCCGAGCGCGCCTTTGGCGACGGCCGCCTCCTCCTAGAGCGCGCCGTGCAGAACGCCCGCCACATCGAGGTCCAGGTCCTCGCGGACTCGCTCGGCAACACCGTTCACCTGGGCGAGCGCGACTGCTCCGTCCAGCGACGCCACCAGAAGGTCGTCGAAGAGACGCCTTCTCCCGCCGTCGATGATCAGCTACGCGTCCGTTTCGGCGAAGCCGCCGTCCGTTTGGCGAAGGCGGTCTCCTACCAGAGCGCCGGCACGGTCGAATTTCTCCTCGCCGCCAACGGTGACTTCTACTTTCTCGAGATGAATACCCGCCTTCAGGTGGAGCACGGCGTTACGGAGCTCGTAACCGGACTCGACATCGTGGCTCTCCAGCTCGCCATCGCCGCCGGAGAGGGACTCCCATTCGAGCAGAACGGCGTGACTTTCACCGGACATGCCATCGAGTGTCGCGCTTATGCCGAGGACCCCCTTAAGCATTACCTGCCGAGCCCCGGGCGCATTACGGCTTTCGAAACACCGGAGGGCGAAGGCATCCGGAACGACGTTGGCACCTACGCCGGCGACGAGGTCAGCACCTACTATGACCCGCTTCTCGGCAAGCTGCTGACTTGGGGCCACGACCGGGCAGAGGCACTCCGCCGCATGGATCGCGCGCTCGCCGCCTATCGAGTTGAAGGCGTACAC
>Ga0209157_1000303_pt1 | contig 42915 bp, 34 predicted proteins | sample GraSoiAngelo_135_FD_185892 | JGI IMG/M metagenome (GOLD analysis project Ga0209157, IMG submission 185892) | Grasslands soil microbial communities from the Angelo Coastal Reserve, California, USA - 14_0929_05_40cm (SPAdes) (version 2) | ecosystem: Environmental > Terrestrial > Soil > Grasslands ...
CTGGAAGAAGGTCGACGTCGTGCGGCCGCAGCCGGGACACGCCGACACCTGGGGCGCGAAGCTGCGCAAGCCGAGCGACTGGAGGATCTGCTGCGCGACCTGGACCTCCTCGGTGCGGTCGCCGCCGGGCCGGGGGGTGAGGGAGACGCGGATCGTGTCGCCGATGCCGCCCTGCAGCAAGATCGCCAACCCCGCGGCGCTCGCGATGATCCCCTTCGCCCCCATCCCCGCCTCGGTGAGCCCGAGGTGGAGGGCGTAGTCGGAGAGCTTGGCGAGTCGGCGGTAGACCTCCACCAGATCCTGCACCCCCGACAGCTTCGCCGACAAGATGATGCGGTCGTGCGGCAAGCCGCACGCTTCAGCGAGCTCGGCCGAGCGCAGCGCGCTCGCCAGCATGGCCTCGATCATGACGTCGCGCGCGTCGAGTGGTTCCGAGCGGTGGGCGTTCGCGTCCATCAACTCGGTGAGGAGCTGCTGGTCGAGGCTCCCCCAATTGACGCCGATGCGTACCGGACGGTCGTTCGCGAGCGCGACCTCGATGATGGTGCGGAAGTTCTCATCGCGGCGCTTCGCCCCAACGTTGCCGGGGTTGATACGGTACTTGGCGAGCGCCCGGGCGCACGCCGGGTACTTGGTGAGCAGCAGGTGGCCGTTGTAATGGAAATCGCCGATGACCGGCACATCGACCTGAGCCACGATGTCGGGGACGGCCTGGGCGGCCGCCTCGTTGTTGACCGTGACGCGCACCAGCTCGCTCCCAGCCTGGTGCAGGGCGCGCACCTGGGCTGCGGTCGCGTTCACGTCGGCGGTGTCGGTGTTCGTCATCGACTGGACGACGATCGGGTAGGGGGAGCCCACCTTCACGCCCCCGACTGAAACGACGGCCGTCCTGCGACGCTGGTACTCGGACACGATGCTGAATATAAGTGTAGGGGCGCAGCATGCTGCGCCCCTACACTGCGTCCTCCGCTACAGCGCCGCGGAAGGGTCTAGCGCGCCCGCTTGGTCGTGATGATGATCACGCCGTTGGCGCCGCGCACACCGTAGATCGCCGTCGATCCGGCGTCCTTCAAGACGTCGATCCGCGCCACGTCTTGCGGCGCGATCCCGGCGAGCGCGTTGCTGAGCGAGCCGAGCGACACTGGCACGTCGTCGATCACGAGCAGCGGCTCTTCGCCCGCGAGGGTGCCGCGCAAGCTACTCGGACCCCGGATCCGGAGCGTGTAACTCCCGCCCGACAGCCGCACCACCTCCAGGCCCGGCATGCGAGCCAGCAGCATCTCCTCCACCCGCGCGACGTGCGCATCCCGTTCCGTGGGCGTGAACGACGACACGGCGCCGGTCGTGTTCTGCTTGCGCTGAGTTCCGTAGCCCACCGACACTTCGTCGTCTGGGAGGGGGGCCGGGGTCTCGAGTCGCTGCGATCCCGTTCCGGCGCACCCAATCACGGTTGCGAGGGCGAGGAGGTTCACGCGGTTCATGGGGACGCTCCTGTGATTTCTTGTATGGGGCGCACGCCAGCCACAAGCTGGCCGCCTGTTGCGCCGACGCCATCGCTCGTTAGATGTAGATCGAACGGACGCCGAGAGCGCTAGGCCGTTGTTTGGGCAAAGGTAGGACTACTTGGACACTCCACTCGCCACCGGGGTTCCTTCGGGGACCGTTGCAACAACAAACGCCGCCCCTCGCCCGCGTGCGGCGGCGAGGGGCGGCGGGGACGGCGGATGTGCGGCTGACGTCCCCGATCAGTAGCCGGAATTCTGGGTCAGGGCCGGGTTGGCGTTGATCTGGGTCTGCGGAATCGGGAACCGCTTCTTGAAGTCTGCGAGCGGGTGCAGCTTCTCGACGTTCGGGTCGTGTGCGCGGAGGCTGTTGGCCCAGTAGCCCGGCTCCTCGGAGTCGCGACGCACCAGGTCGAACCAGCGCTTCCCCTCGAACGCGAGCTCCCAGGCGCGCTCCATGTAGATCGCCTCGCGCACCGACAGCTTGTCCATGAGCTCGCCAGCGGTGCCATAGTCGTGCGGCTCTGCCCGGCTCTCGGCGCCCGTTCCTTTACGCGCGCGGGCGCGGATCATGTTCAAGTACTGCACGGCGACCGCGGGATTGCCCAACTCATTTTGCGCCTCCGCATACATCAGGATCGCCTCGGCAAAGCGGTAGAGCGGGGTATCCACGTCGTTTAGCATCCAATTCGCGCCATTGTCGCTTTTGCGATACTTGTACGGCATGGGCCCATCCGCGAACGTGTCGTTGGGCGCCGGGCTCGTCGCCGGACACACGTTGCTGACGCTGCACCCCCACCAGACGTACGCTCCTTGGGACGCAAAGCCGCGACCGGTGTCGCGCCGGTAGTCACCCGGCAGATAGCTGTTGTAGAACCACGTCGTGGGATGGATGAGCCCCCAACCACCGCCTTGGCCCTGGTCGAGCCCCCAGTCGCGTGGGTAGTAGAACAACTGGAACAAGCTTCTGGTGTTGGTGGTCACGCCCGAGTTGGTGATGACGAGAATCATCTCCTTGTTGCCCTTGTTCTTGGGCTGGAACGTGCTGAGGTAATCGTTGTTCAGCGCCCACACGCCCGACTGGATAACGCTGTCCGCCCAGTCGGAGGCCTGCTGCCATTCGTTCTTCAACATGAAGCTGGAGCGCCACTGATACAGGTCGGCCAGCGCCATCTGCGCCGCCCCTTGTGTGACGCGTCCCTGGGTCGGATTGCCGTACCCGTCGCTGGACGGCCAGCTGGCAGGGAGCGCGGCTTCGGCCTCGGTCAAGTCCTTGATGATCGCCTGGTCGACTTGCTCGACCGGCGTGCGGGTGGGCCGCGGGTTGGCTTGCTCCGCGGGCGAGAGGAGGAGCGGCACGTCATCGTACACCTTGACCAACCAGAGGTAGGCATACCCGCGCATGAACTTGGCCTCGGCCAGATTGTAGGCCTTCATCTGTGCGTTAGGCGCGTCGATGCCGGGCCCGTTCGCAAGCACCAGATTCGCCCGGGTGATCATGGCGTATGCCGTCCCCCAGTAGCCGCCCGTGTTGCCCGTGCTCGCGTCCCAGTCCAGGAAATCCGGCCCACTGGTACCGAGGTTCGGCTCGCGGTTGTCCGCCCGCGTCTGATCGGAGGCGAGCTCGGGCGTGGTCCACTGGGCCTGCCCTTGCAGCCCGCGCAGCGAGTTGTAGATCGCGATGGTGGCGCTGTTCAGGTCCGCTCCGGTCTTGTAGAAGGTGTCGGTAGTCGTGAACCCCTTGGGATCCTCCGTGAGCAGATCGGTGCAGGCGCACACAACCAGCGCCGCGCCGAGCGCGAGAGCGGAGGAGGCGATCGATAGGTTGCGTCTCATGGGAAGTCTCCTCGCTCAGAAGGTGACGCTGACGCCGAAGTTCCACACCCGCGAATGCGGGTAGGCGCCGATGTCGATCCCGCCGAAGCGCGGGTCGCCGCCCATGCTGTTCACGTCCGGGTCGAACCCGCTGTAGTCGGTGACCGTCACCAGGTTCTGGCCAGTGAGAAACAGCCGCGCCGTTTCGGCGCCGGGGATCAGCCGGGGGGGCAGCTCGTAGCCGAGCGTGAGCGTCTGCAGTCGCAGGTACGAGCCGTCCTCCACCAGCGTGCTGTAGAGCCGGCGCGGGCGCGCGGCATTGGCGCGCGGGACGTCGGTGTCGGTGTGCGTCGGCGTCCATCGATCGAGCACGATGTCCCGCTCGTTCGCCTGCCCGATGGCGAGGCCGCCGTAGGCATTGCCCGCATTGATGATCTTGTTGCCGTAGTTGAAGCTTAGGAACAGGTCCAGCGAAAACCGCCCGTACGTCAGCGTGTTGCTCAAGCCGCCGTAGAACTTGGGATCGCCGTAGCCGAGGATGACGCGGTCGGCGGCGGTGATCACACTATCTCCGTTCATGTCGGCGATCTTGTACTCGCCCGGCACGCAAGCTTGGGCGGGGTTCTTCAGGTAGCACTGGTCGCCCTGCTGCCACAGCCCGTTCACCTGGTAGCCGTAGATTGAGCCGAGCGGCTCGCCTACCCGGACGACGTAGGTCTCGGCGGGGCTGAAGAAGTTGCCGGTGCGCGGCGCCAGCAGAATCTCGGTCTGGCCGCCCAGGTCGAGCACCTTATTGCGGTTGGTGGCGATGTTCAGCGTGCTGCGCCAGCTCAGGTCCCCACGCTGCAGGTTGACGGTGCTGAGCGACAGCTCCACGCCCCGGTTCTGCAGCGAGCCGATGTTGCGGAGCTGACTCGAAAAGCCGGTGGTGGACGGGACCGGGACCGACAGCAACAGGTCCGTCGTCTTGGCGTGGTAGGCGTCGAGCGACAGCGTGACCCGGTTGTTTAACAGGCTCGCGTCGACCCCGACGTTCAGCTCGGTTTTCTCCTCCCACTTCAGGTCGGGATTGGGCATGCCACCGCCCGGAGCCAGCGCCGGGATCTCGGTTGCACCAGACGAGTACCAGGCAACGCCCAGCCGTGCTAGGGACTGGTACGGGTTCACTGCTTGGTTGCCGACCTTGCCGTAACTGACGCGCAGCTTCAGGTCGCTGAACAGCGACTGACTTTGCATGAAGCTCTCGTTCCCGATGCGCCAGGCGAAGGCGCCAGATGGAAAGAAGGCCCACTTGTGGTTCGCGCCGAAGACACTCGAGCCGTCACGCCGCCCCGTGAGCGTAAAGAGATACTTGTCAGCGATCACGTAATTGGCGCGGCCCAAGTACGACAGGATCGCGGACTCGATGACGCCGCTGCCCGCTGGCGAAAGCTGCGAGCCGGAGCCGAGATTGTAGACGGTCGTGACGTCCGTGGGGAAGTTCGCCGCGTTGCCCTGCACGGCCTCGCTGTCCGTGGTCTGGACCGAAAAGCCGGCGAGCGCGTCCAGGCTGCCAGGACCGAGGGCGCGGCGGAAGCTCACGCTGTTCTCGTTAGTCAACACGCGGCCTTGACTCGAGTAGATCCAGCCGCTCCCACCGGTGCCGCCGTCGAGGATGGTGCGCGGGGCGAAGAAGTGGATGCCGTTGAACTGGAAGCTCCCGCCGAACGTGCTCCTCAGCCGCAGCTCTGGGGTGACATCGAATTCTCCGAAGATGCTGCCGAGCATCCGTGAGGTCGTGTTGAGGTCGGTCTCCTCCGTGGCTCGGGCGATCGGGTTGGGGACCGGCTCCGTGGACGGCGAGGTTTTGATCCAGTTGCCCGCGGTGTCCCGGGGAGCCGCGAACGGGGCGAACTGCATGGCGGCCTGGATACCGTTCGCGCTGTTGCCGACCGCGGCGTTCTCCACGCCGGCGGCGTTGCGAGCGACGCGCGTCATGCTCAGGTTCGTGCCCCAGCGGAACCGCGTGCTCGCATCCCCGTCGAGGTTGAGCCGGAGGCTGTAGCGGTTGAAGTCGGAGCCGAGCTCGATGCCCTCCTGCCGCGTGAAGTTGCCGCTGAGCAGGTACCGCAGGCGTTGCTCCCCGCCCGAGAGACTGATGGTCTGGTTGGCTTGCAGCCCGCTGCGCAGCATCATCGCCGGGTAGTCGTAGGTTTGCGCCGCGGCGATCTGCGCATCGCTGTACAGCTTGGACAGGTTCGCAGTGGCTCTCGCGTCGTTCGACAACAGCATGAACTGCTGCGCGTTCAGCACCGGGATCGTCTTCGAGATCGTTTGGGTACCGGCGCTCGATTCCAGCGTCACCCGGCTCTTGCCGGCCTGGCCCCGCCGGGTCGTGATCAACACCACGCCGTTGGCGCCGCGCGCGCCGTAGATCGCGGTCGCAGACGCGTCCTTCAGCACGTCGATCGACTGGATCTCGCTGGGGTCGACGGACATCAGCGGGTTGCTCTTCGGATCGGTCGAGTTCGAGCCTTGTTCGGCTGGGAGACCGTCGATGACGTAGAGCGGCTCGCTGTTCGCGTTGATCGAGCCGTTGCCGCGGATCCGCACGCGCGCGCCGACGCCCGGCATACCCGAGTTGTCGATCACGTGCACGCCCGCCGCCTTCCCCTGGAGGCCGCTCGAGAGCGTCACCGTGGGGGCGGCCTTGGTCGCGAACTCCTCCGCCGACACCGACGACACGGCGCCCGTCAGGTCGCTCTTGCGAACGGTCGCGTAACCGACCGCCACCACCGGGTTGAGCTCGATGGCGCTGCCGCGGAGCCCGAAGTCCGCGACGATCTCCTGGCCATCCTGCACGACGACGCTCGTGTCCCCCGGCGCGTAGCCCAGCAGCCGGGCCCGCAGCCGGTAGCTCCCCGGTGGCACGCCGCTGATGGCATAACGGCCGTCGGCTTGGGTCGCGCCGCTGAACCGCGTGCTAACCACGGTGACGGTGACCGCCGCGAGCGGTGCACCACTGCCCGCGTCTCTGACCGTTCCGGTCACGGAGCCGGTCTGGCGCGCACCCCGGCTCGTCCCGCCAGGATCCGTGACGAGCAAGATCTGACCGGTGCCGTCCAGCGTCGCTGCCACACCGGTGCCCTGCAGCAGCGTGTCCAGCGCCGTTTCCACGCTCACCGCGCCGAGCTGGAGCGAGACGCGGCGGTTGAGCGGCACGACCCGTCGCGAATACGCGATGCGCACGCCGGTCTGCCGCGCGACGGCGTCGAGCGCGGCTTTCAGGGGCACGCGATCGAGCGCCAGACTCACCGTGCGGTCCAGCGGCGAGAGTGGATCGGCGTCCTGCAGGGCGACCGGCCGCACGCTGGCTTGGGCGGCGCACAGCCGCACCGGCGTGCCCGCCACGACCAGCAAACCCGCAACCGTGATCAGAAACCGCATACCGAGCCTCCCTCCTCTACTGCCGCGAATGAACGGGAACGAGCCGGACCGCGCGGTCGGCCCGCGTGAATCGCACGCCCAGCACTTTCGCCAAGGCCGTCACTGCCTCATCGGCCGATTCCGTCGTGAACGAGATCGTCAGCCGCTCCGCTGCCAACGACGGATCCGCGAGCTGGATGTCGAGGTCGTACCACCGCTCCAGCTGCCCGAGGACGCTCGACAGTGGTGCATCGTCGAACCGCAGCGTCCCGCGCGTCCAGGCGAGGTAGTGCTGCAGCGAAACGCGGGTGGTGATCGTCGCGCTGCCGCTGGACTCGATCACGCCGCGCTCACGCGGCCGCAGCATCAGCACGGAATCGGCCGCCGCCTTGCCCCGCAGCGCCACCCGACCGGCGGCCACGACGACCTGCAGGGACCGCTCCTCTCGGTAGGCACGAACGTCGAACTCGGTGCCAAGATCCTCGGTCGTACCATGTGCGGTGCGAACGAGGAAGGGGCGCGCCGGATCGTGCCGTACGACGAAGTACGCTTCGCCTTCGAGCTCCACGGAGCGCACGACGCCGCCGTAGTCACGCGGCACCAGGAGTCGCGTGCCGACGCTGAGCAGCACGCGCGAGCCGTCAGGCAACGTGAGCGCCGCCCGCTGCCCGGGCGCGGTCGCGTACTCGCGTGGCGGTGCGGGCGGCGAACGGTGCGACCAGAGGGCGGCGCCGGCGACCAGGAGCGCGACCGCCGCGGCGATCCGCGCGGGCCACACCGTCGCCGTTCTCCAGCGACGTGGCAGGGGCCGATCCGTCGCTTGTGCGTGCAGCTGAAGCGTGGGAGCCCCCGGTGGCGGGCCACCGCGGCGCGCCCTGAGCAGCCGGCTGCGGGCGGCCCCGACGTCCCACGGCCGGGTGACGTCACCCGTGAGCCGCCAGACGGCGCGGAGCTCGTCCAAGAGCTCCCTCCGCGCCGGAGCCGCCGCGATCCACGCCTGGATCGCCGCAGCCTCTGCGGGCGAGCACTCGCCCTCAACGAATCGCAGCAGGTCGGATTCTTCGATCATGACACTAGGCCCCACTCAGAAAACCCCTGAATGGGCGACGAGTATGAAGCGCCGTTGGGGGGGGCTAGACCAGCCGGTAGCGGTGGCGGCTCGTGGGAGTGACGGGAGGAGCGAGGTGCGGCGCCAGCCGTTCCTTCAGCCGCACCGTCGCCCGCCACATCTGGGACTTCACCGTCCCGAGCGACACGCCCAGGCGCATGGCGATCTCCCGGTAGCCGAGCTGGTCGCGGCGGCGCAGCAAGAAGATCTCGCGGCAGCGGCCCGGGAGCGTGGCGATCGCCCGCTCGACGGCGTCACCCAGCTCGCGGCGCAGACATTCATCCTCCGGGGAGTCCGCAACAGGTGGCTCTTCGTGGCTCGCGCGCTCGATCCACGCTGCCACGACCCGCCGGTGCCGCAAGTACTTGAGCGCCCGGTTGCGGGCCGCGGCGTACAAGTACGGCCGGCTCAGGCGGTCTTGGTCGCGCACGCCTCGTGTGTGCCAGAGCTGCAGGAACAGGTCGTGCACGACATCCTCCGCGGCTTCCGCCGACCCGACGAGGCGGAGGACGTACTCGCAGAGGTCGACGTAGCACGCCTCGAACGCCGACTCCCACGCTGCGGCTCCGGCGCGTGCCGACCCCGGCGCGGGTGCCGACAGCAGGTAACGGAAAGGGGGCGCCGACATGTGCGATGACGTGCCTCAAGTTCGAGGCCACATCGATTGTGTGTGGTTGGGGTTGTGGCGTCGTCCCGATGGGACAACGAATTAGCATCTTAGCCTGGCCGAGCGGAGCGACCGGCGCACAGGACGCCGTTGCGCCGGCGCCACAGGGGGGGGTCGGCCCAGCCCCCGGCGATGGCCGCTTACAAGATCGACAAGGTGGCCGTCCCCGAAACGCCGCCGGTCGTTGCCGTAATAACGGCGGTCCCGACTGCGAGCGCTCTGGCAAGCCCGTTCGGATCCACGCTCGCGATGACGGGCTGCGCAGAGGCCCACGTGAAGGTCTGTCCCGCCACCGGGTTCCCGTTTGCGTCTTGTGCGACGGCCGTGAACTGCTGCGTGAGCCCGAGGCCGGCGAGCGTCGCCGTCGGTGGGCTCACCACGACGGACTTTACCACTTGAGCGACGGTGAGAGCTGCCCTCCCCGCCACGCCCGCAGCCGTCGCCGTGATCGTCGCGCTGCCGTTCGCGACCGCCGTCACGATTCCGCCCGCGTCGACGCGTGCGACGAGCGGGTTGTCCGCGGTCCACGTGAATGCCTGTCCCGGGACAACGTTGCCGTTCGCGTCCTTCGCGACGGCGGTGAACTGTTGCGTCAGCCCGAGCGCGTCGAGCGTCGCGGTCGCCGGGCTCACGACCACCGAACCCACCGCCTGCGCGACCGACAGCACGGCCGTCCCCGACACACCGGCCGTCGTCGCCGAAATCGTCGCCACGCCGTTCGCGACCGCTGTGGCGAGACCGGTCACCGGGTCGATGGCAACTACCCCCGCGGGAGACGCCGACCAGGCGAACGTCTGACCCGGAACCACTTTTCCGTTGGCGTCTTGCGCCACCGCACTGAACTGCTGGGTGAGCCCGAGGGCGTCGAGCGTCGCGCTCGCTGGGCTCACCACGACCGATTTCACGATCTGCGCCACCGACAGGGTGGCGGTGCCTGACACCCCACCTGTCGTCGCCGTGATCGTCGTGATGCCGTTCGCCAGCGCTGTGGCGATCCCCGTCACCGGATCGATCGTGGCCACTCCCGCAGGCGCTGCCGACCAGGTGAAGCTCCGGCCGAGGATCACGTTGCCGTTGGCGTCCTGCGCGATTGCGGTGAACGGTTGCGCCAGCCCCAGGGCGTCGAGCGTCGCGGACGCCGGTGTAACCACCACCGAGGTGATGACCTGCGCCACCGAGAGGGTGGCGGTCCCCACCACGCCGGCCGCGGTCGCCGTGATCGTCACAGAGCCGGGCGCGAGGCCGGTCGCGAGTCCGGTCGCATCCACGGTGGCGATCGCTGGGTCCGACGAGCTCCAGGTGAACGTCTGGCCCGCGACCGGGCGTCCGTTCCCATCGAGCGCGACAGCGCCATACTGCTGCGGCAAATTGACGCTCGCGAGCGCCGCCGACGCCGGGCTCACCACCACGGACCTGACGATCTGCGCGACCGCAAGCGTCGCAGTGCCGGAGACCCCGCTTGCTGCGGCCGTGATAGTGGCGGTGCCGTTCCCGATCGCCGTCACCACACCGCTCGGATCCACGAGGGCGACCAGCGTGTTGTCTGACGTCCACGCGAACGGTTGCCCCGAGATGACGTTGCCGTTCGCGTCCCGGGCCGTGGCGGAAAAGCGCTGCGTGAGCCCCAGCGCATCGAGCGCCGCCGAGGCCGGTGTGACGACGACCTGCGCGACGGCGCCGGCCAACACCGCGAGCGTCGGCAGGGGCGACGTCGTCACTGGGTTGCCATCGATCGTCGCGCCGATCGTCAGGGCAGTTCCAGCGAGCATGCCTGCGAACGGCGCCGTGTACGTGCCGTCGCCGTGATCGGTCGTCGGTCCGATCACACCGGTGCTGGTCCCGCCCGCCGTAGTGAACACGACGGCGCGTCCGCCGGTCGTGACGCTGTTCCCGAAGGCATCCTTGGCTCGCAGGGTGAGCGTAGCGATCGCCCCCGACAACACACTCGCGGCGGACGCGGTCACCACCGATGTGGCGGCCGAAACGGCTCCCGCGAGGGCGGTGGCGCTGAAGCTCGCCGGGGAGAGCGCGAGCGCGCTCGCCTCGAAGTTCTGCGACCCCGCGACGCTGCCGAGCGTCGCGACGGTCTGCGCATTGCCTCCCGTGTCCGACACCACCACCGAGTCGGCGACCGCGGCCCCCCCGCTCGTGAGGGCGCGGAACCGCACCGGAATCCCCTTCACGCCCAGCCCGTCGCCGGCCGTCACCCGCACCCGGAACGGCTGCGGCAACGCGATCCCCACAACGCCGCTCTGGCCGGCCCCGCTCACGACGCTCAGCACGGTGGGCACGGGGATGACCGTCACCGGGGTCGAGTCCGCCGCGCCGCTCGGCGCCCGAGCCCGCACCGTCAGCGCCGCCCGGGCGCTCGGCGCGCGAGCGAGCCCAGTGGCGTTTACACGTAACCCGGTCGTGTCGCTGCTGCTCCACGCCACGTAGAAAGGCGTCACCGGCGCGCCGCTCGCGTCGCGTGCGCTCACGCGAAAGCGGAACGCGTCCCCAAAGGTGAGCACGGTATCGCGCGGGGTGAGCGTCAGGGCGGTGACGGTACTGCCGGGCCCCGTGTACGTCACCGGGATCTGCTGCGGCGCACCCGGTCGCCCGGCCCGCACCTCCAGGGCTCGCGTGCCCGAGAACAGGGCGAAACCGCCGCCCCGCAGCTCCAAGTGCACAGTGAGGGTTTCCACTGCCGCTCGCAACACCACGTCGGCCGCCAGACGGATCTGGGACGAGTCCGGATCGAAGAAGACGGTGAGCGCGCGCAGCGTGTCCGTCTGGCGCCGGATCACGACCAGCCGGATGGTGTCGGCGGTCAACCCAAAGGCGGCGAGATCGACCGGGGAGCTGACTACGGGCTGGATGGCGAGGTACGCGGCTCCCCCGCGCCCCGGGCCCACCGGGTCGTCCCGGCAGGTGGCGAGCAGCAGGGGGAGGGCGGCCCCGAGCGCGAGCCGGGGCGGAGACCGACGCATGGCCGCGAAATGCTCCCGACAGGATCCTAGAAGAACTTATCCTCGATGATGACCGTCAGCAGGAGCGATGTCAGCACCGCCTTCCCCTGCAGCGGCGTCACGCTGGGGGGGGGATTCGAAGCGGTGGCTTGGAACCGGATCCACAGCTGCGATGTCGTGAACAGCGCGTTCAGGGCGGCCGAGATGTCGCCCCGGATCGTGTCCGCTGTCGTGCTCGTGCCCGACACGTTCTTCGTTGGGACGGTCAGGGCCAGGGCAGACGGGTTGAACGTGCCGGCGGAGTCGGCGGCGAGGTAGACCTGGAGGCCGATCGTGCCAGCGCCGGTGGCATTTCTCAAGTCAGCCGTCCCAAACGCGCGCACGCTGTCCACGAGGGATGAACCGACGCCGGGCAAATTGACCTTCTGGGGCGCGCTCGACGCGCTGGCGGAAACGCCCGCCGGCACGAAGTAGGGCACGGTGTCCTTCCCCGTTCCCTGGAGGAAGCTGTACACGTCCACATTGAAGATGGCGCGGCCTTGTCCGCAGGCCGCAGCCACCGCCGCACTCAGGAGCAACACGCCGAGCCACTTCACCTTCATCCTGCCTCCCTAGTAGATCGAGAGCGACGTCGCCATCGTGATGCCGCGCTGGTTCGACAGCGAATTCGTGTGGGTCCAGAACCCGAGGTCCAGACCGAGCCCGCCGAACCGCAGCCCACCACCCCAGCCGAACTCCATGCGCTTGCGCTGGTCGCGCGCGACGCCGCCGCGGAGCACGAAGACACCGACGCGCTGCTCCCCGCCGACGTGCACGAGACTGCCGCGTCCGGTGTTCAGGACGTCCGCCCCGAGCGTCGTTTTGCCGACCGTGTAGGCCAGGTTGGCGATGTAGGAGACGGGGAGCTTAGTCTTGGTCTCGACGTGGTTTGGGCCGGGTCTGGAGTACGCTACTGAGGGCCCGGCGCCTGCGACCGTCGAGTCCTTGTAGAAGGCGGTATCCGTGCGCGTGTCAGGCCACGTGATGGTCGCGCCGATGTCGTTCACTCCGACGCCGATCTCGATCGGCCCCGTCACGAGCGCGAAGCCCACATCGCCGCCGACGCCGTGCCCCAACGAGTTCCCTGCCTTGGAGTATCGGGTCACGGTCTGCGCCACGGGGTTCAGGGGCCTGGCGAAGATCGGGTTCCCAATGCTGTCGCCCGCGGTACCGTCGGTTCGGAAGTAGCCGACGCCCAGGTAGTAGTGCAGCGCGCCGCCGACGTACAGCCCCAGCGCCGTATCGCCTGCGATGCGACCTGCGTAGCTGACCGTGGGGGCCAGCCCGCCTTGCACCATCCCGTGGACAAGGACGTCATACGTTGTGTTATGCGCCGCCTGCTGCGAGTCGGCGAGGAAGCCCAGCAGCTTATCCCCGAGCTGGAATTGCAGCTCGTCGTGCAGCCACCCCATCACGCCCACCCGGACGCCCTTGATGTCGATCCCCGGATCCAATGGACGGCTCGAGGCACTGATGCCGAATTGATCCTGGGGCACCAGCGTAGCCGTCAGGCCGAGATTCGCTCGCAGCGAGTCCTTCCCGATCCCGAATACCACGTCGTTGGTGGGCGTCGGCGCCTTCTTCACCTCCAGAAAGAGCGGCAGGTTCAGAACCGTGTTGAGGACCAGGACCGGGTTGAACCCCGCGGAGTCGCGGTTGAAGGCCGGGTCCTTCGAGATGTGCGGGTGGTCGTGGAGGAACTGAACGAGGCCAAGCGGGATCGGGATGGTGAGCTTCGGCTGGCCCCGTTGCCCGGACCGAGCCGGGACGGCGCGGTAAGCCGCGTTAAAGCGGCGCAGGCTCGATTGCTCGAGACCCAGGCCGCCCATGCCGATCCGGCGGGCGTCGGTGAGCACTCCCTGGGCCCCGGCCGCGGTCGCGCAGCCGACGCCGAGTGCCACCAGTCCCGCGCCTACGAAGAATGGCCGCACGATCCTCCCCGAGAATGAGTGCCGACAAGGGTAACAATGTTCGTCAATTCCGACCGGCGCAGGCGTGACCTCGGTCACCAAGCTAGGTGGCGGCCTGGAAGGTGATCGTGACGGTGGTGCCGCTTCCCGCGACGCTCTCGAGCGCAATGGTCCCTCCCCAGCTCTCCGCGAGGCGCTTCGCGATCGCCAGGCCGAGCCCCGCCCCGCTCGAGGTGGTCGAAAACGCGGGCTCGAAGACGCGCGCGAGCGCGTCGGCCGGAATACCACGGCCGTCGTCCTCGACGGCCAGCCGTTGGCCGCGCTGGGACAGGCGCACGGTGACGCGGCGCGCGCCGGCATTGCGTGCGTTCTCGAGCAGGTTGACGAGCACCTCCTTCACTTCGTCTCTGCGCGCCAGGGCCGGCGCGCCGGCGTCACCTGCGACCTCGAAGCGAGTCGGTGCCTCGGCGCCGCCCAGCGCGTACAGCTGCACGACCTCGCGCGCGGCGGCGTGCAAGTCCACCGGCTCGAGCGGGAGCTGTTCCGCCGGCGGCGACGCGAACCGCGAGAACGCCCGCGCGATCGCGTCGAGCCGGTCGATCTCGGCGAGGATCCGCGCCGCCGTCTCCGCCAGCGTGGCGTCGAAGTCGCTGGCGCGCCCGGCGGCGCGGGCGCGCTGCAGGTGCTGGATGCCGAGACGGATCGGCGTCAGCGGGTTCTTGATCTCGTGCGCCACCTGGCGCGCCATCTCGCCCCAGGCCAGTACGCGCGCGGCGCGCGTCAGCGCGGTGGCGTCGTCGAGCGCGACGACGCAGCCATTTGGCGTGGGCCCGAGCGACGCGATTTGCACCCGGATCTGCCGGCCCTCCAAGTCGAACTCACGCTCCGCGATGCGCTCTCCTCCCCCGGTCCGACCGGCGGCGAGGAACTCGCCCACCGCGCTCCAGACCGGCTGCCACTCGGGCGACGCCATCTGCGGCAGCAGGCTCCCCGGCTCCAGCGTCGTCCCGATGAGCTCCCCGGCGCGTGGATTGGCCATCGTCACGCGCAGCCCCTCATCCACGGCGATGACGCCGGTCGCCACGTTTGCGAGCACCTGGGCGGTCCGCCGGCGCGCCTCCTCCAGCGCGGCTTGGCTGGTGTGCACGTCCGCCGCCATACGCTCGAACGCCGACATCACGGGCGCGAACTCTCGGAGGGCCCCGGGCGGGAACGCCGGAGGCGGCACACCGCGCCCCACGGCGACGGCCGCCTCCCGCAGCGCGGCTACCGGGCGAGCCAAACCGCGCGCCACCAGGCCGGCAAGGGTCACCGCGGCGACGAGGCCCACCAGCGTCGCGAGCAGGACGCCGAGTGCCAGGTCCTCCAGGCGCCGCCGCACCTGTTCGTCCTCGAGCAGGCGCGGCGCGGCGAGGATCGCTTGCACGCGCGGCGGCCCCGCCAGCACCACGTGGTAGCCGACGTGGATCGGCCTCCCTGCCGTGCGCCCGTCGGCGCTCAGGTCCAGCTCGTCTTCGAAGGCGAGCCGTACGAACGCGGGCGGCACGAGGAACGGGTCCGCGAGCCCCAGCTCTTCGAGCACCGGCGCGCTCGTGGCAATCGCCACGCCGTTCCGATACAGCCACAGGTTGGCGTCGAGCCGGTCGCCGAGCTCCTGCATCGCCCGTCCGAGGTTCGCCGCCCGGTCGGAGACGAGGGCCTCCGCGGTTCCCGCCGCGTCGCTCAGCGTCTGCCGGATCAGCAGGTCGCTGGCGCGCCGCGTCCCTTCCCCAAACCGGGCGAACAGCCAGGTCGCGAAAACAACCATCGGGACCACGAAGAACCCGGCGAGCGCCGCCGCCAGCCGCACGCGATAGCTCGTGCGCAGCGCGGCGAGCACGAGGGGCAGCCGCGGCCGCCATCCGTCAGCGAGCACCACGCTCGCGAGCCACACCGCCGCGAGCAGCACTACGTCAAGGATGACGACCAGGGCCCCGCGCTCGAGCAGCGCCCCCGGCCCCCCCAGGTCCACGCGTACGTGGACGTGCCGCACGCCGCCCGCCAGCTCGAGCCGCCGCTCGCCTCGGACCGACCAGTCCGTGCGCGTCCAGATCACCCGCGCGCTCTCGGCAGGTGGGCCCGGGCTCGGGAGCGACAACGAGATCGCGTACGGGGGCTCCACGCCGACCGCTCCCTGGAGGAACCGCGCCACCCGGTCCGGCGGGATGAGGAGGGTGCGCGGACCGACACCCACGGTCAGCACATCGCCCGAGGGCAGCGGCGTGACGAGCACATTGTGCACGCCCGGCACGCGCGGCAGGCGCTCGACCCGCGGGCCGCGCCGCGTGTCCGGAGAGCGTACCAGTGCCGCTATCAGCGGCGGCCGCAGGTCGAGGCGCGCCAGTCGCAGCTCGGCCACGGGATCGCCGGTCCGCGTCCATACCGCGAGACTCGCGGGATAGTCCTCGGCGGCGAGCGGGGACCGCAGCCAGAATGCGTACAGTTCTCCCGCCGTGTGCGGCGCGGGCGTCGGCAGCTCGAGCCCCATGCGCTCAAGCAACGCGACGGCGGCCGGGTCGTCCTCTCGACCCAACCCGGCAGCGTCACGCTCGGCGAGACCGAGGCGGCCTTCGACCGCCGCGCCCCAGGTGACGAGCGCGGCGGCCGTGCCGGCAACGGTGGCGATGCCGCTTACCGCCCAGCGACTCGGCGCCGGTACCACCACGCCCACGAGCGCCGGGAGCCAGACGAACGTGTACCACTCGGGCCAGGCGCCGTACGGTTGCCACAGCCAGAGACCGGCGAGCCCCGCAAGCACGGCCCACGCGCAGGCGGCTGGGAGGGTCCATGGCACGCCCCGCGGCTCCTCGGTGCCGCGCACCAGCGCCGCGGCCAAGAGCACGAGCGCCATGCTGGCGGCTGCCACCGCGACCTCCCACGAGCCCCACAGCCCGAAGCTCACGCCGCCGGCGGGCGGCGCGATGCCACGACCGAGGTAGCGCACCAGGTACGGTGCCGTCAGGACGAGGACCGCCGCCGCGCACGTCGTCCACCAGCGTCGCGGCACGCCGCGACGCCACAGCACCGACGCCGCGAGCAGCAGCACGAGCCCGAGCACCGCCAGCGATCCTGCGGACGCGCTGAACACGCCGAGCATCGAGCGATAGAACACCGCGGGTGAGAACAAGCTCGCGCGCGGGAGCGACGGCCCGAGCGGGGCCCGCAGCAGGCACCAAGCCGCGGCCAGCATGACGCTCGCGCGCCACCGCCCGGGGGGCGCGGCGACAAAGAGGAAGAGGAGCGTAGCGGCGAGCGCTGCGCCGGCGCGTCCAGCGACGCCGTGCAGCGCGTCGAGCTTCGCGTCGCCCTGGGATGGCGGGACGGGCTGCACGCTGAACAGCGTGCGGCCGTCGGGGGTGGTGTAGTCGAAGACGGTGGAATCGCGAGGGGCGAGGTGTGGCGTGTAGAACCGCAGTGTGACGCCATGGCGGCGCGCGAACAGCGCGCTCACCGCCCCGTCCCGGTCGCGCGCGGCCGGCGCGGCGTCGATCAGGACCGAGCCCACGGCGGTGCCGCCGGCTTGTGTCTGGCGCCGGGCCTCGAGCGACACGTAGAATGGGGTGATGACGGCGCGCAATGTGTCGCTCGAGGCTACCGTGTCCCGGGCAGGAACGAACCGGTGGCGGCCCGCCCAGGCCAGCGGCTCGCCGTCGCGTCCGAGGATCACCGCGCCCCGCTCCACGCCCGGCGCCTGGCCTGGAGCCCGCAGCGCGTCTGCAAGCAGCGCGAACTGTGCCTCCCGCGGCAACAGGGCGGCCGTCATCGCGCGCTCGGCGAGGCGCCGGGCTTCGGCCACCGCCGCCGCGAGCACACCCTGCAGCTCGCTGGAGTCCCGCGGGATCCGCCCCGCCCGCACCTCGGGCCAGCAGCACTCGATGCGGCGCATCTCGAGCGTCCCGGCTACGAGCACCACGCCGAGTGCCACGCTCGCGAGCGCTGCCAATCCTGGGGCGACGCCCCGGGGAGGCCGCATCACCCAGGCGACCGCGCTGGCCAGCGCCGCCGCCCCGGCTGCCCAAGCCCAGCCAGCGCCGCCGCCGCGCTGCAGCCACTCCGCGGCGGCCACGACGGCGGCGCAGCCCGCGATCAGGACATGAGGGCGCCGCGCCATCTCAAGACTCTCGTTACGGACGAGGTCCGTTTCATCCTCGAGCGCGATTCCCGCCTCCTCGTCCCCGTGGGCACCTGCGAGCAGCACGGCCCCCATTTGCCGCTGGGATGCGATACCATCATCGTCGAGCGCCTGGCCGATGATCTCTCGGCCGCCTTCGACATCCTGCGTGCACCCACGATCGAGTACGGTGTGAACACCGCCACCGAGCGGCCGTACGCCGGCAACGCGACCGTGCGTCGCAAGACCCTGCATCGCTGGATGAACGACCTGCTCGGCTCGTGGGAACAAGCCGGCGTTGACGCGTTCATCATCCTCACGGCGCACGGCCACGATCCGCACCAGGAGGCGCTTTCGACCCTGCGCACGCGGCGGGCCCGAGTCTTCACGGTGGACGTTTTCGCCCTCGACTTCGCCGGCCACCTCGCAGACCCGGAGGGCCCGATGCACGGCAGCGAGCTCGACACGTCGCTGCTACTCTACCTCGCCCCGCAGCTCGTGCGGATGGAGCGCGCCCAGGACTTCGTCCTGCCGCCGCGCCAGAGCGCGCGGTACCGCCGCGCGATCGGGTCGCTCCCGGAGCTGTCCCCCGGCTCGCTCGGCCGGCCCACGCTCGCCACCCGGGAGAAGGGCGAGCGCCTGTATAAGATGATTTACGAGCGGATCGCGACGCGAGTGCTCGGCGCCCCCCTCCAGGGACCCCCGATTCCATGAGTGCCCTGCTGCTCGTGCTGGCCGCGCTCCAGGCGCCGCTCGACGAGGGCACGCTCCTCGTCCGTCAAGATACCGCGGAGATCGGCCGCGAGGCGTTTCGGTTGTCGGCGGCGCGCGGCCCGGGCTGGACGCTCGCCTCCACCGTCCGCTACGACCGCAACCGACCCATCGTGGTGCTCAATCCCATCCTGGAGATCGGCGCCGACTCGCTGCCGGCGACCCTGGAGTTCTCGGTAGCCGACCCTCGCGACCCACTCCGTATCCTGGGCCAGCTGGCGCGCGGCCGGTTCACGGTGCGGCTGCTCGGGCGTCGCACCGAACGCGCGCGCGAATTCCCCGCCTCGGGACGGGTCGTGGTGCTCGACGACTCCGTGTTCGCACTGTACCTGCTCGCCGCATGGCACGCCGGTCCGAGCCCGGTGCCGGTGACCGCGATCTTTGCCCGGGCCGGGCGGCGCGAGGTGCTCGTCGTGCAAGACCAGGGCATCGAGGCCACGACCGTGAACCGCGATCCCGCGTCGCTGCGCCACGTCACGGTGACGGGCGGCGCCAACCAGTTGGTACATCTGTGGCTGGACGGGGCGGGGCGGCTGCTCAAGATCGAGGTGCCTGCGAGCCGCCTTACCGCGGAGCGCACGCCTGCCTCCTGAGCCCTTCGACAGGAGCGCCTCGCGGGTTAGATTCCCGCCCTGTCGGTAATCGTCAGTCGCAAGTCGAAACCCCTAACGTGCGGCCCGCGTATGAGGTGACGACCTCACGACCGGTCCAAGGGAACCCTATGAAGCGCCTGCTGTTGTCCGTCGGGCTCGCCGTCTGTCCGGCCCTCTCCGTCACCCAGCAACCCACCACCGCGAACCTCTCTCTCGCCGACGCCCTGGCGCTGGCGCGCGCGCACAACCCGCTGTACCGGCAGGCGCTCCATGACCGCGCGCCAGCCGGCTGGGCGGCTCGCAACGCGTGGTCCAGCACCTTTTTGCCGACGCTCACCGCCTCGGGCGGCCTCGGCTACTCGGGGTCCGGCCAGCAGCGGTTCCTGACGGCCAACTTCTCGCAGAACGTTTCGACGTTGTCGTCGAGCTACGGCCTGTTCCTCGACTGGGGGCTGAACGGGCAAACGCTCACGCAAATCCCGCTCAAGCACGCCCAGCTCAGCGCGGCCGACGCGGACGTGGCCGGCGCCGAGTCGAACCTCGTCACGGGCGTGACCCAGCAGTACCTGAGTGTATTGCAGGCGCGCGACAACGCCGAAGTGGCGCGCCGGGAGCTCGACCGGAACGAACAGTTTCTCAAGCTCGCGCAGGCGCGCTATGACGTGGGCCGCGCATCGTTGATCGACGTCCGCCAGGCGCAGGTAGCGCGCGGGCAGGCGGAGGTCGCGTTGCTGCGGGCGCAGACCGGGCTCCAGCTCGAGAAGCTGCGGCTGTTCCAGCAAATCGGCGTCACGCCGCCCGTCGACGTCGCCACCGTGCAGCTCACCGACACGTTCGCGGTCCAGACGCCGGCGTGGCAGCTCGGCGACCTGCTGACGATGGCCGAGGCCCAGAACCCCGCGCTCAAGGCACTGCGGGCGCGCGAGGGCGCCGCCAGCTGGGGCGTTCGTGCAGCCACGGGCGCGTACACGCCGAGTGTCTCGGTGTCGGCCAGCTGGTCGGGGTTCACGCAGAAACTCTCTGACATCAACCCGACGATCGCGGCCGAGTCGGCGAGCGCGGCCGCCAACGTGGCGGCGTGCCAGTACTGGAACACCGCCTGGCTCAACGCGGGGCAGTCGCCGGTCAACTGCAACCTGTACGTGTTCACGCCCGCGCAGGAGCAGGCGATCCGCGACCAGAACGCGGCGTACCCGTTCAACTTTACGCCGCAGCCGTTCCAGGCGCGCCTGACGATCAGCATCCCGCTGTGGAGCAACTTCTCCCAGCCGCTGCAGGTGTCGCAGGCGAAGGCGCAGCAGCAGGACCTGGAGGAATCGGTGCGGGCGCGTGGGCTGCAGGTGCACACGGACGTGAGCCAAGGGTACCTCACGGTCACGACCGCGTACCGGACCATCGCCATCCAGGACACGAACCGCACGGCGGCGCGCGAGCAGTTGCAGCTCGCCACCGAGCGCTATCGCGTCGGCTCGGGGACGTTTTTCGAGCTGCTGGACGCGCAGGTGGCGCAGCTGCGGGCGGAGAGTGACTATGTGAACGCCGTCTACGACTATCACAAGGCGGTCGCCGCGCTCGAGGCAGCGGTGGGCCGGCCGCTGCGGTAATGAGAGGACCCGACAGACATGTCTAAGCGCAACAAAGTGCTGGTGGGCACGGGCGCCGTCGTGCTGATCGCTGCACTCGTGGTGATCAGCGCCGGCGCCCGACGCGACCGCGGCGCGGAGGTCCGCTTCGAGAAGGCGAGCCGTCGCGACCTGGTCGCCGCCGTCACCGCGAGCGGCAAGATCCAGCCGAAGAAGAAGGTCGACATCTCGGCCGACATCACGGGGCGCATCACCAGGATCGCGGTGCGCGAGGGCGACCTGGTCACCAAGGGGCAGTTCCTGCTCCAGATCGATCCGACCATCTACCAGGCGAACCTGCAGCAGGCCGAGGCGACCCTCGCGTCGTCGCAGGCGGCGGCGGTCCAGGCCAAGGCCAACCGGGACCAGGCCGACCGCGCGTTGGGGCGCACCAAGGAGCTGCACACCCAGAACCCGAACCTGGTCTCGCAGGAGCAGCTGGAGCAGGCCCAGACGGCGTTCGACATCGCGGAAGCGAATCTGACCGCGGCGCAGCACCAGGTGGACCAGGCGCGCGCCGCGGTGCGATCCGCCAGTGACAACCTCCGCAAGACGACGCTGCTCGCGCCGATGGCAGGCCGCGTGACGCGGCTCTCCGTCGAGGAAGGGGAGGTCGCCGTCCCAGGGACGTTCTCGAAGGACGTCGGCCTGCTGCTGACGGTCTCCGACCTCTCGGTGATCCAGGTGAAGGTCAACGTGGACGAGACCGACGTAGTGCGGCTGCATTTGGGGGACTCGGTGGAGGTGACGATCGACGCGTTCCCCGACACCACGTTCACGGGGCGCGTGACGAAGGTCTCCAACAGCGCGATCCTCACGGCCGCGGCGTCGACGCCCGGCACCAATACGCAGGCGGTCGACTACCAGGTTGAGATCACCCTGACCAACCCGCCCGCCGACGTGCGCCCGGACCTCTCGGCCACGGCCCGGATCGTGACCGACACGCGCAAGCAGGCGCTCTCGATCCCGATCATCGCGCTCACGGTGCGCGAGAACAAGCCGCTGTCCACAGAGAACCGGCCGGTGGACACCGCGACTGCGCGCAAAAAGAAGGAAGCCGAGGGGGTCTTCGTGGTGGACAAGGGGACCGCGACGTTTCGGCCGGTCAAGGTCGGGATCGCCGGAGACGAGTACTTCGAGGTGCTCGACGGCCTGAAGGAGGGCGAGACGATCGTCGCCGGGCCCTACCAAGCGATCCGCGACTTGAAGGACGGCGCCCGCGTGCGCGCGCTGAAGCAGGCCGCGGATACGGCGAAAAAGATCGTGAAGAAGATCGCATGACGGCCCTGCAGTCGTTCCGGACGGGGGACACCCCGCTGCCCGACATCGTGATCCTGACGCACAAGCTCGCCCGGGATTACGACATGGGGGGCGAAGTGGTGCGCGCCCTGCGCGGCGTGAGCCTGCAAATCCGCAAGAACGAATACGTCGCCGTCATGGGGCCGTCGGGATCGGGCAAGTCGACCCTCATGAACCTGGTCGGCTGCCTGGACACGCCGACGGCGGGGGAATACTGGCTGAACGGGCAGAAGGTGAGCGATTTGTCCGACGACGCCCTGGCTCGCATTCGCAATAAAGAGATCGGCTTCGTGTTCCAGACATTCAACCTGCTGCCCCGGGCGACGGCGCTGCACAACGTCGAGCTGCCGCTCATCTACGCGGGACTGCCCGCGCGCGAGCGACGCGAGCACGCCGCGCGGGCGCTCACCCGCGTCGGGCTGGGCGACCGGATGGATCACCGGCCGAACGAGCTGTCGGGCGGCCAGCGGCAGCGGGTGGCGATCGCGCGCGCCCTGGTGAACGCGCCGTCGATCCTGCTGGCTGACGAGCCCACCGGGAACCTCGACTCGGCCACCAGCGCCGAGCTGATGCAGGTGTTCGGCGACCTGCACCGCCAGGGCCAAACGATCGTCATGGTCACCCACGAGCACGACATCGCGGCCCACGCGGCCCGCGTCGTCACGCTGCGCGACGGAGTGATCGCCACCGACCAGCTGCAGGCCGCCTGAGTGCACTTCCTCGAAGCGATCCGGCTGGCGCTCCAGACCATCCGCGCACAGAAGCTGAAGAGCGTCTTCTCCGCCATCGGCGTGTTCATCGGCGTCACGTTCCTGATCGGCGCGTGGTCGATCGTGAACGGGATGAATCGCTACATGACCGAGAAGTTCGCCGGGACCCTGGTGGGCGTGAACACGTTCCACCTGCGCCGCTCGCCGAACGTGACCTTCGATGTCGAGGACTCGGTGTGGCGGGCGTGGCGCCGCCGCCCCCGCATCAAGTTCGCGGACGCGACCGCGGTGACCCTGGGCCTGACGGTGCCGACGGTGACGGCGTGGTATTCCGAGGGCCGGGGCAGCGTCGAGTACAACGGCAAGGTCGCCAAGGACATCACGCTCGAGGGCGCGACCGAGCGCTACTTCGACATCATGAACTTGAAGATCGCCGACGGCCGCGCCTTCACGCCGCAGGAGTCGAAGGCCGGCACCACAGTGGTCGTGCTGGGCTACGACCTCGCCCAGAAGCTGTTTCCCGACGTGAACCCGGTCGGCCACAGTGTACGGATCCACGGCCTCCCGTACCGGGTGATCGGCGTGGTCGAGCGTCAGGGAAACCTGCTCGGCATCTCGCTCGACAAGTTCGTCGTTGCCCCGGCGCTGTCGCCCATCCAGCGTGACGTCAACCCCCCAGGCGTCGTAGACGCGCTGATCGTGAAGGCGAATTCCGAGCCCGAGATGCGCGAGGCGATGGACCAGACCGAAGCCGTGATGCGCAGCCGGCGGCACCTGCGTCCCCGCCAGGATGACAACTTCGCGATGGAGACGTCCGAAGGCGTCTTGGACTTCTGGAAAAAGTTGAGCCGCATTCTCTATGCGGTCGGGCCGGGCCTGGTGGGCATCGCGCTCGTGGTGGGCGGCATCGTGATCATGAACATCATGCTGATGGCGGTGGCCGAGCGGACCCGGGAAATCGGGATCCGGAAGTCGCTGGGGGCGCGGCGGCGCGACATCCTGCGTCAGTTCCTCGCCGAAGCCACCGCGCTGGCGACGGTGGGCGCGAGCCTCGGCATCGTTACCGGGATCGCGTTATCGATGCTGCTGCAGGCCCTCAGCCCGCTGCCGGCGTCCGTCTCCCCGTTCTCCATCGTGCTCGGCGTGGTGGTGGGCGGCGGCGTGGGGATCGTCGCCGGCGTGTATCCCGCCAGCCGCGCCGCGCGGCTCGATCCCATCGCCGCGCTGCGGCAGGAGTGACCGCGTGACGCCATTGCTCGAAGGTGTCGGCATCGCGCTCGAATCGCTCCGCGCCCACAAGGCCCGAGCCGCCCTCACGATCCTCGGCGTGGCGATCGGTGTCATGGTGGTGATGGTGATCGGGGCCATCGTCAGCGGGTTCAACAAGGGCGTGGCGGACATGCTGGAGCAGTCAGGACCAAAGACGTTCTGGGTGGGGCGGTTCTTCGCGGGCGGTGTCGTCATCTCCGACGGCTCGGACGAAATGAGCCCGTGGCGCCACAACCCGCCGATCTCGCTCGCCGACGCCCAGGCCATCGCGCGCCTGCCCTCGGTGAGCTGGGTGGCCCTGGACGAGGGCGGGCAGGCGGACGTCACGTTCGGCGCGAAGACCCAGCACAGCGTGCGCATCTTTGGGCGGAGCGCGGCGTGGCCCAACGTCGCCGGCGGAGACGTTTCCCCAGGGCGTTCCTTCACCGAGGTGGAGGACGCAGCCGCCGCGCAAGTCGTCGTCGTCAACCAGAAGCTGGCCGAGCTGCTGTTCGACCAGATCGACCCGGTCGGCCAGCGCATCCGCATCCAGGGCGTCCCGTACACCGTCATCGGCGTGTTCAACCCGCCGCCGCAGCTGTTCGGGGGCCAGCCGTCGGCCGAAGCGATCGTCCCGCATGGCGCCCTGATCAAGTACGTGCGCTATTGGAAGGGCTGGATGGACTTGCTGGTCGGCCCCGCCCCGGCCGCGACGACGGCTGAGGCGATGGAGGACGTCACCGAGGCGTTGCGGCTGCGACGTCATCTGCGCCCGGGCCAGGACAACAACTTCGCGGTCGTGAGTCAGGAGAAGTTCCTCGAGAACCTCAACAGCATGACCCTGATCATTCGGTTCGTGCTGTTCATTCTGTCCGCCGTCGGGTTGATCGTGGGCGGCGTGGGGGTGATCGCGATCATGATGATCTCGGTCACCGAGCGCACCCGCGAAATCGGGGTGCGCAAGGCGCTGGGAGCGACGCGGCGCGAGATCCTGTGGCAGTTCCTCGTCGAGGCGGCCACGCTCACCCTCGTCGGCGGCGTCGTGGGAATGATCGGCGGCGGCCTCGCGGCCGTCGGTCTGGCCGTAGCGACGCCCATCCCAGCGCACGTGCCGCTCGCCTCGGTCGTGGTGGCGTTGATCGTCGCAGCGCTGACGGGCGTCCTGTTCGGGCTCTATCCGGCGAGTAAAGCGGCGCGGCTCGATCCGGTCGAGGCGCTGCGATACGAATAGATGGCCTTCTTCGAGGCCGTCCGCCTCGCCTTGCAGACCATCCGGGCGCAGAAGCTGAAGAGCGCCTTTTCCATCATCGGCGTGTTCATCGGCGTGATGTTCCTCATCGCCGTCGTCTCCGTCGTGCAGGGGATGAACCGCTACATGACGGACAAGTTCGCCGGCACGATCCTCGGTGTGAACACGTTCCGGCTGCGTCAGTTCCCCGACGTGCAGCTCGGCAACATCACGGACTCGACGTGGCGGGTGTGGCGCCGGCGCCCGCGGGTGACCTACGACGACGCGCAGGCCGTGGCGCGCGGCGTCACGATCCCAGTGCTCGCGGCGTGGGAGTCGAGCACCCGGGCGGCGCTCACCGCCGGCCGGAGGCAGGCGAAGGATGTGCAGGTCACGGCGGCAACGGAGCCGTATTTCGACATCCGTTCCCTCCGGCTCGAGCAGGGCCGCGCCTTTACCGCTCAGGAGGTGGAGGCCGGCGTGCCGGTCCTCGTGCTGGGACATGAACTCGCGAACAAGCTGTTCGAGGGCCAGGACCCGATCGGCCGCGAGGTCAAGATCTTTCAGCTCCCCTACCGGGTGATCGGGGTCGTGGAGAAGCAGGGCAACCTGTTCGGGCTGTCGCTCGACAAATTCGCGGTGGCGCCGGCGAACGCGCCGCTCAAGCGCTACGTCAATCCGCCGCGCGTGGTGGACGCACTGGCGGTGAAGGCCAACTCGCAGCCCGAAATGCGAGAGGCAATGGCGCAGGCTGAAGCGATGATGCGGAGCCGCCGGCACCTGCGGCCGCGCCAGCCGGACGACTTCGCGTTGGAAACTGCGGACGAGGTGCTCGCTTTCTGGGGCAAGATCAGCCGTGTGCTGTTCGTCGCGCTCCCGGGCCTGGTCGCGATCTCGTTGGTCGTGGGCGGGATCGTGATCATGAACATCATGTTGATGGCGGTGGCTGAGCGCACGCGCGAAATCGGCATCCGAAAATCGCTCGGTGCCCGACGGCGCGACATCCTGCGGCAGTTCCTGATCGAGGCCGCCACCCTCGCGACCGTGGGCGCCGCCGGCGGCGTCGCCCTTGGACTCGCGCTCGCCGGCGCCGTGGCGGCGACCACGCCGGTCCCGGCCGCCGTCGCGCCCTGGTCGATCGCGGTCGGCGTGGTGCTCGGCGCCGGCGTGGGCATCATCGCCGGCGTGTATCCGGCAAGCCGCGCGGCTCGCCTCGACCCGATCGCCGCCTTGCGGCACGAGACATGACCGGCCTGTTCGAAGGGGTCGGCATTGCCCTCCACTCGTTGCGCAGCAACAAGTGGCGGGCCGTGCTGACCATCCTCGGCGTCGCCATCGGCGTGATGGTCGTGATGGTGATCGCCGCCATGATCAGCGGGATCAACCGCAGTGTCTCGAACATCTTTGAGTCGATCGCGCCGCGCACTTTCCTCGTGTGGCGCTTCTTCCAAGCGGGGGTCAACGTGTCGGATGGCTCCGATGACTCGAGCCCCTGGCGCCGCAACCCACCGATCAGCGAGATCGAGGCCGACCGCATCGCCCTGCTCCCTTCTGTGCGCTACGTCACTCGGCGTGACGAGAGCTCCGCAACGGTGGAGTTCGCCGACCTGCGGCTCGAGTCGGTCAACGTGGCAGGGTTGTCCGCCCAGTGGGTGGAAGTGAACGGCGGCGACGTCTACCCGGGGCGCACCTTCACGCGGCTCGAGGACCTCGCCAACAGCCCCGTGGCCGTGATCAACCGGAAGCTGGAAGACCAGCTGTTCCGCGGGCGCGATCCGATCGGTCAGTCGATCCGCGTCGCCGGCGTACCGTTCACCGTGATCGGCGTGTACACCCCGCCTCCGAACCTCTTCAGCGGCAGCACGCCGCCCTTCGTCGGGATTCCGCACGGCGCGTTCGCCAAGCACGTGCCCTACTTCAAGGGGTGGATGCGGCTCGCGGTCGCGCCGGCGCCCAGCTACAGCCAGCAGCAGGCGATGGACGAAGTGGTCGCGACGCTGCGCTCGCTCCGAGGCATGAAGCCCGGCCAGGAGAACACCTTCTCGATCGTAACGCAGGACAAGCTGCTCGACTCGTGGAACCAGGTCACAGGGATGTTCTTCCTCGTGATGCTCGTGCTGTCGTCTATCGGGCTGATGGTAGGGGGCGTGGGCGTCGTCGCGATCATGACGATCTCGGTGACGGAGCGCACCCGGGAGATCGGCGTCCGCAAGGCACTCGGGGCGACGCGGCGCGCCATCCTGTGGCAGTTCCTGGTCGAGGCCTCCACGCTGACCCTGGTGGGCGGCGCGGCTGGGATGCTAGTGGGCGGCTGCCTCGCGTTCACCATCTCCCGCGTCACGCCGATTCCGGCACACGTGCCCGTGTGGTCCGTAGTCGTCGCGCTCGGTGCCTCCGCCTTCACGGGGATCGGATTCGGGCTGTACCCCGCCAGCCGGGCCGCGCGGCTCGATCCGGTAGAAGCGTTGAGATACGAATAGCTGACGGCTGACGGCCGAAAGCGCCGTCAGCCATCAGCCGTCAGCTCGAACCCCTGGACCGGCCGTTGTTACATTTCCGGCGCCATGCAGCTCACCGAAGCCGTCCTCCAGGCGCTCAAGACCGCGTGGAGCCACAAGCTCCGCTCGTTCTTCACGCTGCTCGGGATCATCGTGTCGGTCGCGTTTCTGGTGGCGGTGGTCGCGGTGATCCAGGGGATGAACGCTTACGTACGCGAGAACCTGACGGGTGCGATCGTCGGCGTGAACGCGTTTCAGGTCCGGCGCGAGCCCATCAAGTTCGGTTTCATCGACGATGAGGAGTGGCGCCAGATCCAGCGCCGTCCGATCATCGCTCCGGAAGACGTCGCCTACGTGCGCAAGGCGCTCCCCGACGCCATCGCGATCGCGCTGCAATCCGGCTGGCCCACGCCCATGACCGATGTGCTGTGGCGCAACAAGACCGTCGGCGATGTCTTGATCTTCGGCGTCACGGCTCCATTCCAGCTGGTGCAGGACTACGAGTTCGAGGCCGGGGACCCGCTCAGCGACGTCGACGTGCACGAGCGCCGGCCGGTAGCGATCCTGGGCTTCGACGTGGGGCACAAGCTGTTCGACACGCCGGCGCTCGCGATCGGCCAGAAGGTGCGCATCCATGGACAGCAATTCACCGTCAAAGGCGTGATTGCGAAGAAGGGTACCGTGCTCGGGCAGTCGTGGGACGGCTTCGTGATGCTGCCGCTCACCACGTTCGAGGCGCTCTATGGCCGCCGGCAAACGACCGTGATCTCCGTCAAGATGCCGACGGCGACCGCGGTCGCCGATGGGATGGTCCGCGCGGAGGAGGCGATGCGGGTCGCCCACCGGCTGCGGCCCGGCCAGGGAGACGATTTCGCCGTCGACACTGCCGAGGGACTCGTCGAGTTTTGGAAGCGACTCACCAGGGTCTTGTTCACGGTCGTGCCCACGGTCGTCGGCATCGGCATCGTCGTGGGCGGGATCGTGATCATGAACATCATGCTGATGAGCGTGAACGAGCGGACCCGCGAAATCGGCATCCTCAAGTCGGTAGGCGCCCGCCGCCGCGACATCCGCCGCCAGTTCCTCGCCGAGTCCGTCACGCTGGCGCTGCTCGGCGGCCTCCTGGGGGTGCTGGGCGGCGCGGCCATCGCCGCGCTCGTCGATCTGCTCTCGCCGCTCCCGGCGCGCGTCACCACGTGGTCCGTGGCCGTCGCGCTGGCGCTGGGCGCGACCGTCGGCGTCCTGTTCGGCGTGTATCCCGCGGCGCGCGCGGCGCGACTCGATCCGGTGGTGGCGTTGCGGGCCGAATGAAGCTGCATTCGCTGGGCGAGGGGATGGCCATCGCGGTCGAACAGCTCCGCGCCAACAAGCTCCGCTCCGCGCTCACGATCCTTGGGGTGGTGATCGGCGTCGCCACGGTCATGGCGATGGCCTCGATCGTCCAGGGTATCCGCGAACAGATCGTCAACACGCTCGAGGTCGTGGGCCCCACGACCTTCCGCATCTTGCGGTTCTTCTCGCAGACGCCCCTCAACCCCGACGCCCTGCCCCGCGAGGTTCGCATCCGCCCCGTGCTCAAGCCCCAGGAGGCCGAGGCCATCGCGCGGCTGCCGGAAATCCACTACGCGGCGATCTGGTCGGTGGTGTTCGAGCGGCTCGAGTATCAAGGCGTGCGTACCCAGGTGGTCACGGTGTACGGGGCCGACGATCGCTTCATGGAGATCCTCGGGGGCGGGATCCTCGAGGGACGCTCGTTCACTGCGCCGGAAGCCGGGGGCGGCGAGGCCGTGGTGATCCTGGAGCGCTCGGCCGCCGAGCGAGTGTTCGGCCGGATCGATCCCGTGAGCCGCTATCTGCGCGTCGGCGGCCGGCCGCTCCGGGTGGTGGGCATCTGGCAGCGGCCCGCCAACATCTTCGAGCCGCCAGGCCAGGAGATCGCCGCCATCGTCCCGTTCGCCACCGGCCGCCGCCTGTACCGCTACGACGAGACCAGCGCCTTGATCATCCTCGTCAAGCCCCGGCCCGACGTGCCGCTCGGCGTGGCGATGGACGCCGCGACGCTGCAGCTCCGCCGCATGCGCGGCCTGCGGACCGGCGAGCCGAACAGCTTCGACATGATCACCTCCGATCAGGTTCTGGGGGTGTTCGACAAGCTCACCGGCGCCTTTTTCTTCGTGATGCTGGTGCTCTCGAGCGTGGCCCTCATGGTCGGTGGCATCGGCGTGATGGCCATCATGATGGTCTCTGTGACGAGCCGGACTCGCGAGATCGGCATGCGCATGGCTGTCGGCGCCACGCGGCGCGAGATCCTGTGGCAATTCCTGGTAGAAGCGGCGACGCTGACCTTCAGCGGCGGCCTGTTGGGCATCGCCCTGGGCCTGACCACGGGTGAAGGCATCAAGGCGCTGTTCCAGTTCGAGACCTCGGTGCCGGTGTGGAGCGCGCTCGTCGCGTGCGCGGTATCGATCCTGATCGGAATCGTATTCGGGATCGCGCCGGCAGCGCGGGCGGCGCGGCTGGATCCGGTGGAGGCGTTGAGACACGAATGAGTGACACCGTCGACCTTCTTGCCATCGCCGCGCATCGCGACGACGTGGAGTTGACCTGCGGCGGCACACTCGCCAAGGCCGTCAGCGCAGGCCATCGCGTCGGCATCATCGATCTCACCCAAGGGGAAACCGGGACGCGAGGCGATGCCGCGACGCGCGCCACGGAAGCCGAACGCGCCGCGCAAGCCCTCGGCGTGCACCTGCGGCTCAACGCCGGGCTCCCCGACGCCCACCTCCGGAACGACGAGCCGTCGCGCGCCACGCTCGTGGAGCTCATCCGGGCGACGCGTCCGCGCGTGGTGATTCTCCCCTTCCCTGTCGGCCGGCATCCGGACCATCGGATCGCCTCCGAGCTGGGGCGTGACGCGTGCTACCTCGCCGGGCTCGCCAAGTACGGCGGCGCCGGCGCCCCTCACCGCCCGTTCAAAATCCTGCACGCGCTCGCGTACCGCGAAGATCCGGTCAAGCCGACGTTCGTGGTGGACATCTCGGACTGCTTCGAGGCGAAGATGCAGGCGATCCGCTGCTACGCGTCGCAGTTCGACGGGGCGAAGGCGGCGGGAGAGATCTTCCCGACCGGGCAGGACCTGTACGAGCTGATCCGGGTGCAGTCGGCCCACTACGGCTCGCTCATTCGGCGGCCCTACGGCGAGCCGTTCTTCTGCCACGAGACGCTGGAAGTGCAGGACGTGCTGCAACTTGGCGTGCGGTCCCTGTAGCCTGTAGATTTTCCGGACATGGCCAAGCGCCTGGTGTATCTCGACAACGCCGCCACCACCCCGGTACGGCCCGAGGTGTTGGAGGCGATGCTTCCCTATCTCGGGAAGGCCGCCTTCGGCAACCCGTCGTCGGCCCATCGGTTCGGCCGGACGGCCCGCGCCGGCGTCGAGGAGGCAAAGCGCTCGGTCGCCGCGGCGCTGGGGGCGGGGGTCGAGCCGGGCCAGGTGATCTTCACCTCAGGCGGCACGGAGGCGGATAACCTGGCCGTCATCGGGTCTGCGCTGGCGGCGCGCGACCGCGGCGGGCCGTTCCGCGTGGCGGTGACCGCCACGGAGCACAAGGCGGTGCTCGCCGCGGCGCACGCGGTGCGGCACCTGGGCGGCGAGGAGATCATCCTGCCCGTCAGCGCGTCCGGTGTGGTGGAGGAGGCGGCGGTCGAGGCGGCGCTGGCGCGCGGCGTGGCCGTGGTCAGCGTGATGTGGGTGAACAACGAGGTCGGCACGATCCAGCCGGTGGCGGCGCTGGCCGAGCGATGTCGCGCGGCGCGCGTCTGCTTCCATGCGGACGCCGTCCAGGCGTTCGGCAAGGTCCCCGTCTCGCTCAGGGACGTCGGCTGCACCCTCATTACCATCTCCGGCCATAAGATCGGCGCCCCGAAGGGGATCGGGGCCCTGATCGTGCGCGACCGTCACGCGGTCGAGGCGATTATCCATGGGGGCGGCCAGCAGTTCGGGCTAAGGCCGGGCACGGAGAACGTGCCGGGCATCATCGCCCTCGGCAAGGCGATGGAGCTCGCCGCGCAGGAGCAGGCGGAGCTCGCCCGTAGGGTGCGCGCCTTGCGGGACGACCTGGAGCGGCGGCTGCTCGAGGTCGTGCCCGACGCCGTGATCCACGGCTCGCAGGCGGAGCGCGCGCCGCACGTGACGAACGTCTCGATCCCGGGGACCGACTCCGAGGCCCTGCTCATGCACTTCGACCTCGACGGCATCGCCTGCTCGTCGGGCTCCGCTTGCTCGACCGGCGCGGTCGAGCCCTCGCACGTGCTCACAGCGATGGGCGTGCCGCGCGAGCTCGGCGTGGCGGCGCTGCGGTTCTCGTTCGGGCGGGACAGCGCCATGGAGGACGTGGACGCGGTGGTCGCGGTGCTCCCGCGGATCGTCGAGAAGGTTCGCGCGCTCGCCGCGGTCCTGCACCGGTGAACCAAATGCGGAATGCGGAGTGCGGAATGCGGAATAGACCGCGGGAGCGTCGAGGCCGCAGGCCGGTCCTCGGGATCGGACCTTCCCCATCAATTCCGCATTCCGCATTCCGCACTCCGTACTTGGGGTGGGGGGCCTAGGTGGCGGATCGCGTCCTCGTTGCCATGTCCGGTGGCGTCGACAGCTCCGTGGCGGCCGGGGTGTTGGTGGAAGCGGGGTACGACGTCGTGGGCGCCACGATGAAGCTGTTCTGCTACGGCGACCAAGTCCCCGACCGCCCGTGTTGCTCTCTCGACTCGATCACCGACGCGCGGCTCGTCGCCCACAAGCTCGGCATCCCGCACTACGTGCTGAACCTGGAAGACCGGTTCGGCCGCGACGTGATCGAGAACTTCGTGGCGGAGTACGCCCGGGGCCGGACGCCGATTCCCTGCGTGCGCTGCAATTCCTTCACGAAGTTCCGCGACTTCCTGCACCACGCCGACGCGCTGGACTGCGCCTACATCGCGACCGGGCATTATGCGATCGCCCGCGGCGGCGCCTTGTACCGCGGGCGCGACCGGCAGAAGGACCAGTCCTACTTCCTGTGGGGGATCGATCGCGCGGTCGTGGCGCGCATGCTCACGCCCGTGGGCGAGTTGACCAAGCGTGAGACCCGCGCCGTGGCGCGCCGGCTCGGCCTCGTCACCGCCGACAAGCCCGAGTCGGTCGAGATCTGCTTCGTCCCGGACGACGACTATGTCGGGGTGCTCGAGCGGCGGCTCCCCGCGGATGCCCCCGCGCTCTCCCCCGGCCCGCTCGTCACAGTGGGGGGAGAGGTGGTCGGCGAGCACGCCGGGTTCGCCCGCTATACCATCGGTCAGCGGCGCGGCCTCCCCGGCGGCTTCGCTGAGCCAATGTACGTGGTCGCCATCCGGCCCGAGACTCGTGAAGTCGTGATCGGCCGGGGGGACGAGCTGTTCGGCCACGGCGTCACGCTCGAGGACCTGAACTGGCTCGGCGATCCTGCCGCGCCCGGCGACGCGGTCCTCGTGCAGTGTCGCTACCGCGCCCGCGCCGTCCCGGCACGCGTGCGCGAGAGCGTCGGGGACAGCTTGGTGCTCGATCTCGCCCAGCCGGTGCGCGCCATCACGCCGGGACAGTCAGGCGCGCTGTACGACGCCACCCAGCGCCTGCTCGGCGGCGGAGTCATCGCGTAACCGGCTCTGCCACAAAGGCATTCAGCCAGCGCCGCGCCCGTGCGCGGGGTCACTGTATTTCGGGCACCTCGGGGCTACGTTGCAGTCTGCGTTCCCCCTACGCCCACACCGGAGGCAGCATGTCGAGTTCTGGTCGTACATGGCGCGGCTTCGCCGCGGGCGCCGCGCTCGTCGCCGCTGCGTGCGGTGAGAGCGCCGGCCCTGCGCCGACGCTCTCCAACCCACAGCAGCTGAGCTCCGACCTGCAAACGGTCGGCAACGTCTTCCAAACGCCCCCGTTCCAGAGCTTCGCAGCACTGGCAACCGTCCCCGGCTCGCCCGTGGCAGCGTCGGCGCCGGCGGGCGCGCTGCTCAGCGCGGCGCGCGTCGCCGCGCCGCAGCCCTACGCCGACGCCCCAGCCCAGCTCCAGGTGCTACGCTCGGCCGCTTCGGCCCTGAGCTCGAGGCTCACGGCGCAAGTGATCCCGCCCGACCTCTGGGGGAAGACGTTCGTGTGGGACGTGAACACGCACCAGTACGCCGTCGGCGCGGATCCGGGCCCGAGCACCGGCGTGCGGATCATCCTCTACCAGGTGGATGCGAACGGGGCGGTGATCGAGCCGCCGCAGGCGGTCGGCTTCGTGGATCTCGTCGACCAGAGCTCCGGCAATACCAATCAAGTGCATGTGACTGTGCAGGGTGGGAGGCCCGGCAGTGCGGGGACGACGTATGCGGACTACGTCGTCAGCGCGACGGTCGTAACGAGTGGCACCGGGGCCGTCTCCGAGTTCACCGCCACCGCACTGGGCTCGGTAAGCGATGGCACGCGGACGCTGCATTTCAATGCCGCCTTCCATGCGACGAACCTCGACACTGACAACCCCGACGCGCAGGTGGACGTCACCTGGGACCTCGACCACCCCGCCGTGAGCGTCGCGCTTCACGAGACGCTCACCACGCCGGACGCGGATCACGTGAATCTCACGATCGATTTCAGCGTGACGCGGGGTGGGGAGACCGTTCGCCTGACGGGAACCGTCTCGGTCGTGGTCTCCACCCAGTCGGTCACGGCGGACCTCACGGTGTACGTGAACGGCGCAACGTTCGCCCGGATCAGCGGCACCGACGCGACCATCCAGGCCCGGCACCCCAACGGGAGCGCGCTTTCCCAGGACGAGGAAGCGGCAATCGTGCAGATGTTCGTGCTCCCGGACCGCCTGGTCGAAGCGATTGAGCAGCTGTTCCACCCGGCCGAGCATTTCCTGGGCGCCTGAGCCGCGCTCCCAGGCTGCGCCACTCCCCCGTCGGGCTCTGGCCCGGCGGGGGATTCGGCTATATAAGGGAGGCTTGAAGATGGCCTACCGCCTCCTCGCCGACGCGGTCGTGCTGGCGCACACAGCATTCGTAGGCTTCGTGGTGCTGGGCGGGTTCCTCGCCTGGCGCTGGAGCTGGGTGGTGTGGCCGCATGTGCCCTGCGCTGTGTGGGGCGCGGTAATCGAGTACCAGGGCTGGGTCTGCCCGCTTACCCCGCTCGAGAACGAGTTCCGGCGGCGGGCCGGTCTCGAAGGGTACGCCGGCGGATTCGTCGAGCACTACGTCCTCCCGGCGCTGTATCCCGCCGCACTGACGCGCCCGACGCAGGTGGTGCTGGGAACGTTGGTGGTGGTCGTCAACCTGATTGCCTACGGAGTGCTGCTGCGCCGGGCCCTCCGGGGAGGGTGACCCGATGCAGACGCGCCGGCACTTTCTGGAATCGATGGTCACCGCGGGGACCGCCATCCCTGTCCTCAGGAACGATGGCCTCGACCAGCTGCGGCGGCTGGCGCGGCGTGTGGACGGCCGCCCGCCTGCCGACGTCGCGCAGGACGAGGACTTCTGGCTCGACGTCCAGCAAGCCTTCACGCTCGACCGCACGATCATCAACCTGAACAACGGCGGAGTGAGCCCGAGCCCGCGCGTCGTGCAGGAAGCGATGCGGCGCTATCTCGACTATTCCAACACGGCGCCGGCGTACACGATGTGGCAGATCCTCGAGCCCGAGATCGAGTCGGTGCGGCGCCGCCTCGCGACGAGCTTCGGTTGCGACCCCGAGGAGATGGCCATCACCCGCAACGCGAGCGAAGCGCTCGAAATCGTACAGCTCGGCATCCCGCTGGAGCGCGGTGACGAGGTGCTCACGACGACGCAGGACTACCCCCGCATGCTCACGACCTGGCACCAGCGGGAACGGCGCGACGGGATCGTCGTCAGAGAAATCAGCTTCCCCGTCCCACCCCCCTCTCAGGACGACCTCGCCGAGCGGGTGGAGCGGGCCATCAGCGCAAAGACGAAGGTCATTCATGTCTGTCACATCACCAATCTCACCGGCCAGATCTTCCCGATTAAAAAGATCGTCGAGCGCGCGCGGGCGCGTGGGATCGAGGTGATCGTGGACGGCGCGCACGCGTACGCGCATTTTCCGTTCACGCGCGACGAGCTCGACTGCGACTATTACGGGACGAGCCTCCACAAGTGGCTGCTCGCCCCCCACGGCACGGGCTTTCTGTACGTGCGCAAATCGAAGATCGACAAGATCTATCCGCTCATGGCTGCACCACCCGAGCTGAACGGCAACATCCGCAAGTTCGAGGAGATCGGGACGCACCCGGCCGCGAACCACAACGCTATCGCCGAAGCGTTGAGCTTCCACGAAGGGATCGGCGCCGAGCGCAAGGCCAGCCGGCTGCGCTTTCTGTTCCAGCGCTGGGCGAAGCGGCTCGACAAGCTGCCGCGGGTCAAGATCCTCACGCCCTACGACCCGGCGCAGTCGTGCGGCCTCGCGAGCGTGGCGATCGACGGGATGGACCCGAACAAGCTCGCCGCGCATCTATGGGACACGCACCGCATTATCGTCACGCCGATCGTGCATAAAGAGTTCAGCTGCGTGCGGGTAACGCCCAACGTGTACACGACGCTCCCGGAGATTGACCGGTTCGGGGATGTGATGGAGGAGGTCCTCCGGAAGGGACTTCCCACGTGAGTGTAGGGGCGCAGCATGCTGCGCCCCTACATCGTCGGACCAACCCCCTCCGGGAGGACCGCCACGATCCTGAGCGGCCCCCCACTCCCGCCTCTGATCTTCATCGGCAGCGCGATCACGAACGCCCCGGTCGGGGGCACGGCCGAGAGATGGGCAACGTTCTCGAACGCCGGGATATCCGCCGCGAACAGCGTCTGGTGCGTGTCGAACGTGGTCGACTGCCCGTAGTCGATGCTCGGCGTGTCGATGCCGACGGCGCGGACCTTGCGTCCCACGAGCCAGCGGGCCGCATCGGGATGGATGCCCGGGAAGTGGAGCTCCGGCACCGCCGCCACGCCTGTTTTCGTGGTGCCGAGGTAGCGCGCCCGGTCGGGCCAGCGACTCCCCCACCCCGTGCGGAACAGCACGATCGCTCCTTCCGGAATTCGGCCGTGCGCCTGCTCCCACCCTTCCAGATCGCCAGGGGCGATGCGGTAGTCGCGCTCTGCCTCGGCCTGCCGGCTCACGTCGATCACGTACGCGGGGCCGACGAGCTGAGCGACGGGAATCTGGTCGGTGGTGTGCTTCCCTTCCGCGAAATGGACGGGCGAGTCGAGGTGGGTACCGCCGTGCTCGGCGGCCGCGAAGTTGTTGGCCGCGTAGTAGTACCCTGCGGCAGTGCGTTGCGCCGACACTACCTCGAGCCGGAACGGCTTCGCCGTCGGCCAGTAGATTGTGGTCGAGTCGAAGCCGTAGGTGAGATCGATCCAGCTGGCGTGCGCCAGCTGGTCGGTGAGCGAGGGGCGCGCGCAGGCGACGAGCGTCGTAGCGAGCAGCAGAGGCAGCATTCGGATCATGAGTCGCTCCGTGATGTTCCCGGGCTGAGAGCCCGGGCTCGGCACCGGTGCGTCCTTAAGGACGCGCTCCGGGCCGAGCGCGCCCTCTCAGGGCGCGAATTCATTATGGGCCAACCTGTACGATTGGCAACTCGGTCTTCAGGGCGCTAGAATGACCCGATGAGGCGTCCCTTCATCGCGACGGCGCTCCTGCTCGCCGCCTGCACCGGCACCCCCTCCCGCAAGTCCCGCACGGCCGGCGACTCTCTCACTGAGCGCCAGCGCGACAGCATCCTCGCCAAGTCAAAGATTCCGGGCGCGAGCGCCGTCGGCAAGGCGATGCGGGTCGCGGACTCGACGAGCGCGGGGATTCGGGCGGCCGACAGCGTCACACCGTGACGCGAGCCCTGCTTGGAATCGGTCTCGCGCTCTTGGTCCCCGCCTGCGGGCCGTCCGATCCCTGCCGATCCTCCGAGATGCACCTGCGCAGCCGCTACGCGGCGCGCTACGCCGGCCACTGGGTGGTGGCGCACGGGGACACCCTCACCCTCCCTCAGATGGGCGACCGGTTCAAGCTGACCGCAATGGTGCTCGATACCGCCCGGCGCGTGGTGGGCCGAACGTGCCGCTTCAGAGGTACGCTGGTGTTTCAGGCGCCGCGCGCGGAGACGCTGGCGGTGACGTGGCTGGGCCAGCCGGAGCAGGCCCTCGTGTACGGCTGGCCGGTCGAGCTCGGCCCATTTGCCGGCATTGGCGCCGTGCGGGTGGGCGACTCGCTTGCAGGGGCAATCCTGTTCGACGAGCGGCTGGGCGTGCGAGTGCCGCCCGGCGTGACCGCGCGCTTCGTCGCCGGCCGGGCGCGCTGAGTAGGGGCGCAGCATGCTGCGCCCCTACATATTTACCTCACAGGAGACCCCTATGCCCTTCACCACCGCCGAGCGCGCCGCGATGATCGAGCGGTATGCCCACGGCCCGACACTGCTCAAGCGGGCGCTCGCCAAGGTCCCCCCCGACGCCCTCAAGTGGAAGCCCGCTCCCGGAAAGTGGTCGGCGCATGAGATCGTGGTCCATTGCGCCGACAGCGAGACCAACGCGCACATGCGCCTGCGCTATTTGCTCGCCGAGCCGGAGCCCGTCATCGTGGGCTACGACCAGGACAGGTGGGCCATGACCTTCGACTATCACGCGCACCCGCTCGAGCTGGCGCTGGCGACCGTGGAGGCGGTGCGGGCGAACACCCTGCCGCTCCTCAAGCGCATGACGGACAAGGACTGGCAGAAGACGGGCCGCCATACGGAATCCGGACGCTACGCGACCGAGGACTGGCTCGCCATCTACGCCGAGCACCTCGAGAAGCACTCGCGTCAGATCGAGCGCAACCTCTCCGAATGGAAGAGCCGATGACAGGGTTCTTCTTTCGCCTCGTCATCACGGCGCTCGGCCTCTGGGCCGCCGCGACGATCATCCCAGGAGTGCAGATCGCCGGGGTGGGTAACCTGATCCTCGCGGCGCTGTTGCTTGGGATCGTCAACGCCGTCATCCGCCCGATCATCCTGATTCTCACCCTACCGCTCACCCTGCTCACGCTGGGGCTGTTCATCCTGGTGGTGAACGGGATCTCGCTGGCGCTCGTGGCCTGGATGCTGCCGGGGTTTACCATCGCGGGGCTCGTGCCGGCGATGCTCGGCTCTATCGTCGTCGGGGTCACCGGCTGGCTCGCATCCACGTTCGTCGGCAGCTCGGGCCGCATCGAGCACATCCGCCGCATCGAAGTCACGGGGCGTCGACTCGACTGATGGACCGGCCCGTCGCCGCCGCGCGGTTGACGCCGCGCGAGCGGCGGACGCTCGTGGTCCTGGGCGTCCTCTACGCGGCGGTCGTGATCCCGATCGGCATCCGCAAAGGTGGCGACTTCACCCAGGAGCTGGGCCAGAGCGAGCGGCTGTTGCGCGGCCTGCCGCTCTATAGCGCGAACCCGGAGGGGGGCATCTGGTGGCCGCCCTTCACGGCCTTGGGGCTCGCACCGTTCGCGCTCGTGGCGCGCTGGAGCCTCGCGTTGGCGAAGGCCTGTTGGGCGGTCCTCAATGTCGGCTGCCTCGGCTGCAGCCTGGCGCTCGCGCGACGCTGGACCACGGGGTGGCTGCCCCTGGTGCTGGCGGTCGCCGCGGTTGGGAAACCGTTGCAGAGCAACTTCGAGCACCTGAATCTCACCCCGCTGCTGCTCGCGCTGGTCGTCGCCGCCGCGGCCGATCTCGAGGCACGGCGCGACGGGCGTGCGGGGGCGTGGATCGGCCTCGCCGCCGCGATCAAGGGATTCCCCGCGCTGCTGCTCGTGTACCTCGCCTACCGGCGGCGCTGGCGCGGGCTCGCGGCCGGAATAGCAGTGGGCGGGGCCCTCACCGTGGGCGCCATGCTGCCGTATGGTCCGGTGGACGCCGTGCACGCCGTGCGCGACTGGATGCGACTCTCGAGCGCCGCCACGTCCATCGGACGGTTGGGGACCCAGTCGCTGGCCGGGTTCACGTTCTTCCTCGGCTGGCCCCCGGTCGCCGTCGTGGCACTCGAGCTCGCGTGCGTCGCCGCGGCGCTGGTGGCCTTGCGGCGGAGCGACCCTGAGCGGGACGCCGTCTACGAAGTCGGGCTCGCCGCCGTGATCGCCGTGCTCGTGTCCCCCGTCGCGTGGCTTTACTACTACACGCTGGCGTTTCCGGGCTGGGTGGCCGTGCTCTCGCGCCCACCGCGTTCCCCGCAGCTCAGCGCGCTGCTGCTCGTCGCCGCCATCCTGACGTCGGGACTGTTGACGTTCGGGCTCTATCCGCAATGGTTATGGTTCATCCGCGAAGCGAACTACACCTGGGGCGGCGTGCTGCTCGCCGTCGCGCTCGTGGCGTCTCGCGTCACCCAACCTCAACCGGCACCGCAACCGACATGACCTTCGCCGCCTGCCTGCTCGCATCGCTGTTGGTGCAGCTACCTGCCGGTAAGCTCACGGCCACGCCCACGCGACCGCTCGGCACCCTGCGCGAGCAGGCCGCCATCCAGCAGCAATGGCTGCGCTATCGACTCGACTCGGTGCTCCCCGGACTGATGCGGAAGCACGGCGTCTCGATGTGGGTGATTCCGATGCGGGAGTACAACGAGGATCCGGTGTTCTGGGCCCTCGTCTCCCCGACCACGTTCTTCGCCCGCCGCCGCACCATCTACGTCTTCACCGATCGTGGCGCCGACCGGGGTGTTGAGCGGCTGGCGCTGGGCGGCGCCTCACAGGGCGGTGTGTACGAGGCCTACCACGCACGCGAGACGATCGACCCGTCGATTGGCCGCCGGCCCGAGCTCGTGGGCCAGGCCCAATGGGACCTGCTGCGGCGGGTGATCGAGGAGCGCGACCCCCACACGATCGCCGTCGACATCTCGCACACGCACGCCTTCGCCGACGGTCTCTCCGCCGGCGAATGGGAGCAGCTTCAGACGGCATTGCCCGAGCAGCAGCGCCCGCGCGTCGTCCGGGCGGAGGAGCTGGCACTCGAGTATCAGGAGATCCGCGCCCCGGGCATGCTGCCCGTGTATCGCCGGATGATGGAGATCGTGTGGGGGATCATCGATACAGCGTTCTCGAACCGGGTCATCACTCCGGGAAGGACCTCGACCGACGACGTGGCGTGGTGGATGCGCCAGCGCGTCAACGACCTCGGCTTCGGCACCTGGTTCCATACCGACGTGGACGTGCAGCGGCCGGGGATCGATCTCTCGGATTCCTCCAGCGTGGTGATCCAGCGGGGCGACGTGCTGCACTGCGACTTCGGTCTCACGGCGCTCGGCTTGAATACCGACACCCAGCACATGGGGTACGTGCTGCGCCGCGGAGAGCGGAGCGTGCCCGAGGGCCTGCGACAGGCCCTGCGGAACTCGAACCGGCTGCAGGATCTGCTGCTGGCAGAGATGAAGCCGGGGCGAACCGGCAACGCCGTGCTCGCGGCAGCGCTGGCCCAGATGCGCGCGGCGGGCTTGAATGGCACGATCTACACGCATCCGATCGGGGACCGGGGTCACGGCGCCGGGCCGCTGATCGGGCTGTGGGACCACCAGGAAGGCGTTCCAGGACGGGGCGACGTGCAACTGGTGCCCAACAGCTGGTTCTCCATCGAGCTCCAGGCCACGACGCCGGTTCCCGAATGGCACGACCAGCCGGTGCGCTCAGCTCAGGAAGAAGACGCCGAGCTCGGTGCGGACGGGCAGATGCGCTGGATTTTGCGTGGTCAGACCGAGTTCCACGTGGTGCGATGAGGCGGGGAAAGGGGAAGGGAGAAGGGGGAAGGGGGAAAGGTGGATAAGCACGATCTCGAGACGCCCGCCCTGCTGCTCCATCTCGACGTAGTGGAGCGAAATGTGAAGCACATGGCCGAGCGCGCGAAGCGGCTGGGAGTGAAGCTCCGGCCGCATGCCAAGACGCACAAATGCGTGGAGCTCGGCCGGCTCCAGCTCGAGCACGGCGCCCACGGGCTTACGGTCGCAACGACCGTCGAGGCGGAAGTGTTCGCCCGCGCAGGCGTGAACGATATCACGTGGGCATTCCCGCTCGACCCCGGTCACATCGCGCGGGTGCGCCGCCTCGCGCAGCAGACCGGCGTAACGCTGCGCGTCGTCGTGGATGACCTCGCCACCGCACGGGCGCTTGCGGAGTCGGGGCTGCATGCCTGGCTGAAGGTGGACTGCGGCTATCACCGCGCCGGCGTCGACCCGTCCGCGCCGTACGCAGTCGAGGTCGCGCGGGAGCTGGGCCGCGAGCAGGGGCTCGTCTTCGACGGGATCTTGAGCCACTCCGGGCACGCGTACCGCACGACGAACAAGCAGGAGGCTGCGCAAGTGGCCGAAGCAGAGCGCGGCGTGATGGTGGGGTTCGCCGAGCGGTTGCGGCGGGAAGGGATTCCCGTGCGCGACATCAGTGTGGGATCGACCCCCGCGATGACGGCGGCGCAGACGCTCGCCGGCGTCACGGAGGCGCGCCCCGGCAACTACGTGTTCTACGACCGAACCATGGTGCTGATCGGCTGCTGCGCGCCGGAAGAGGTGGGGGTGACGGTGCTCGCTTCGGTGGTATCGCATCAGCCCGGCGCGGGGCACTTCATCGTGGACGCCGGTGCGCTCGAGCTGTCGAAGGACGCCGGGCCCGCGCACGTGGGTCCGGCCGCCATGGGCGCGGTGCGCGGAGCTCCGGAGCTGACGGTCGCGACGCTGTCACAGGAGCACGGGCTGATCCGGGCGGAGTCGCCCGGCGTCCTGGAAGGCCGTTTCAGGGTGGGCGAACGGCTCGAGATCGTCCCCAATCATTCCTGCCTCACCGTGGCGCACTTCGATGAGTACCATGTGGTGCGCGACGGACAAGTCGTGGACCGTTGGAAGATCGAGCGGGGGAGGTAGGCGCATGGGGACGTGTGACCCTCGCCAGTGTGAGCGTCGTCATCGAGCGCGCGGCCATCGCTCGCTTCTCTTCCTTGTGACTTCCCTTGAGCGACCCATATCATGAAGATCTTACTGCGGCATCTAGTGCTCTGCGCGCTACCCATCCTGTTCGGGGCCGGCGCGGGCTATGGCTTCACGACGATCCAAGGGTCCTGCGGCGCCATGGTCGGCGCGTTGTTTGCTGCCAAGTGCGTTGGGCGGCAGCGCGAGTACCTGGCGAGGTTCCAGCTCGCCGGGGCAGGGTTCGGCACGGTGCTCGCGGCCACCCTGGGTACGTGGCTGGAACATCGCCGCCGTCGCGCCGTACAACGGACAACTTCTGAAGTACAGCGGACAACTCTTGAAGGAGAGCCATCATGAAGCACATCGGGGCGATCGTGGCGCTGTCCCTGCTCGCCGGCCGGGGGCTCGCCGCGCAGGATACCACCAAGGCGGCGCCCGCCCCCCCTCCCCCCCCCG
>Ga0209157_1000308_pt1 | contig 42576 bp, 50 predicted proteins | sample GraSoiAngelo_135_FD_185892 | JGI IMG/M metagenome (GOLD analysis project Ga0209157, IMG submission 185892) | Grasslands soil microbial communities from the Angelo Coastal Reserve, California, USA - 14_0929_05_40cm (SPAdes) (version 2) | ecosystem: Environmental > Terrestrial > Soil > Grasslands ...
TCGCCACTCAGCCGCTCGATCTCTGCTTCAAGCTCTGACTGCGTGAATTCGGCGGACCGCACGAGTTGTCCATCTCTTTTCCAATAGAAGCATGCTTTCGGCGGTGTTTTCTGCCGAGATCCGCGTTCGTCTGCTTCGTCCCTGACCTGCCAACTCAACTCTTCATTCATCCGGTACCCCCTCCCCCCAGCTCCCTATGGCTTCGACCACCCGCCGTGTGCTTCGACCGCTTCGCACAGCTTAATTGCGTCACGAGGAATAGTCCACTCGGACTAGTCAACGGGATGACCATCCTCATCGGCAATTCATATACTGTTGGGTTTCCCAGAGCCCGGGCACTGGGAGGGCGATGCAAAGGGCCGGCGAGCGTGTGGTGACAGGAACGGATGCGGCGTCGTTGCGAGCGCCTTGGAGCACGATGGGGTACAGGATTGCCCTCGACCGAGGCGTTCTCCGCGCGGAATTGTTCGGCCGCGAGACCGTTGAGGAAACGAAAGCCTTTTTCGACGCAGTCCTCAGGGCAAGCAGAGAGAGCCGATGCCCGCGCATCCTGATCTCGGTCTGTTCGTCGACGCCGGTATTTCAGCTCGAGCGGCACGGGCTGATCGAGTACTTCCGCGAGCTTGCAGACACATCGCGGCGCATCGCGCTGCTGGGTGACTCCAGGGACCTCCGGCTTTCGCACGAGTACGTCGAAGTGATCGCGGGACAGCACGGGTTGAATGTGCGGAGCTTTCCCGACGAAGCGGCGGCGCACCGGTGGTTCGAAGACCCCCGCCGGGAGCGAGAACGGCGCCGTCCGCCAGAACGGCGTGGTCAACAAGTATTGCCGCGTCCTCTGGAAGAACGACGCGCTGGAGAGGAACGACGTACGGCACAACGCCGCAACACCAAGGACTCAGGCTTCAGCGCAAAGATGCGTTGATCTTCTCGAGCATCCCTGCGCCCGGGCAGAGATCCTTCTCGCCAAGCTTGTTGAACGGTACCGCGTAAGTGTTGAGGTGAGCGTGGAGGTCTTCGGCGTCGGGCGCCAGGTAGAGGAGGCCGGTGAGGACCTCGCCCTTCACGGCGGCCTGGGCGATCTGGTCCTGCGCGCCGATGCGGTCGGTGGGATCGTAGCTGGCGCTGAGCTTGCGCAGCTTGATGATGCTGCCGTCGTGCTGCGGGACTTCGATGACGCCGCCTTCGGTGTAGTCCACCGTGATCGCCTCGCGCGTCGGCCAGAAGTCGAGGCGGTTGACGGCCTCGTTGTGGTCGCGGACGTAGTCGTAGCTCTTGGTGGAGCCCGGGTGGTTATTGAAGGCGACGCAGGGGCTGATGACGTCGATGAAGGCGGCGCCCTGGTGGGCGATGGCGGCCTTGACGAGCGGGGTGAGCTGCTGCTTGTCGCCGCTGAAGCTGCGCGCGACGAAGGTGGCGCCCATGAGGAGCGCGAGCGAGACGGTGTCGACCGGCGCATCGGCGTTGACGGCGCCGCGCTTGGATTTGCTGCCCTGGTCGGCGGTGGCGGAGAACTGGCCCTTGGTGAGGCCGTAGACGCCGTTGTTCTCCAGGATGTAGGTCATGTTGACGCCGCGGCGCATGACGTGCGCGAACTGGCCGAGGCCGATCGAGGCGGAGTCGCCGTCGCCCGAGACCCCGAGGTAGATCAGGTCGCGGTTGGCTAGGTTCGCCCCGGTGAGCGCCGAGGGCATGCGGCCGTGCACGGTGTTGAAGCCGTGCGAGTTGCCGAGGAAGTAGTCGGGGGTCTTCGAGCTGCAGCCGATGCCGGAGAGCTTGGCGACCTTGTGCGGCTGGATGTCGAGCTCCCAGAAGGCCTGGATCAGCGCCGCCGAGATCGAGTCGTGGCCGCAGCCGGCGCACAGCGTGCTGACTTTTCCCTCGTAGTCGCGGCGCGTGTAGCCGATCTTGTTCTTGGGGAGGGTCGGATGGTGCAGCCGCGGCTTGAGGACGTAGGTCATGCCGCTTTGTCCTTCTTGATCGGCCGCACGTTTAGCGCAGTCACGATCCGCGAAATTTCCTCCGTGATGTAGCGCGAGGTGATCGGCGTGCCGTCGTAGTGCAGCACCGAGATCAGGCTCGCCGGGTTGATGCCGGCGTCGTTGACCAGCAGCGTCTTCAGCTGCGCGTCGCGGTTCTGCTCGACGACGAAGACTTTGCTGTGCGACTGCACGAAGTCGAAGATCTCGTCCTGGAACGGGAAGGCGCGCACGCGCAGCGCGTTCACGAAAATCCCGTTTTGAGAAAGCGCTTCGAGAGCTTCATGCATCGCCGGGCTGGTCGAGCCGTAGTAGATGCAGCCGAAGCGGGCCGGCTCCTTCGAGGGCGTCAGGACGGGCTTGGGGACCAGGGTCTTGGCGGTCTCGAACTTCTTGAGCAGCCGCTGCATGTTGTAGACGTAGTCCGGGCCGGCCTCGGAGTACACCGCGTGCGCGTTCTTGCTCGTGCCGCGGGTGAAGTAGGCGCCCTTGGTCGGATGCGTGCCCGGCAGCGTGCGGTACGGGATGCCGTCGCCGTCGACGTCGAGGTAGCGGCCGAACTCCATGCCCGCCTCGAGCATCTTCTCGGTCATCAGCTTGCCGCGGTCGTAGCGGCGCGCATCGTCCCAGACCAGCGGATTGCACAGCCGCTGGTTCATGCCGATGTCGAGGTCGGTCATCATGAACACCGGCGTCTGCAGCCGCTCGGCCAGGTCGAAGGCCTGCGCGCCCATCTCGAAGCACTCGTACGGGTCCTCGGGGAAGAGCAGCACGTGCTTGGTGTCGCCGTGCGAGGCGTACGCGCATTTCATGACGTCGGACTGCTGCGTGCGCGTCGGCATGCCGGTCGAGGGCCCGCCGCGCTGCACGTCGATGATCACCGCCGGGATCTCGGCGAAGTAGGCGAGGCCGATGAACTCGCTCATGAGCGAGATGCCCGGGCCCGCCGTAGCGGTGAAGGCCCGGGCGCCGTTCCAGCCCGCGCCCACGACTATGCCGATCGAGGCGAGCTCGTCCTCGGCCTGGATGATGGCGAACTTGTTCTTGCCCGTGTCCTTGTCGACGCGCAGCTTCGAGCAGGAGCGCTGGAAGGCCTCGGCGAGCGAGGAGGACGGCGTGATCGGGTACCAGGCGCAGACGGTGGCGCCGCCGTACAGGCACCCCAAAGCGGCCGCTGCATTGCCTTCGATGAAGATCTTGTCGCCGACGGCGTAGGCGCGCTTGGTCTTCAGGCCCATCGCGTCCTTCAGATGCTCTTTTGCGAAATTCAGCCCCAGCTGGAACGCGTTGAGGTTGGGCTTGAGGAGCTTCTCCTTGCCCTTGTACTGCTCGCCGATCAGCTCGGCTATGACTTCCGGCTCGACCCCCATCATGCCGGCGAGCGCGCCGACGTAGAGGATGTTCTTGAAGAGCTGCCGCTCCCGCGAGTCGGTGTACGTGGCGTTGCAGATCTCGGTGAGCGGCATGCCGATGACCTGGATGTCGTCGCGGAACCTCGACGGCGGCAGCGGCTTGGTGTTGTCGTAGAACAGGTAGCCGCCCGGGTCGATCTCCTTCACGTCCTCGGCCCAGGTCTGCGGGTTCATCGCCACCATCAGGTCGACGCCGCCGCGGCGGCCGAGGTGGCCCTTCTCGGTGACGCGCACTTCGTACCAGGTCGGCAGGCCCTGGATGTTCGACGGGAAGATGTTGCGCGGCGAGACCGGGATGCCCATGCGCAGGAAGCTCTTCGCGAACAGCTCGTTGGCCGACGCCGAGCCCGAGCCGTTGACGTTGGCGAACTTGATGACGAAATCGTTGACCGCTTCGATTCTCTTCATCGCCCTAGGCGGCCTTCTTCTGCCGGTGGCTGCGGCAGCCGGGACCGGCGTTGGTCATCTCGAGCAGGAACTTCTGCATGTCCCAGGCGCCGGTCGGGCAGCGCTCGGCGCACAGCCCGCAATGCAGGCAGACGTCCTCGTCCTTCACCATGACGCGGCCGGTCTTGAGCGGCCCCGAGACGTAGAGGTCCTGCGTCAAGTTTTTCGCGGGCGCATTCAGATGGTTTCTTAATTCTTTTTCATCTGCATTGCCGGTGAACGTGATGCAGTCCATCGGGCAGATGTCGACGCAGGCATCGCACTCGATGCACAGCCTGTCGGTGAACACCGTCTGCACGTCGCAGTTGAGGCAGCGCTGCGCCTCCTTCCAGGCCGTGGCGACGTCGAAGCCGAGCTCGACCTCGGCCTTGACGTTCTTCAGCGTGATCTTGATGTCGCGCCAGGGCACCTTGTAGCGCATGTCGGCGTGGATCTCGTTGTCGTAGCTCCACTCGTGGATGCCCATCTTCTGCGACATCAGGCTGACGCCCGGGGCGGGCCGTTCCGCGATGTCCTCGCCATTGAGCAGCTTGTCGATGGACACGGCCGCGTCGTGGCCGTGCGCGACGGCCCAGATGATGTTCTTCGGGCCGAAGGCGGCGTCGCCGCCGAAGAACACGTTCGGCGTCGTTGACTGCATGGTCTTGGTATTTACTTTCGGCATTCCCTTCTCGAACTCGATTCCACAGTCCCGCTCGATCCAGGGGAAGGCGTTCTCCTGGCCGACCGCGACGAGCACGTCGTCGCAATCGAAATGCTGGTCGGGCTCGCCCGTCGGAACAAGGTCGCGGCGGCCGTTCTCATGGACTGCTTTCACTTTCTCGAACACCATGCCGGTGAGCTTTCCGCTCTCGACGACGAATTTCTTCGGCACCAGGTAATTCAGGATGGGAATGCCTTCGTGCTGCGCGTCCTCTTTCTCCCAAGGAGAAGCTTTCATCTCCTCGAAGCCGGAGCGCACGATCACCTTGACGTCCTCGCCGCCCAGGCGCTTCGAGGTCCGGCAGCAGTCCATCGCGGTATTGCCGCCGCCGAGCACGATGACGCGCTTGCCGATTTTTGAGGTATGCCCGAACGACACCGAGGCGAGCCAGTCGATGCCGATGTGGATGTTCTTCGCGCCGTCCTTGCGCCCGGGGAGGTCGAGTTCGCGGCCGCGCGGCGCGCCCGAGCCGATGAAGAGGGCATCGTAACCCTCGGTCATCAGCTTCTTCATCGAATCGATCTTTACCCCGCCTTTGAATTCGACTCCGATATCGAGGATATAACCCACCTCCTCGTCGATCACTTCGAGCGGCAGGCGGAAGCGCGGGATCTGCGACCAGATCATGCCGCCGGCGCGCGGATCCTGGTCGAAGATGGTGACCTGGTAGCCGAGCGGCGCGAGGTCGCGCGCCACGGTGAGCGAAGCGGGACCGGCGCCGACGCAGGCGATCTTCTTGCCGTTCGATTTTCCTTTCTTGGGAAGCCTTCCGCGGATGTCGTCCTTGTAGTCCGCGGCCACTCGCTTCAGGCGGCAGATCGCGACCGGCTCGGGCTTGGGATTGTTCTCTTCCTCGACGCGGCTGCGCCGGCACGCGGGCTCGCAGGGCCGGTCGCACGTGCGCCCGAGGATGCCGGGAAACACGTTTGATTCCCAGTTGACCATGTAGGCGTCGGAGTAGCGCCCTGCTGCGATCAACCGGATGTATTCGGGAACGGGGGTGTGGGCGGGACACGCCCACTGGCAATCGACAACTTTATGGAAGTAGTCGGGATTCTTGACGTCTGTCGGCTGCACACGGCTCCTTGAACCAACCTGTAAATCGTTGTTGTGGCGGCAGTTTACCCCCTTTTTGTCGGATAATGCTGACGCCGATGACGAATCAGCTCGAATCCCTCCGCAAGCACTCGGTAGTAGTCGCCGACACCGGCGACATAGACGCGGTGGCGCGCTGGAAACCGCAGGACGCCACCACCAATCCTTCGCTCCTGCTCGCCTCGGCCGCGGACCCGCGCTACCGGCCCCTGCTCGAGCGCGCGATGGCCCAGGCGGGCGGCGATGCCGCCCTGTCGATGGACTGCCTGTTCGTGCAGTTCGGCCGCGAGATCCTGAAGCACGTCGCCGGCCGCGTCTCTACCGAGGTCGACGCGCGGCTGTCCTTTGATACCGAGAAGTCGATCGAAAAGGCGAGGCGGCTGGTCGCGCTCTACGAGAAAGTCGGCGTGGGGCGCGAGCGGGTGCTGATCAAGCTCGCCAGCACCTGGGAGGGGATCCGCGCCGCGGAGCGGCTCGAGCGCGAAGGCATCCATTGCAACATGACGCTGCTCTTCTCCTTCGCGCAGGCGGCGGCCTGCGCCGACGCCGGCGTGACGCTGATCTCGCCCTTCGTCGGCCGCATCTACGACTGGCACCGCGCGCAGCGCAAGGTGGAAGACATCGCGCTCGAGGACGACCCGGGCGTGGCCTCCGTCGCGCGGATCTACGCGTACTACAAGAAATACGGCTACGCCACGCAGGTGATGGGCGCGAGCTTCAGGAAAACCGGCCAGATCCTCGCCCTCGCCGGCTGCGACCTGCTCACCATCGCGCCGGATCTTCTGGAGAAGTTATCGAAGACCGAAGGAGAAGTTACTCCACGTCTGACGAAGGAAAGTTCCGTGGAGAGGCTTTCTCTTGACGAGAAATCGTTCCGCTGGATGCACAACGAGGACGCGATGGCGACCGACAAGCTCGCCGAAGGCATCCGGCGCTTCGACGCCGACGCGCGCAAGCTAGAGAAGCTGATCGTCTCCCTCGCCGCCGCCGCGCCGGCGCCGGCGGTCCCACAGCCAGGCTAGCAGATAGGCGAGCGCTGGAACACCGAGGCCGATGACGATCGGCCGAACGGCTTTTTCCTGCTGCTCGGAGAAAGCCAGGATCGTTCCGGCGTTCAGCGCCGACACCACCAGCCAGATGACGGCGAACAGCAGCCAGAGCTTCTTCCAGAGCGGCATCTAGCGCGCTTCAGCCAGGCGGCGGACTTTTTCCAGCACCGCCGCCGCGCGCTCGGCGTCCGCGCGCGCCTGCTCGCGCGCCTGCACGCGCAGCCGCTCATCGAGCAGCAGCGCCGGCTGGATCCGCGGCGCGAGGCGCTTCTCCGCGTCGGGCAGCGAGCCGAGCAGCTCGTAGAGCGCCTTCAGCGTGACGTCGAGCTCGAAATGCTCGCGCTCGACCTTCTTCTTCAGGTCGAGCGCGGTGCGGAACCAAACCTCGCCGCGCCGGCTGCCGCCCGCCGCGCTCATGTGGGCGGTGAGCGCCTGGCGGCCCGCGGCGGCCTGCTGCGCGAAGCGCGCGGCGTCGAGCCTGCGCCGCACGATCTCGCGCGCGCCGAGGATGTAGTGCTCGGCGGCGTCGGTGAGCTCGGGCTGGCGCGGCGCCTTCAGCGAGCGCAGGTTGCCGTCGATGCGGGAGAACATCTCCCGCGTCGGGGTCGCGGTGAGCGCCTGACGCAGTTGGGTGGTCGTATCGGCGACGAGCGCCGTCACCGCGCGCTCCTGCTGGAGCTTCTGGTGCTGGCCCCACATCGTGTAGCCGATCACGGCGCCGACGATGGCGAGGACGGCGATCGGGAGCGGAGCAGTCAGTCTCACTTCTTGAGCAAGGCCTCGATGTCTTCCGCGGGAACCGGCCGGCTGAACAGGAACCCCTGCGCCTGGTCGCAGCGCAGCAGCCGCAGGAGCTGCGCCTGCTGCTCGGTTTCGACGCCCTCGGCCACCACCTTGAGGCGCAGCGCCTGGGCGAGCGAGATGATGGTGCCGACGATGCTGGTGTCGTGCGGGTTCTCCGTCATCCCCTGCACGAACCCGCGGTCGATCTTGAGCGTGTCGAGCGGCAGCCGGCTGAGGTAGGCGAGAGACGAGAAGCCGGTGCCGAAGTCATCGAGCGAGATGCGCAGGCCGGAATCGCGCAGCGCGGCGAGCTTGCGGATGCTCTCGTCCACGTCGTGCATCAGCAGGCTTTCCGTGATTTCCAGGTCCACTCCGCCGCCGTCGGCGCCGTCCGCACGCAGCGCCGCGCGCACGTCTTCCACGAAGGTTTTGCGGCGCAGCTGCAGCTGCGACACGTTCACGGCGATGCGCGGCGGCTCAAGGCCCTGCGCCTGCCAGCTCCGGTACGTCCCGGTCGCTGCGGCGATCGCCTGCCGGCCGGCCTCGAGGATCAGCCCGGTCTGCTCCAGCACCGGGATGAACGTCACGGGCGGGACCGGGGCGCCGTCGGGCGCGGTCCAGCGCATCAGCGCCTCCAGCCCGACGATGCGGCGCGTCACCAGGTCGAGCTTGGGCTGGAAGTGCAGGAACAGCTCGCCCCGCTCGACCGCTTTGCGCAGCCGGTGCTCGAGCTCGACCTCCTCGGACACGCGCGCGTTGATGTGCGGCGCATAGAACAGGTAAGCCTCGGCGGTTTGCTTCGCCCGCTTGAGCGACGCCTCGGCGTTGCGCAGCAGCGCGTCGGCGTCGGCGCCGTCCTCGGGAAATATCGCGATGCCGGCCTTCGCCGCGAGGCGCGCCTCGCGGCCGTCGACGGTGAACGGCGTGCCGAAAACCCGCACCGACACCTGCTCGAGCCAGCGCGCCACCTCCGCGGCGCCGCCGATCTGCCGGAGCATCACGGCGAACAGGTTGCTTCCCAGGCGCGCCAGGCGGTTGATGTCGCCCGCGGCGCTCCCCAGCCGCTGCGCCACCGCCTGCAGGACGCCGTCGCCGGCCTGCTGCCCGAGCGTGTCGTTGATCGCCTTGAAGCGCTCGAGGTCGATCAGCACGAGCGCGAGCGAGGCATTGTTGCGGCCCGCCGACTGCAGCGACTGCGTCAGGCGCTCGTGAAACAGCGTGCGGTTGGGCAGGCCGGTGAGCGGATCGTAAAGCGCCAGGTAGGTGATCCGGTCCTGCTTGTGCATGAGCTCGAGCGCGAAGGACACGTTCGCCGCGAGCTCGGCCAGCAGGTTCACCTCGTCCTGGTCGAAATAGCCGACCTCGGAGGCCAGCAGGCCGAGCACGCCGGCAGCCGCGCCGTCGACGACCAGCGGGAAAGCCGCCATCGCCCTGACCCCGAACGAAAGGAATTTCTCCCGCGAGCGCACGCCGGGGTCGTTCGCGATGTCGTTCGAGATGGCGGGGGCAAGCGCGCGCAGCGCCTTCCCGGCTAGACCTGACCCGGATTCGTCCTCGCGCGCGGAGGCCTGCAGCGCGTCGGGCCCGCTGCCTTCCGACCACGACCCGAACCAGGCCCGCCAGATCACGTCCTTCGTGCCCGGATCGAGCATGCCGATGCGCGCGCCGCGCAGCCCGCCCACTTCCACCGCGATGCGGCTGATCGCGGCGAACAGCTCGTCGCGTTCGCGCAGCCGCACCAGCGCCCAGTTGATCCGGCTCGAGAACTCGCGGATGCGCGTCAGGCGCCGCCGCTCGCGGCGCTCCTTCGATTCGGTGAACGCGCGCTCCACCGCGGCCGGAAGGCGCACGAGGTTGGTCTTCAGCACGTAATCGGTGGCGCCGTTCCTCAGCGCCCGGATCGCGTACTCCTCGCCCAGGGTCCCCGACACGAACACGAACGGCGTATCGGGCGCCAGGTCGCGCGCCAGGGCGAGCGCCGCCATGCCGTCGAAGCCTGGCATCGAGAAGTCCGACAGGATGACGTCGGGGGAGAACTCGCGCAGCGCGCTGACGAACCCCTGCTCCGTGTCCGCGATGCGGTGCGCGATGCGCAGCCCGGCGCGTTTCAGCTCGCGCAGCTCCAGCTCGGCGTCGGCCGGATTGTCCTCGGTGAGCAACAGCCGGAGCACCGGGATGTTCGCTTGCGGGCCGGCCATCAGTGGATGAACCTCCTAAGGGAAGCTAACTACAATCATCCAGCATGTCTGTAGGGAGAACCCGCACAGGCGTGCGCTTCTCCGCACCATAACAATGCTTTACCGTCCGGACTATTAGATAAAACTGCGGGACGATCAATTCAGAACCGCGTGCCCCCTGCCGATCATGCAGTTCCGAATGACCTGGCGCTCGTCGCGCTCGCCCCGGCCTGCTCCGCCGGCCGCGCCGAGGACGGCGGCGCCGCGAGCTCCGTAATTCGGGTTCCTCGCGCCCGTGGTGCGCGCGAACACCTGGCCGACGCCATACCCGACGGCGGCGCCGACCGCGGCCCCCGTTCCGGGGCCCGGAGCCTGCTCGGCGATCTGCCGGCATTCGGCAAGGTCGGTTTCGTAGCGCGCCATGTCGCTGCGCTTGGGATCAACGATGGGGCGGTAGGCGCAGCCGGCGAGGCCGAGCGCGATTGCCACGAGGGCGAGGCGAGTTATCGGTTTCATCTTATGCTCCCCTGCAAGACGGTAAGAGCATAAACGAAACAGCCGCCTGGCGGTTTACCGAGGGGGGTTCTTCTCCTCGCCCTTCTGGTCCTCGCCCCTCAGCTCCGCGGCGGTGAAGTTGCCGGTGAAATCGAGGTCGTGCTCGACGGCCCCCGGTACCGAATGCAGCAGCCCCTGCGTTTCCAGCTGGGCGAGCCACCTCGAGATCTGGGCCGCCGAATAATGGCGCAGGCGGTTCTGCAGCAGGTCAGAGTGCGTCTCGCCGTTGATCAGGCCGAGAATGCGGCGCTGTTCGGCCGGCACGTCAGGATCGCTCGACTCCCACGCTTTCTCCCCTGCCTCGGTACGTTGATAGATCCGATCCGCTGTAGACATGCCCCCTCCCCGGAAAGCCCTTTCACCCCCCTGCATATTGGCCCTCGCCGGCCCGGCAGTAAAGCAGGTTGAAACATCTTTACAACGCCGCCTGCCGCAAAGTCGCGTCGAGCTCCAGAGCCTCGAATGCCTGGTTGCGGATGCCGAGAAAAATCGAGTCCCCCGCCTCCCGGTGGATATTGATCTTGGCGTTGAACAGGGCGTGCCTGATGCCGTGCTTGTCGGAGACGCGATAGCGATTGATGCCGTAGCCCCCGTCGCCCGCCTGCGGGCCGGTGAGGTAGCACCTGATCTCGCGCACCGCTTCGCCAGCGAGGCGGATGCCGCTCAGCTTCGATACCGCCGCGCGCATGCGCTCGACGAGCTCGATGGTGCCCAGGCGCAGCGTCTCGCCGCCAGTCTCCACCATCGCGGCCGCCTCGAAATCACCCAGCAGCACCTGCCCCGGCATGGCCCGCTCGAGCAGGCGGGCCAGGGTGATGGTGACCTCGCCCACCAGGTAGCTGGCGCGGGTCGGGCTGAGCCCTTCGGACTGGTAGAACTCGTAGTGCGGGCCGACATGGAACGCGGTGCGCAGCCTCGGCACGGTGCGCGAGCGCGCCTTGCTCTGCGCAATGGCGTTGTCCGCCAGCATCAGCAGCATCAGGGTGTAAAGGTGCGCGCTGCCTTCGAGCGTATCGGCGCGGTTCCAGATATAGAACCCGTCGCCGGTCGTGCTGCGCGCGAAGTTGATGCGGAAATTCCGCGCTGCCAGCTTCGAGTAGGCCGAATTGACCGAGTGGCTGAGGCTCTGCAGGAGAACCACCTGCTCCATCGCGGGGAACAGCGAGAAGCCGACGATGTCGACGAGCAGCACCGGGCGGTTCCTGGTGTACGCCAGGCCGTAGCGCTGCACCAGCGCGCTCATCAGGTCGCGGCCAACGCCGTCATCGGGCCGGAAAGGCAGCTTGACAGACTGGGGCGCGACGCCCAGCTTGTCGGCCACGCCCTGCAGCTCGTCCGCGGCCAGGTGCTTGGAGCCGGAGATCAGGCCGCCGATGTATTCTTCAGGACGCGGCTCGCCCTTGATCGGCCGGGCGCCGGAAACATACTCCGCGAGGAGATAGTAGGGCAGCGCAAGGAGCAGCGTGCGCTCGCCCCTGGAGGTCCAGGCGAGGAAAATATTCTCGCCGAGATTCCACAGGTCCTGCAGGCACTCGTCGACGGCGCCGATATTGCCCCGCACGTCCTCGAGCGCGAGGTTGGCGGGCGCGGGGTAATCCGCAAACACATCGAGCCAGGACTGGCGACGCTCCGTTGCCCGGCTCATGCGGGGACGCTGCCGGGCGCGGCTACACCGGGGGCAGCATGCCGTTCACCAGGACAAAGACGATCAGCGAGCGCACGGCGTCGACCGACAGAAAGACGTTCATGTAGAAGTACTGAAGGAACGCGCAAGCGCTCAAGGCTACCAGCAACGGCCATTTGGCGCGCTCCAGGCCCCTGTCCATGGCGCCGTCGCGCCACGAACCGGCCGCGCCCGGCTTGCCATCGACGTCGCTGGAGGCGGCGGCGCGCTTGGTCCGGCGTCCCGCCTCCTGCAGCCAGCGCGCCAGGTTGCGGCTCGTATCCATGAACGGATCATCCATAGCGCTATAGACTCTACGGCCTGGCGGCCGAATGCCAGTAGGCAGTCGATCACATCCCGAAGACGTACTAGCGGCGGATTTGTGCAGCGTTGTTAGAGATGTCGAGGAGCGACGGCGTGCTGTAGTTACATCGCTACGAGATTAGCGGGAAAATAGGCTCATGCCAGCCACCATTCTGGTCGTCGATGACGACCAGACCATTCGCGAGCTGCTTCAGCTGCACCTGAGGAACGCGGGCTACGCCGTGCATGTCGCCGAGGACGCGGTGGAAGCGGGGCACCTGGTCCTGCGCTCGCCGCCTGACCTCATCATCTCGGACGTCAACATGCCGCACATGGACGGCTTCGAGTTCATCGCGGCAGTCAGGGCCGACAATTCGCTGCCGTACATTCCGGTCATTTTTCTGACCTCCGAGGAGGAGGGAGAGATCCGGGGGAAAGAGCTCGGCGCAGTCGGTTACGTCGCGAAGCCGATCCGCGCGGACCGGCTGCTCGATCTGGTGGCGAAGCACGTGCCGGGCGGCCGGCATCGCCCCGGGCCGCGTTAAAGCACCCGGCCGCTCGCCTCGTCGATCAGGTGCATGTGGTTGAGATCGGCCAGCAGTTGCGTGCGCACGCCGGGCTGCGTGTTCGCCGCGGGATTGGTGCGCGCGCACATCTCGGTGCCGTTGACGCTGAAGAACACCAGCGTCTCCATGCCCATCGGCTCGGTCACTTCCGGCGTGACCTCGACGGGACACTGGTTGGCGACGCTGTGCGGCCGCATTTCGGTGAGGTGCTCCGGGCGCAGCCCGAAGAGGAGCCTGCGCTGGCCGGCGTACGCGCGGTAGCGCGCGGTCCGCTCCGCCGGCACCGGGAATGAAACCTGGCCGTCGAGGCGCACGCGCAGCGCGCCCGCGGCTTCCTCGAGGGCGCAGCCGGTGATGTTCATCGCCGGCGAACCGATGAACCCGGCGACAAACAGCGTGGCCGGAGAATGGTACAGATCGTTCGGCGCGCCCGCCTGCTCGATGAGGCCGGCGTTCATCACCACGACGCGGTCGGCGAGGGTCATCGCCTCCACCTGGTCGTGCGTGACGTAGACGGTGGTGGTGCGCACCTTCTGGTGCACCTTCTTGATCTCGGTGCGCATGTGCACGCGCAGCTTCGCGTCGAGGTTGGAGAGCGGCTCGTCGAACAGGAACACCTTGGGATTGCGCACGATGGCGCGCCCCATGGCGACGCGCTGGCGCTGGCCGCCCGAGAGCTGCTTCGGCTTCCTGTCGAGCAGCTCGCCGATGCCGAGGATGCCGGCGACCGCCGCCACGCGGCGCCGAATCTCGTCCTTCGGCAGCTTCTTCAGCCGCAGGCCGAACGACATGTTCTCGTGCACCGTCATGTGCGGATACAGCGCGTAGTTCTGGAACACCATGGCGATGTCGCGGTCCTTGGGCGGCACGTCGTTCACCACGTCGCCGCCGATCAGGATCTCGCCGCCGGTGATGTCCTCCAGGCCGGCGATCATGCGCAGCGTCGTCGTCTTGCCGCAGCCCGAGGGCCCGACCAGCACCACGAACTCCTTGTCGGCGATGTCGAGATCGATGCCGCGCACCGCCGGCGTCTGGTCGTAGTCCTTCACCAGGTTGCGCAGCGTCACCTGGGCCATGGCGCGCTCAGCCCTTGGTCGCGCCGGCGGTGAGGCCGGCGATGTAGTAGTCCATGAGGAAGGCGTAGATGACGAGCGGCGGCGCGGCGCCGAGCAGCGCCGCGGTCATGATCTGGCCCCAGTTGAACACGTCGCCCTTGATGAGCGTGCTGACGATTCCCGCCGGCAGCACCATCTGGTCGATCGAGGTGGCGAAGGCCATCGGGTAGAGGAAGTCGGCCCACGACACGGTGAACGCGAAGATGGTCGCGGCGATCACCCCGGGCAGCGCGACCGGCAGGAAGATCCTGGTGAGCACCTGGAGATAGCCCGCGCCGTCGATCAGCGCCGCCTCGTCGAGCTCCTTCGGGATGCTGGCGAAATAGCCGATCATGATCCAGGTGCAGAACGGCACGGTCAGCGTCGGGAAGATGACGATCAGGATCCACCAGTGGTTCATCAGCTCGATGCCGGTCCAGTCCTGCACGAAGGCGAAGATCTTGAAAAGGGGAATGAACAGCAGCGTCTCAGGGATCAGGTAGGTCAGGAACACTCCCGTGGCCAGCGCTCCCGAGCCCCAGAAGCGCATGCGCGAGAGCGAGAACGCGGCGGGGATGCTGATCGCCATGGTGATCGCGACGACGGCCACGGAGACCAGCGCCGAGTTGCGGAAGAACGTCAGGTAGGCCGGCGAGGTGAGCAGCGCGGAATAGTTGTCGAGCGTCGGGTCGAACACCCACCAGGGCAGCTTCGCCGACGAGATCTCCGCGCTCGTCTTGAGCGAGGTGATGAACATGTAGAGCGGCGGCGTGAGGAACACCACCGCGAACAGCGCCAGGAACACGTAGGACCAGACGAGCGCCGAACGGCGCTCTTTTCTCAGGCTCGCGCTCATGCCTCGGTCCCGCGCCGGTTGATGTCGCGCAGGATGAAGTAGGCGGCGACGCCGAGGATCGGGAACATGAACAGCGACACGCAGGCGCCGAGCGGCAGGTCGCCGCCCTCGATGCCGAGCTGGAACGCCCAGGTGGCGAAGACGTGCGTCTGGTCGATCGGGCCGCCGTTGGTCAGGATGCGCACGATGTCGAAGTTGGCGAAGGTGACGATGAGCGAGAACAGCACCGTGATGGCGATGATGTTGCGCATCATCGGCAGCGTGATGTACCAGATCTTCTGCCACCAGTTGGCGCCGTCGATGGCCGCCGCCTCGTAGAGCTGCTCGGGCACGGACTTGAGCGCCGCCAGGTACATGATCAGGAAGAAGGGCGCGCCGTACCAGACGTTCACCAGGATCACCGAGAAGCGCGCCCACAGCGGCTCGCCGAGCCAGGGCACCGCGTCCAGGCCGACCCGGGTCAGCACCCAGTTGAAGGCGCTGTAGGACGGATCGAACAGCCAGAACCAGGCGAGCGTGCTCATCGCCGGCGGGATCACCCACGGCACCAGCAGCATGCCGCGCCACTTGCGCTGCCCTTTCGCCGGGATGTTGTGCACGAAGTGCGCGACCACAAAGCCGATCAGCGCCTTGAAGATCACCGCGCTCAGCGCGAAGATCACGGTCTGCTTGATCACCATCCAGAACAGCTCGCGCTTGAAGAGGAACGCGAAGTTGCCCAGGCCGACGAAGCGCTCCATCGACTTGTTGAGGGTCGCGAGGTGCAGCGAATAGAGCGCCGGATAGATCACCAGCGCGGCGATCAGCGCGATGAGCGGCAGCGCCATCAGGAAGGCGATGGTCGACTTGTGCCGCGCGAGGCGCCGCCCGGACCTGCGCCGGCGCGGGACGCTCAGCCGGGCGGCTTGGACGACGCCGTTGGCCATGGCGCGCCTAGGAGCGCATGTAGCCCTCGAGCTCCGAGGCAGCCCAGCCGATCGTCTTGTCGATCGAATCGCCGCCCTGCGTGCAGCGCGCGATCATCTTCGTGTTGATCGCCTGCACGTACATCTGCTGCGCGATGCTGGCCGGAGCCGGCGCGCCCGCCATCCAGGTCACCTGGGTGCGCGGCGGGTAGTGATACACCGTGCCCTTCGGCGGCTCGACCTGCTCCCAGACCTTGAAGTCGCGCATGCTCTCGAACGAGGGAATGTCGTAGCCGCCGCTCGCATTGACGATCCTCTCGACGTTCTGGCGCTGCAGCAGGTGCGCGAGCAGGCTCTTCGCCGCAGGCTTGTTCTTGGAGAATTTCCATACGCCCCACAGGAACGGCAGGAACGGCGCATAGCGGCCCTGCGGCCCCTTCGGCATCTCGAAGGTCCACAGCTGCTCGGCGACTTTCAGGTTGTCGCGCTTGGCGACCGCCCAAGCGCTGGGCGGGTTGAAGATGAGCGAGCCCTGCCCCGAGATCAGGTAGCGGTTGTTGGAGGCGTCGTCCCAGGCGAACACGTCGGGCGGCAGCGCCTTCACCAGGCGCTGCGAGTACTCGAGCACGCGCCTTACCGCGTCCGACTTCACGGTGATGTTGCCCTTCGCGTCGACCAGCTGCGCGCCGTACGAGGCGAAGAGCGAGCCCACCCAGTCGACCGAGTCGGTGGTCTGCCCCAGGCCGAGACCGAAAGGATTGCCGGCCTTGAACGCCTTCTCCGCGGCGACGACGAAGTTGTCCCAGGTCCAGTGCTCGGCATCCCTGGTCGGCGGCCTGCCGGCCGGATACATCGCCTGCACGTCGATGCCGCATTGCGACTTGAGCAGGTCGATGCGCGCGCAGGGCGGCTTCACCTGCGTGCCGGTCACCGCCGGCACGCCCAGCCAGTGGCCTTCGCTCCTGCCGAGGTACTCGATCGCCGGCGACACCTTGCCGTTCTGCTTCAGCAGGCCGCCCATCACGTCGTCGAGCGGCTCGAGGCTCTTCGCGAGCGAAAGCGGATACCACGCGAGGAACTGCAGGACGTCGTGGCCGGACTGCGCCTGCGACTCGGCAGTCGCGGTCATCATGATCTTGTTGCCCTGCGAGGTGATGTAGTCGATCTTGAGCTCGACGTTCTCCTTCTTCGCCCACTCCTGGCAGATCGCGGTGAGCGTGTCGTTCGCGCCGGGGACCCAATGGTCCCAGAATCCGACCGACAGCCTGCCGGCGGCGCGCGACGTGCGCACATAGGGCGCGCCGATCGCCACGGCAGACGCGGCGGCGGTCGTCGCAAGAAAACGGCGGCGCGTGAATTGCCTGCGGCTCATAGGGGCTCCTCCTCAGGAGTGATGAACAGTGAGCGGCAGCATCCTACCGCGATTCGCGCTCGTATAGATTCCCCGACCTATCTCGCTTCGTTCGTGAACTTTCGCACAGTTCCGCGCAGCTCTCCGTGCCAAACCCTTGCAGGTGCGGCTATCCTCAGCAACCGAGTTACGCGGCAACCGGCTTGGCCTGGGGGGTCGAATATGCAGAAGATCGATAGAGCCTGCCTCGACGCAGTTCGTCAACACCTGAAGCAATGTTTTCCCGATTGGGCCGTCGATGAGCGCTGGGACGGAGACCGCGAGGCCCAGAGCTTTCGGCTCACCAAGCCAAGCGAGCCGGTGCACCTTCTCGAGGTGCGTCGAAACGTCCTCGACAACCACAGGCCGGAAGAGCTTTCCGTCCTGCTCAAATACCAGGCGGTGGGCCAGTCCCTGGCGCATGCCGAGGGGCACCGGCTGCTGCTCTCCGCGCGCGGTCTCGAGCCGATCTGAAAAGAAAAAGCCCCGGTCGCTAGGGGCGCGCCCGGGGCGGATGCCGCTTCCAATGAAGGGGGGGAAAGCAGCGTTACAGAGATTAACGCCGCGCGGGGTCGGCGCACAATAATTTAATCGCGACGAATCCGATCGCTTTCGCAGAATGCATCCTCTGTAGGGGCATTCCCGACATCATTCGCGCGGCAGCAGCCCTTTTTCGTTGCGCTCCGGAACGGCAATCCAGTTGCGCTTCAGGTGAGCCAGCACCTTGGGCTCCGCCGCCGGCCCCCATCCGCCTGCGTTGCCATGCCAGCAGCGATCGCATGCAACCAGCTTGTATCTGGCGATGAAATGCCCCTCATACCGGTGCGGGCCGTATTGAAACCTCCCACCGCACAGGCCGCACTCGTGCCAGATTTGTTCGCTCATCTCGCCGCGTAGAGCTAGGAACGCTCGGGTTATCCGGACGCGAATGCTGCGTCAGGCGAACCGAATAGAAAAGGCCTTATACGGCGGCATTAACCAATTTTACGTAGCGTTCACCGATATTTATCCGCAGGCCGCGTTCGCCGCCAAAACCTGTCAAGTGGCTTGCGTATCCTTCGCGCGGGCGATCGTAGGGGTTTTCCCGACGTGCCGGATGGCCCATGGTCAAGACACTCCGAAAACGCGGCTCGCCGGTTAAAAGCGTGGGATTCGAGGGGTCTCTCACCAAAGGGACGGGAAATTGAGCAGTGCTCTACATGACTTAGAGACCGCCCGCAAGCATTACGGTGCAATGCGCGATCTGATCATTCGTCATCGTGGCGGATCGCTGGACGAACGGGTATTGGGGAAGCTGTGGGACCTGTCGCGCAAGGCCGCCGCGGCGGTTGACGACGGCAACTGCAGGTCGCTGCTCTCGGCGGTCGAAGGCTACGGCGCCCAGCTATTCTCGGAATCCGGACATCTGAAATGGGCGCGAGCCGAAATGTCGGGCGCGCATTTTCTCAGGCTGCAGATCCTGCGGGAGCTGGACGCCTTTCACATGCGGCTCTTGCAGTTGCAACTTGAGGCGACCCAGGACGTGGCGGCAACACTGGCCGCCAATTTGCGCCCCGCTCAGCGTTGAAATCATCTCCATTTCTGATAGGTGCCGATGAGCTCGGCATGGGCGATGACGTGCGGCTTCATCGACGCCTCGAGCTTGGCCTTCGATAGCTGACCGAGATTTGGCAGCGCGGCGTCAAGCGCATAGAGCTTGAAGAAGTAGCGGTGCCGGCCGATCGGTGGACACGGACCGCCGTAGCCGGTGCGCTTCCAGTCGTTTAGTCCCTGAAGCGCTCCCGGGGGCAACTGCTTCGCCCCTTCAGGCAGCGAGCCGGCGCCCGGCGCAATGTTGTAGAGCACCCAGTGCACCCAGGTCATCTTCGGCGCCGCCGGGTCCGGCGCGTCCGGATCATCGACGATCAGCGCCAGGCTCTTGGCGTTCGGCGGAACGTCAGTCCAAGCGAGCGGCGGCGAGATATCCTCGCCTTCGCAGGTGTACTTGGCGGGGATTTCTCCGCCGTCGGGGAAGGCCGTGGAGCTGAGTTTGAAGGTCACTACGGCATCTTCGCGGCTGCCGCCCTGATCGCGGCCCGGATCCGGCCGTAGGTGGCGCAACGGCAGACGTTCTCGATGGCGTCGATGTCGGCATCGGTCGGATTGCGCGTGCGGCTCAACAGGTCGACCGCGGCCATGATCTGGCCGGCCTGACAGAAGCCGCACTGCGCGACGTCGAGGTCCAGCCACGCCTGCTGCACCGGGTGCAGCGTGTCGCCGTTGGCGAGCCCTTCGATGGTCGTGACCTCCGCGCCCTGTACCGACGAGACCGTGGTCGAGCAGGCCGTGACCGCGCTTCCGTTGACCAGGCAGGTGCAGGCCTTGCAGACGTTCATGCCGCAGCCGTACTTGGGCCCGGTGATGCCGAGCTTGTCGCGCAGCACCCAGAGCAGCGCCATGCCGGCCGGCGCAGTGACCCTGACCGCCTTGCCGTTGACCTTAAAGCTGTAAGTGGGCATCGGGTAGCTCCTCAGAGTGGGGGCGCCGGCAGCTGGCCCGGAGGCGTAGCCACGAACGGGTCCTGGGCATTGAGCGGGAACTTGCGCGGCTTGATGCCGGTCGCGCGCGCGTAGGCGTTGGCGATCGCGCCCGAGGGCGCCGACATTCCAGGCTCGCCCATGCCGCCCACCGGATCGCCGATGTTCGGCATGATGATGACCTCGACCGCCTTCGGGAAGTCGATCATCCGCGCCCAGTGGTACTGGCTGTAGCTGCCCTCCTGCGGCAGCCCGTCCTTGATGGTGAGGCCGGCGTTGAGCACCAGCGAGATCGCTTCGGCCAGACCGCCATGGCACTGCTGCTCGATGCCGGACGGATTGATCGGCTTGCCGACGTCGATGACGATCGTCGCCCGCACCACCTTGGCGTGCTTCGGGTCGCGAGCGTCGAGCTCGACGATGCAGGCGGTGAAGGAGCGTGATTCCTGGTGCACTCCCACGCCTTGCGCGAAGCCCGCCGGCATCGCTTTGCCCCACTGGGCGGCGCCGGCCACCCGTTGCAGCACGGCGCGCGCGCGCGGCAGGCGCAGGTACTCGAGGCGGAACGCCACGGGGTCGATGCCCATCGCTCTTGCGATCTCGTCGGTGATGATCTCCTCGACCAGGCGCGCCGGCTGGATGTGCACCGAGCGGTACGAAACGGTGTTCCAGTCGAACGTCACGGGCGTAAGCACCTTGGTGCTGAAGCCGTAGTTGTAGGGCGACGCGACCATGGTCTTGAAGAAGAACTGCTCGTAGCTCAGGTTGCCGAGGGATTGCGGCGTGCCTTCCGGGAGGGCGCCGGTCCTGGCCGAACCCTCCTCGCCATAGCCGTGGCGCGCATCGAGGCGAATAGCGGCGACGTGCTGCTCGTAGCTGACGACGCTGCCGCCGAGCAGGGTGGCGCGCACGTTGTGCACCTGCGGCGGGCGCAGCCGCGTGTGGCGAATGTCGTCGCTGCGGTGGTACATCAGCTTGCAGACGCGGCCGGTCGCCTTCGAGACGTAGGCCGCCACCTGCACCGGGTCCCAGAAGAGCCTGCGGCCGAAGGCGCCGCCGCTCGGGATGACATGAGCCCGGACCGAGTCCTCCGGCAGCCCGAGGTCTTCGGCGGTGGCCTGCAGCGCCACGATCGGGGTCTGCATGCCGGCCCAGATCTCGGCGCTGTCGGCGCGCGCGTCGACGATCGCGCATTCCACTTCCAGCGGGCAGGCCGTCGCCGACGGGAACTCGAACTCGCCGTCGATCGTCAGCGCGCCCGACGGCGGCGCGGCGAGCGGCGGGTTCGCGGCCCTGAGCGCGGCGAAGATCGACTCGTTGCTCTGCCCCTTGTTGGTGCCGTCGCCCCAGGTGATGTCGAGCGCGCGGCACGCGTCCCAGGCCTGGCCGAAGGTCTCGGCCATGACGGCGACGCCGACCTGCCGCGGCACGATGGCACCGCCCGGCGGAACGACGACGACGTCGATCACACCCGGCATCGCCTTCACCGCGTTCACGTTGTTGACGCTGATGACCTGGCCGCGGATCTGCGAAGGCATGCGCAACATGGTCGGCTTCGCGTTCGGCACGGCGAGATCCATGGTGAACTTCTTCCTGCCGGTCACGATGTCGCGCGCGTCGAGCCGCCCGGTGAAATGACCAATCACCTTGTACTGCGACGGGTCCTTCGGTTGCGCGCTCGGAAGGGGAAGCGTCGCCGCCCCGACCGTCAGCGAACCGTAGGTGGCGCTGCGCCCGTCGGGCGCGATCACGACGCCGGCCTCGACGCGCAGGCTGGACGGAGAAAGCCCCCACTGTTGCGCCGCGTACGCGAGCAGGCGCGCCCGGGCGGCAGCGGCCATAACCGGCAGCACCGGGTCGAAGCAGCGGATCGACGACGACCCGCCCGTGATCTGGTTGTAGCGCAGCTCGGGCTGGGCGTCTGCGGAGTGGACGATGACGTCGCTCAGCGCAACGTCCATCTCCTCGGCGATCATCATGCCGAGCGCGGTGGCGATTCCCTGGCCCTGCTCCAGGCGCGGCATCTCCAGCGTGACCTTGCCGTCGGTGCCGACCGACAGCTTCACCAGCGGCATCGTCGGCGCGCCGAACTGCACCAGAGAGTCGCCAACGTCGTAGTAGTCGACCGAGTCCGCCGGCATCAGCGGCATCGGCGCCGCCACCGCGCTCGACGGCGTCGCGAGGTTCACGCCGAAGCCGGCGGCGATCGTCACCACGGGAGAGGAGAGCGCGTAGGCGAGAAGCCTGCGGCGACCGATCGAAAAGCCCGGTCCCCCGCTCTCGCCCATCGCGTCCATCGGCAGCCCTCTCGGATCGTTCATTGGCGATCTCCCCCTGCGGGATGGTCCGAAAGACCTATCGTAGGCCGGTCAACTCGATGTCTCTGTGACGCGTCCCGGGGTAGAGAGGACTATGTCCCGCCTCCCTGTGCGATAAAGCGGGCGTCTACACCTCGCTCCGCGGCAGCCGGCGATCGGGGCGCGACCGATGCTCGGGCGCGACAGGCAGCGCCTGCTCCCTGCGTTCGGGGATGGCGCCGGCGCGGCGCTCCACCGAAGCCGCGGAGCGCCAGCCGAAGTATGCGGCGAGCGCGGCCGTACCGGCATGCAGCCAGATGTCGTGCCCATGGATCGGCAGCAGGCCGAAGATGGTGTCCAAGCCGGGGATGCCGCCCATCACGGCCAGCGCGCCGTAGAAGATGGCGAGCGAGCGGGCGTAGACCTTCGGGCTCGTCATGCCGCGCCCGGCCACGATGCCCCAGACGCCAATCGCAAAATGCACCGCACTGTGCAGGACATTCACGGCGAACAGGCCGAGCAGGTAGCCGTGGAAGACAGTGACGTGGATCGGTGGCGCATCCGCGGGCGCCGGCGTCAGCGCTGCCGGGACCAGGCCGAGCAGCCCAGCGGCGAGATACGCGATCCCGGAGAACAATGCAAATGTTTCGACTCTCATAGCCCCTCGTGCCAAGGTGGCGTCCCCACGGGGATTCGAACCCCGGTTACCGCCGTGAAAGGGCGATGTCCTAGGCCTCTAGACGATGGGGACTTCTGCTGCAGCGATTCGGGGTTGGTGGAGGTAACCGGGATCGAACCGGTGACCTCTTGCATGCCATGCAAGCGCTCTCCCAGCTGAGCTATACCCCCGACCGAGGGCGCGAATTATAGCGCCCTTTGATCATGACTTGCAGGGTCCGACGCGATGCGCGGTCACATGCGAGCGCGTGGCGAAGCTCTGTCCGCCGGCGTCTCCCGAGAGCTCGAGATCGGCCTCCATCGAGGCTGCGCCATAGCGCACCTTGCCCACGCCGCGCATCGGCATCTGCCCGTCGCAGACGATGGCGAACGTGTACACGCTGCCGTCGTCGCGGCGGTTGGTGAACTCGCAGCCGCCGCCCGGTCCCAGCACGCGGCTCGGATCGCGCGCGTCGTCGGCGCTCAGGCACCGCGTGCGCACGACCGGCCCGATCTCGCCCGGCGTGCCCGGCACCGAAGTCGTGACGGACACTTCCCAGCTGCCCGGCTCGACGTCGGCGCGCGCGGCGCCGCCGACGGCAAGAATGGAAAGCATCAGGCTGTAGCGGAGCATCCTTCCTCCTTCAGTCGGTTTCCAGGTGATGCGCAAGGCGCAGGAGCACGGTCTCGCGCCCGAGCAGCTCGAGCACCGCGTCGATCGACGGCGTCTGCGCTCGGCCGGTGAGCAGCAGCCGCAGCGGCATCGCGAGCTGGGGCAGCTTGAGGCCGCTCGACTTGATCACCTCCTTGATCGCGTCGTTGATCGCCGCGCGGTTCCACGGCACGGTCGCGAGCCGCGCCTTCAGAATGCGCAGCGCCTTCGAAACGTTCTCCTCGAGCTCGATCGTCGCTTCGCCTGTCCAGCGGTAGAAGAGCGTCGCCTCGTCGGCGAGCTGCGCGATCGTGCTGGCGCGCTCCTTGAGCAGGGCGATCACGCGTTCCAGCGGCGGTCCGTTCTGAACCGGAATGCCTCTGCTTTTCAGCGCGTCCCCGACGAGGTGGGCGAGGCGGGCGTCCGGCGCCGCCTTGAGGTATTGCTGGTTGAGCCAGGCGAGCTTCTCCGGATTGAACTGCGCCGGCGAGCGCGAGACGTGCTCCAGGTCAAACCAGGAAACGAAGGATTCCTTCGGGAACATCTCCTCGTCGCCGTGAGACCATCCCAGACGGGCGAGATAGTTCACGAGCGCTTCGGGCAGGTAGCCGTCGTCGCGGTATTGCATCACGCTGACCGCGCCGTGGCGCTTGGAGAGCCGCTCGCCGTCGGCGCCGAGGATCATCGGCACGTGGGCGAAGGCAGGCAGCTTCTTCTGCAACGCATTGAAGATGTGGATCTGGCGCGGCGTGTTGTTGACGTGATCGTCGCCGCGGATGACGTGGGTGATGTCCATGTCGAGGTCGTCGACCACCACGCCGAAGTTGTAGGTCGGCACGCCGTCGGCACGCAGCAGCACCAGGTCGTCGAGCTCGCTGTTCGGGAACGCGATCGGGCCCTTCACCAGGTCGTGCCAGCCGACCTCGCCCTCTTCCGGCGTGCGGAAGCGGATCACCGGCGGGCGGTCTTTCGGCGGCGCCTTGCCTTTTGCGCGCTCGGGCCGCCAGCGGCCGTCGTAGCGCGGTTTTTCCCCTCTTGCGAGCTGTTCCTTGCGCAGCGCTTCGAGCTCCTCGCGCGACATGTAGTCGTAATAGGCATGGCCCCAGGCGATCAGCTGCCCGGCGACCTGCTTGTAGCGCGCCAGGCGCTGCATCTGGAAGAACGGCCCTTCGTCCCAGTCGAGGCCGAGCCACTTCATGCCCTCGAGGATCGCGTTCACCGATTCCCCGGTCGAGCGCTCCAGGTCGGTGTCCTCGACTCGCACGATGAACTTGCCGCCGTGGCGCCGCGCGTAGGCCCATGAGAAAAGCGCAGTGCGCGCACCGCCGATGTGGAGGTAGCCGGTCGGGCTTGGCGCGAAACGCGTTCGGACGCTAATCGCTACCGCCTTCCACCGTAAAGCGCTGAGCGCGCCAGCGCAGCATGCCGCCGGACAGGTTCGCGACCTTCCCGAACCCCGCCTTTCCGAGCAGCACGCTGGCCTGCGCCGAGCGCGCGCCGGAGCGGCAGACCGTCACCACGGGTCTCTCCTTTGAAAGCCTTGCGGCGTCATTCAGCAGCCGGCCCAGCGGGATCAGGCTGGCTCCCGGCACATGGCCGAGCGGCCCGTTGAACTCTTCGGGCTCGCGCACATCCACGATCTGCACGTCGCGCAGGTGCTCCTCCAGCCAGTGGGGCTGAACCTCCCAGATGCCGGCGAACGTGTAGGTGAGCGGCGCCCAATCGGGATCCAGGGTCGCCGTCTTTTGCGGCTTTCCGCAGTTCATGTTGGCCGGGACGGCGATGTCCATCTGCTGCGGATGGGCCAGGCCGAGGTTCTTCATGTAGCCGACGAAGTCCTGCTCGCCGATCGACTCCCCGAGGCGCGGGTTGTACAGCTTCTCCTCGCCGACGCTGGTGACGGTCAGGCCGCGGTAGTCATGCCCGGGATAGATCAGGCAGCGCTCCGGCAGCGAGAAGATCTGCTCGCGCACCGAGCGGAACAGCGTGCACGGGTCGCCATCCTGGAAGTCGGTGCGGCCGCAGCCGCGGATGAGGAGCGCATCGCCGGTGAACGCCATCGAGCGGTCGTCGAGCACGTAGCTCACGCAGCCGCTGGTGTGGCCGGGGGTCGGGCGCGCCTCGAGGCAGGTTCCGCCAAAACGGATCTCCTCCCCGGGCTCGAGGTAGCGGTCGGCGCCCTGCGCGCCGCTCGCGCGCGACACGGCGATGCGGCTGCCGAGCCTCTGCTTCAGCAGCCAGGCGCCGGTGATGTGGTCGGCGTGCAGATGCGTCTCCAGCGTCCACGACAGCCTGAGGCCCAGCTCCTCGACCAGCGCGACGTCGCGCCGCGCCTGCTCGAACACCGGATCGATCAGCACCGCCTCGCGCGACGCGGCATCGGCAAGGACGTAGGTGTATGTTGAGGACTGCGGATCGAAGAGCTGCCTGAAGACCATGGCGATCGAGAACTTTACTCCTCTCCCGGCCGTGATCGGCGGCGTCTTGATCGGCCTCGCGAGCGTATGGCTGCTCGTTGCCAACGGCCGCATCGCGGGCGTCAGCGGCATCCTGCACGGCCTGTTCGCCGAGCCCGCAGGGAGCGCGCCCGGAGCTCGCGCGGGCGACCGGCTCTGGCGCGCCTGGTTCATCGCCGGGCTCGTCGTCGCCGGCTTCGCGTGGCACGCCTTCGCCGGCCCCGCCCCCCTCCGCCAGGGCTTCGGCCTCGGCTGGGTCGCGCTCGCCGGGCTCCTCGTCGGCTTTGGCACGCGCATGAGCGGCGGCTGCACCAGCGGTCACGGCGTGTGCGGATTGGGCCGGCTGTCGCTGCGCTCGCTCGTCGCCGTCGCCATCTTCATGGCCGCCGGCATGGCAGCCGCCTTCGTCGTGCGCCACCTGCTCGGGCTGCCGTCGTGATCGCCTACGCGTCGGCATTCGGCGCCGGCCTCGTGTTCGGCATCGGCTTGTGGATCTCGGGAATGGCGACGCCGCGCAAAGTGCTCGACTTCCTCGATGTCACCGGCTCCTGGGACCCGAGCCTGGCGCTGGTCATGGCCGGCGCGGTCGGCGTGACCTTGAGCGCATTCGGCCCGATTCTCAAGCGGCGCACGCCCCTCTACGCCGAAAACTTCGTGGTGTCCCTGAAAAGGCAGATCGACGCGCCACTGATGCTCGGCGCCGCGTTGTTCGGCATCGGCTGGGGCATCGGCGGCTACTGCCCCGGGCCCGCGCTCACCGCGCTCTCCAATCTGAGCGCGGAAGCGTTCGTGTTCGTCGGCGCGATGGTCGCCGGCGGCCTCGCGCACCGCCTCGCCTTCGATTAAACTCGCGCCTTCCTCCGCGGGTGGTTAGCTCAGCGGTAGAGCACTGCTCTCACACAGCAGGGGCCACTGGTTCGATCCCAGTACCACCCACCATAAAAAGCCTGCGGGGCGGTGCCGCGCTACGGCGGCGAGGATGGTGCAGAGGAGGCGTTTCATTTCCATTTCCTAGGTCTGATCCTTACTGCGCGGTGCGGCTGGTTTTGCGGTCTCTTCGTTGTTGAAATCGACCTCGGGGAGCGGCCCGAGGTTGTCGCCCTGCTCGTCGATCGCGCGAACTAGACCGCCCTTGATCGCGTAGCAGGCCGCGAGGGTGCGGCCGTTGTAATAGAGAACCGCGTTGCGCAGCCCCCTGTCATCCACGTACTCAGAGCGGATTTGCGCGTGGTCAAGCAGCTCCTTTGAGAGCGCGCATGGGTCGTTGGTGAGCATCAGGTAATTCCCGCTGCTCGTCTGCCGGTAGAAATCGTTGGCGTAACACGCTGACGAGGCCAGCAGCAGTGCTGCGACGAGGGTTTTCATGCTCTCCTCGCCCAGGGCGGGGTGTTGGCTTGCTGCTGCGGGGCCGGCGCCTGAGCCGGCGCGGGTGCGCCTGCTACCGCAGAGCCGACGGCCGAAGCGACCAGCCCTTGGCGAAGGACCATGTCACTCCGGTAGTAAGGTCGTAGAGCCTGTCCGCACGAGTCGTATCGAAGAGCGCATTGACCTGAGAATACTTCCCGCGCTGTACTCCGCTAAGGAGAAATGCCCAAGGTAAATGTGAAGGGTCGCTTTCTTACATTTTTTGTCGTAAAAATATTTAAAGAGTCACCCCTGGTTCGTTATTTGAGCAGCACATCCCCGAGCCGTAGCGTGCAGCCTGCGATGCCGAGGCCTTGGCAGCGGCGGGAATAGAATGGGGGTTCGACCCAGGAGGATCGTCATGGCGAAGGACAAGCAGGTCACCGGACCATCGTCAGAGCAGGCGGCGCCGGCCCCGAGCCGAGATGCCTTGCTAGAGCTCCTGGGTGACGTGATGCGGGCGCAAGAGACCAAGCCCGACGAGCTCAAAGCGAAGCAGCAGCGCCTGCTCGACTTGCTACGACGGGATGCCGGCAAGAAGACGTAGCGCGGTTCGCAGCGCGTCGGGCGGCGCACTACTTGAGCCGCAAATAGCCCGCCCTCTGAAACCTTGTCCCGCGTGCGCCAAGCCAGAAGGCGAGCTCGTCAAGGGGACGGCTAAATAGAAGGCGCCGTCTTACCGCACGACCTTTGCCGATCGAACGCTGAATTGCTGATGCACTCGATCGTCGCCGCTACCGCGCGTGATGAAGAGCGTGTCGCCCAACTGCCATACATCCAAGAATTCACCCGGGGCGTTTCTCCTTTGGCATCCGCGGCCGGTGCGGCGGCTAGCAGGGCGAGGGCTGAGAGGAGCGCTATCGCAGGAGCAGCCATCCGATGAACAGTAGTGCGGCCACGACCACCAGGATGACCGCCGACAGCAGGATGCTTCGATGCTTGCTCGGCTCGCCGGCCGCCGCGCGCCAAGCCTCCACGGTTCGGCGATCGTCAGCGCGGCTCATCGACCCGACTATACAGCGGGTGTCCTAACGCGCGAATCGCCAGGTTACCAATTCCTGGCCGGGATCTTGCCGACGTGGTAAAGGGCTTCACGTAACTGCAAGGTCTGACGACGGCCGATTTCCTTCCCTCATACAGCAGGGGCCACTGGTTCGATCCCAGTACCACCCACCATCGCCCTACACGGGCGGCATCTGCCCGTTGATCAATATGAAGAAGATGATGGCGGGAAGCGAAGCGATCTGCACCATGACGTCAACGTAGAAGTATTGCAGGAATGCGATCGCGACCAGAAATGCGATCAGGGGCCACTTGGCGCGTCCGAGCAGCGATTGAAACGCGCTCTCCTGCACGATCGGAAGCTCAGGAGCAGCGGGCTGGGGATCCGGGCTTGCAGGCTGTCGCGTTCTGCGCGCCGATTCCTTCAGCCATTGTGCAAGAAACTTGCCCGAATCATTCGGGCGGTACTCGTTCGTTTCGTTCCTGGGAATCGCTGTCTTCTTCGGCACGTTGGAAATCATGCCAGATGTTTGCTCGCCCGAGCAGTAAAGAACTCCTCACTCGCGCAAAGTTCACAAAGCGAGGCCTACCCGTCCAAGAATTTTGCCCTTCCCATTCGTTCTCCAGCGTGGTGGGATGCGCGCATGACGCTGAAAGGAATCAAGGGGCTGTCGATCGCGGCGCTCGCCGGCATCGCTTCAGTCGCTGCGGCTCCCGCCCGCGCGGATGGCGATGCCGCAGCGCGCATAGAAGTCGGGTTCAGCACGGCGTACCGCGCTTCGACATTCGCGGCGCAGATGGTCGGCAGGCCCTACCGGACCGGCGGCGCCGCTCCCGCCAGCGGTTTCGATTGCAGCGGGCTGGTCCAGTTCAGCTTCCGCCAGGCGGGCGTGATTCTTCCGCGCAGCGCCGCGGAGCAGCGACAGGCCGCCGCGCGCGTTCGCGTGTCGCATCTGCGGCACGGCGATCTGCTGTTTTTCGACCTTCAAGGCAAGCGCAACTCGCACGTCGGCATCTACGTGGGCGACGGGCAGTTCGTTCACGCCCCGTCCACCGGCAAGCGCGTGCGCAAGGATCGGCTCGACTCGCCCTACTGGAGGAAGCACCTGTCGGAGGCGCGGCGCTTCGACGCTGTCGACGTCTAGGCTACTCGGGGACCTGCTCGCAGAAGTATTCGACGATATCCGTCGTGCTCGCGCGCGGCTGGCCGAAAGCGATCCAGCCATGGCCGCGCAGCGTGAGGTCCTCCCTCTGCAGAAGGATCTCCCTCTCGCCGTCCGCCGTGACGTAGGTGCCGTTGGTGCTGTGATCCTGCAGCACGTACCTGTCCTGGCGGCGCTCGATGGTGCAGTGCTGCCGCGAGGCCTTCGGATCGGAGATGACCAGCTCGCAGTCGGGCCCGCGCCCGATCATGATCGCGTCCTGACCGCGGCGGCGCACGGCCTCCTGGCCGTGGTACTGCAGGCGCAGCGTCACCGGCGCGGGCTTGCGCGCGACGCTGGAGCCGATCGCCTCGGTGACGTCCGGGCTCTGGCGCCAGACGATCTCGCAGATCGCCACTTCCTCCGCCTTGCCCCGGATCTGGATCGAGTACAGCGGCCGCGTCCAGTTGCGGATGAACCCGCCGAGGAGCGCCGCGGTTTCCTGGGAGGTCAGGATCTGCCCCCTCACCGCCTGGTCGGCGAGTCGCGAGGCGACGTTTACCGTGTCGCCGAAAATGTCGTTGTCCCGCTGCACCACCGGCCCGGTGTGGAACCCGATGCGCAGAGCGAGCTTGTTGCTTCCCACGGTCGGAAGCGCCTCGACGGCAGTGTGCATCCGCGTCGCCGCGCTTGCCGCGGCATCCGGCGACGGAAACAGCACCATCACCTCGTCGCCCATCGTCTTCACCACCCGCCCGCCGTCCGCTTCCGCGGATTGGCGCAGCCGATCGATACAGGCGCCGATGGCCTCGAACGCCGCGGTGTCGCCGACCGAGTCGTAGAGCTTCGTGCTCCCGCTCACATCGGCGAAAAGGACCGTTGTATGCCGGTTGGTTTGCACCGCTGCTGACGGTATAGCAGATCCGGCCCAGCGGCAAACTGCGGATTTACCTCAGCAGCCGATCCAGGATCGGCAGCAGCGTGCTGGGCAGCTCGCGCTTCGAGACGAAAGCCGCGGCGCCCGCCTCGGCCGCGGCGAGGCGCAGCGCTTCCGAATCGGTCACCGACATGACCACCACCGGGCAATCCGGGTGGCGCTTGCGCAGCGCGCGCGTCGCCTCGATGCCGTTGGGGCCGGGCAGCTCGAGGTTGACGAGAATGAGGTCGAGTTGCGCCTGGTCGGCAAGCCGCAGGGCCTCTTCCATGCTGCGCGCTTCGCGCAGCCTCAGCGGAGGGAAGGAGGTAAGGAGCCAGTCGCGAAGCGCGCTGCGCACACCATCGTGTTCCTCGACCACGAGCACAGAGTCCAGCATTCTCCGTGGGATCGTAGCTGCGCCGGCGAAGCCACGCAGTCGGGAGCGCAGGACAACCCCCGTCGGGGATCGCCCTACACGCCATTACTCCAGCGAAACGAGGCCGCGCTGGATGGCGAAGCGCACTAGGCCCGCCACGTCGCGGATACCCAGCTTCTCCACCAGCCGTGCGCGGTAAGTCTCGACGGTTTTTTGCGACAGCGACAGCCTCTGGGCGATCTCGGCGCCGGTGCGGCCCTCGGCGAGGAGCTGCAGCACCTCTCGCTCCCGCGCCGAAAGCCGCGCCAGGGGGTCGTCGCGCTCTTCGGCATAGTCGTTGATCACCACGTCGGCGACGCGCGGGCTGAGATAGCGCTGGCCGGCGTGTACCGCCCGGATCGCCTCGACGACCTCCTTCGCCGCGGAGCGCTTCACCACATAGCCGGCGGCGCCCGCCTTGAGCGCGCGCCGCACGTATTCGCGGTCGGAGTACATCGACAGCACGATCACCCGGCACCTGGGATCGCGCTGCAGGATGGCGCGCGTCGCGTCCGCGCCGTTCAGCTCGGGCATCGACAGGTCCATCAGCACGACGTCGGGTTGCAGGTCGCGCGACTGCTGCACCGCCTCGCGGCCATCGCCGACACAGGCCACCACCTCCATGTCGGCCTGGGCTTCTACCAGGTGCTTGAGGCCCTCGGCGACCACGCCGTGGTCGTCGGCGATAAGAATTTTGATGGCCATGGCTATCTCCGCACGCTCGCGCGGACAACAGTGCCTTCGCCGGGCGCGCTGTCCACCTCGAGCCGGCCGCCCGCGGCCTCGGCGCGCTCGCGCATCGTCTTCATGCCCCAGCGCTTGCCGCGCGCGGCTGCCGCCGGGTCGAAGCCGGCGCCGTCGTCGGCTACGCGGATGACGATCTCCTCCACCTCGCCGGCGAGCTCGATGCGCACCTGTCTCGCCCCGGCATGCTTGGCGACGTTGTTGAGCGCCTCCTGCGCGATGCGGAACAGCGCCACCGCCGCCTCGGGGCGCAGGCCCGCCGCGGCATCCTTGCCGTCGCGCAACGCCGCGGCTATGCCGGTGCGGCGCGAGAACTCCTCGGCGTACCAGCCCAGCGCCGCTCCGAGCCCGTATTCGTCGAGCAGCGGCGGGCGCAGCTCCGCCATCACGCTCTCGATCGATTGCAGCGTGGCGTCGACCAGCGACACGGAATCCTCGATGCGCCGGCGCAGAGGCGACGCGCCGGCGGCGCCGAGCGCGAGGTCGAGGTTGATGTTGAGGGCCGACAGGTTCTGCCCGACGCGGTCGTGCAGCTCGCGCGCGATGCGGCGGCGCTCGGCCTCCTCCGCCTCGACCAGCCGGCGCGTCAGCGCCTGCAGGTTGTCGGCCGCGGCGCGCAGCGCCGCCTCGGAGTTCTTCTGCTCGGTGATGTCGAGGCAGGCCCCGAGCACTTTCAGCGACCGCCCCTGGTCATCGCGCAGCACTTCGCCGCGGCTGCGCAGGTAGCGCAGCTCGCCGTCCGGGCGCACGATGCGCTCATCGAAGATGAAGCCGCGCCCGTCGGTCAGGGCGCGCGCCACCGTCGCGCGGGCCTGCTCCCGGTCATCGGGGTGCACGCGCTCGAGGTAGCCCTCGAGCGAGGGCGTGAAGCGCTCGCGCTCCACGCCGTAGATGCGGTAGAGCTCGTCCGACCAGGTGATGCGGCCGCTCGCCGGGTCCCATTCCCAGCAACCGAGGCCGGCCAGGTTCTGCGCTTCGGCGAACAGCGTGCGCTGCTCGCGCAGCGCCTGCTCGGTGCGCTTGCGCTCCGTGATGTCGGTCGCGATGCCGCCGACGCCGATCACCGCGCCCGACGCATCGGGCAGCGGGAACTTCGCGACGACGTTGACGCGCTCGCCCTCGATGTAGCGCGCCGACTCCTCGAACTGAAGCGGCACGCCGCGCGACAGCACCTCGGCGTCGTTGGCGGCAAAGCGCAGCGCCTGGTCGCGCGGGAAGAGCTCCAGGTCGGTGCGGCCGATCACCTGGTCGCGCCGCAGGCCGAAGCGCTGCAGGAACTGCTCGTTGACGAGGCGATAGCGTCCTTCGCGGTCCTTGAGGAACATCACCGCCGGGCTGTGATCGGCGAACGCCAGCAGCCGCGCCTCGCTCGCCTGCACCTGCTCGTGCGCGCGCTGGCGCTGCACCGCGGCCGACACTACGTTCGCGACCGCTTGCAGGAATTCGGCGTCGCCGGGCACGAAGCGCCTGCGCGCCGCGCTGTGCGCGCCAAGCACGCCGTAGGGAGTTCGCCGGCCCGGGATCATGACGCTCATGCCGCTGACGATGCCGTGCTCGTGCAGCATGCCGCTCCGGGGAAAGCGGTCCTCGCTCGCCAGGTCCTCGATCACGGCGGCGCGCCGCGGCTGGTTTGCCGCGTCGGGCACCAGGTCGCTCGAGTAGAGCGTGTAGCTGAGGATCGAGTTGGCGCGCAGCGGCACGGTGGCGCTGCCTACCATTCCCGGCTTCCAGCCGGTGCCGGCGACGAGCTTGAACGCGTCACCCGCAGGCAGCAGCTCCAGTACCCGCACGAACTCGGTCTGCAGCAAGTCGCGGGTCAGCGCCACGGTGCGTTCCAGCACCGGCTGGAGGCCGGTTTCGCCAAGCGCGAGCAGGCTGAGCTCGGCGAGCCCGCGCTGGCGCTCGAGCAGGGCCGCAACCCGCTGCTCGTTCTCGCGCTCCCGGTGCCGCGCCGTCATGTCGCGCGTCACCTTGGCGAAGCCGCGCAGCCCGCCGCGCGCGTCGCGCAGCGCCGTGATCGCCACGTCGGCCCAGAAGCGGCTGCCGTCCTTGCGCACGCGCCAGCCTTCGGTCCGGAAGCGGCCTTCGCGCTCCGCGCAGCGCAGGCCCTGCTCCGGCTTGCCGGCGTCACGGTCCTCTGGCGGATAGAACAGCGCGATCGACCGGCCGACGATCTCGCCCGCGCTGTAGCCCTTGATGCGCTCCGCGCCGTCGTTCCAGCTGATGACGCGCCCGCTGCTGTCGAGAAGGAAGATGGCGTAGTCGGTGACGCTCTGCACCAGCAGCCGGAACTGCTCGTCCGCGGGGTCCGCCCCGGCGGCAATCGGCCCGGCTATGTAGGCGTCAACTTCCATCCATCGGCTAGTTTACGCCCCCGCGTACTCGTGCGATCCGGATCTTTCAAAGATGCCTTCTGAGAAGCTCGAGCCCGACCGAGATCAGGGTCTTGGCCACGGCGGCGACGATGGCGACCAGCAGCACCCCGATCAGCAAAAGAACCAGCCAGTAGACAGGCTCCCCGAGTTCGATCGAGAACGCCCGCCCGTCGATGCTGCCGCGCGCGGCCTCAAGCCTCTTGCCGCTCAGATCCACCAGACGCGAGACGAGCGCGATGCGCTTGGGGTCTTCGATCAAGAGATAGACGACCCAACCCGCATAGAGCGCTACGGCGCTCCCCGCTGCAATGCAGACGAACCCGACAGCGACCAGCGCGCCGACCACGCCCTTGTGCACGGCATTCCACAGCCGGAGATCAGTATTCATAGCGCGTCACCGATCGAGCACCGCATAAAGAATCGGCGTCAGAAGCGCGAGGGGGATCAGCAGCAACGCGATCTTCGGCGCCACCAACGCCAGCATCGCCAGGGGCGCGGCCAGGACGACCGCCGCCAGGATCCAGGGCACGGGAGGAAGCGTCCCCAGGTCCGCGCCGGTTTTTTTCGCCAGCCACCTCGCAAACGCCCCCTGCGCCGGCCTGGCGCGGCGCCGGAAGGCCTTCGCCAGGGCGCGGCTCTCGAGCCAGGAGAAAAAGACGTACAGCTGGACGAACAGGCTGCCGATCAGGATGAAGGGCGCCAGGACAAACGCCGGCAGCGCAAGCCATGAGCCGCCTGCGGCGAAAAACAGCACGGTCGCCGCGGCGCACGCAAGGCTGACCAGGACAATGACCAGGCCGACCGGAATCACCAGCCAGATCCGCCTGAGAACGTAGAGCTTGAACGCCTCGCCTTCCTGGAATCTGTGCAGGAGATTGCGCGCTTCGCTCAGCGTCTCGGTCGGCAGATACTGGCGAATCAATTCCTGCACTGGGTCTTCCCGATCTTGGCTCGCCATGGCTTGAACTCCTGTCCGGAAGAGGAACCCAGCATACGGAATACCCGATGGGATTACTGAGACTATTTCCGCACTTGGCCCCGGATGCGTAACATGCGCCCATGCCGGTGACCCTCGACGACATCCGCGCCGCCGCGAAGCGCATCGCCGGCGCGGTCGAGTCTACGCCTTTCGTGCACAGCCGCACGCTTTCGAAGCTGACCGGCGCGGAGATCTTCCTCAAGTTCGAGAACCTGCAGTTTACCGCCTCGTTCAAGGAGCGCGGCGCGCTGAACAAGCTCCTGTCGCTGTCCGAGGCCGAACGCAAGCGCGGCGTGATCGCGATGAGCGCGGGGAACCACGCGCAGGCGGTCGCGTATCACGCGGCGCGGCTGGGAATCCCGGCGGTCATCGTCATGCCGAAGGGCTCGCCCAACACGAAGGTCAGGAACACGCGCGTGCACGGCGCCGAGGTGGTGCTGGAAGGCGACTCGCTCGCCGACGCCGCGCGCCACGCCTTCGAGCGCGCGAAGCAGGACAACCTGGTCTTCGTGCACCCCTACGAGGACCCGCTGGTAATCGCCGGCCAGGGCACCTGCGGGCTCGAGATGCTCGAAGCGATGCCGGACCTCGACGCGCTGGTGGTCCCGGTCGGCGGCGGCGGTTTCATCGCCGGGGTCGCCATCGCGGCGAAAGGCCTGAATGAAAAAATAAAGATCTATGGAGCGGAATCGAGGACCTATCCGTCCATGCACCAGCGGCTGACGGGGCTGCCGGTCCGGGTCGGCGGCGACACCATCGCCGAGGGCATCGCGGTGAAGGACGTCGGCGAGATCAGCTTTTCAATCATCAAGAGGCTGGTGGAAGAGATTCTCGTGGTCGAAGAGGAGACCATCGAGCGCGGCGTCGTGGCGCTCATCGAGATCGAGAAGACGGTGGCCGAGGGCGCGGGCGCCGCGGCGCTCGCGGCTCTGCTCGAGTATCCGCAGCGCTTCGCCGGCAAGCGCGTCGGCCTGCCGATCTCGGGCGGCAACATCGACAGCCGCCTGCTCGCCTCGGTGCTGATGCGGGGGCTGGTGCGCGACGCGCGCCTGGTCAGGCTGCGCGTGACGATGCCCGACGTGTCGGGCAGCCTGGCGAAGGTCGCGGCGCTGATCGCCGAGGCCGGCGGCAACATCGTCGAAGTGCAGCATCAGCGCATCTTCGGCACCTCGTCGGTGCGCAGCCCCGAGGTCGAGTTCCTGATCGAAACCCGCGACCTGGAACACACCGAAGCGCTGGTTCAGGCGCTAAAGGCGAGCGGCGTCAAGGTTGCCACGTGGTTTTGAGGTGAAGCGAATCTTGACGACCCATGTCGGCAGCCTGGCGCGCCCCAGGGATCTGCTCGACCAGATGAAGGAAAAGCTTGCAGGCAAGGCGCCCGGCGGCTACGACGAGCGCGTGCGCCGCGCCGTTGCCGAGTGCGTGCGCAAGCAATCGGAAACCGGTATCGACATCGTGACCGACGGCGAGCAGTCCAAGCCCGGCTTTTTCCTCTACGTGCGCGAGCGGCTGGAAGGCTTCGAGCGGCGGCCGCAAATGAAACGGCCGTTCTTTCCCGCCGAGGTCAACGCCTTTCCCGAGTACTACGCCGAATACTTCAAGCAGGCGATGATCGGCGGCGCCATCGCGCCGGTGGTGCCGCTGGTCTGCGTCGGCCCGGTGAAATATCGCGGTGAGCAAGCGCTAAAGCGCGACATCGACAACCTCAAGGCCGCCCTGAAAGGCGCCAGGCATCACGCCGCGTTCATGCCGGCGGTCGCGCCAAGCGGCGTCGGGTCGAACGAGTACTACCGCAGCGAGGAGGAGTTCTTGCATGCCGTCGGCGCCGCGCTGCGCACCGAATACCAGGCGATCGTCGACGCCGGGTTCCTGCTGCAGGTCGACGATCCGTTCCTCACCGACATCTTTGCCGACCCCGCGCTCGACGCAAGACAGCGCCGCGCCCGGGCCGCGATGTACGTCGAGGCGATCAACCGGAGCCTGCGCGGGATTCCGGCGGAGAAGGTGCGCTTTCACACCTGCTACGGCATCAACGAGGGCCCGCGCATCAACGAGGCGGCGCTGTCGGACGTCGTCGGCTACATGCTCAAGGTGAACGCCGGCGCGTACAGCTTCGAGGCGGCGAACCCGCGTCACGAGCACGAGTACCACCTCTGGGAGAAAGTCAAGCTGCCGGAAGGCAAGAAGCTCGTGCCGGGGGTGATCACCCACGCGAGCAACATCGTCGAGCATCCCGAGCTGATCGCCGAGCGCCTGGTGCGCTTCGCGAAGCTCGTCGGCCGCGACAATGTCATCGCAGGCGCCGATTGCGGCTTCTCGTCGCAGGCGACGTACCACACGGAAGTGCATCCGAGCGTGGTCTGGGCGAAGTTCGCAGCGCTGCGCGACGGCGCGCGCCTCGCCAGCAAGCAGTTGTGGTCGTGAAACCTCGGCTGGCGCTCCTATGCAGGAGTCACGGCGAGGCGGGGACCGAGATCTCGACGAGATTGAGGTCAGGATCGCGTACGTAGACCGAGCGGATAGGGCCGGTAGCTCCGGTCTTCATCACCGGGCCTTGCATTATCTTGATTCCCGCGCCTGCCAGTTTCGCGATCACCTCTTCGAGGGGCACGCAAGCGATGAAGCACAGGTCCAGGCTGCCGGGCACCGGCACGTGCGCCCTGGGATCGAACTCCCTGCCCCATTCGTGCAGGTTGATCTTCTGGCGGCCGAACTTGAGCGCGAGGCGCTCCTCGGTCGGCGTGCTGAATTTTTCGAGCCTCATGCCCAGGATCCCGGTATAGAAGCGGATGCAGGCGTCCCTGTCGCGGGTGGTGAGGACGATGTGATCGATGCGGTCGATCATTTCCTCTCGAATTTCTTGCGCGCGTTCTCGAAGGCTTCCTGCATGCTCTTGAGGGCGGCCTCGGTGCCTTTCATCATGTCCGCCCACGCCTCCACCGAAGCGCCCTGCAGCCGGCGCAGCTCGGCCATCGCTGCATCGCGCTTGTCGCGAAACTGCTCGAGCTGTTTCAGGTAGCGGTCCTTGGCGTCGCGGCTCGTCGCTTCCCACTGCGCCATCTGCGCGTTCCACTGCTCGATCTGGTGCTTCAGCTTCTGCACGTACTCCTCGCGGTTGATCATCGGATCCTCCTCTGAGAAGACTATGGCATTCTATCCCCATGACCGACTCCCTCGGCTCGCGCGCGAAATTCGGCGTGCTGGCGCCCTCGACCAACACCTCGGTGCAGCCCGAGTTCGACGCCATGCGGCCCTGGGGCGTCACCAACCACCACTCGCGCCTGATCATTCCCGACACGCGCGTCACCGACGACGCCAGCTTCATGGCGATGATGGACAACATCCGCAACGCGCTCTTCCCCGCCCTCGAGGCGGTGCTGTCCTGCGACCCGGATTACGTGGTGCTGGGTATGTCGGCCGAGACGTTCTGGGACGGCTTGCATGGGTCCCAACGATTGAAGAGGAGGCTTGAAAAGACGGCCAAGCGCGGGGTTGCCATGGGCTCGGACGCCTGCCGCGCCGCGCTGCGCGCCTGTGGCCGTTCGGTGAAGCGCCTGGGCGTCATCACCCCCTACATGCCGATCGGAGACCGGCAAGTACGGAAATTCTTCACCGACTGCGGCTACGAGGTGGTGAACCTGCTGGGCCTGAAATGCAGGAGCCCGGTGCTGATCGCGCACGAATCGAAGCAGAAGCTGCGCGATGCCATCGAGCGCGTCAACCGCGGCAAGGTGGATGCCATCGTGCAGGTCGGCACCAACCTCGCCATGGCCGAGGTCGCCGCGCTGGCCGAGTTCTGGCTCGGCAAGCCGGTGATCGCGATCAATACCGCAACGTACTGGTACGCGCTGCGCCAGTACGGCATCCGGGACAAGATCTATGGCTGGGGCTCGCTACTCGCCGCGCACTGAGTCGCGACGACGTGAGCGCAGCACGACCGATTCCTCGATCTGCCGCTCGGGCACCGTCCAATAGCGCTTGAGCAGCCTCGCCTTCTCCTCGTCGGACACCAGCCGGAACCCGCGCCGCTCGTAGAACCTGACCGCCCACGTCGCCGCCTTCCACGTGCCGACGAGCAATGCCCGGTCGGTCTGCCGGCGCAGATGCTCGAGCAGCGCGCTGCCGACCCCGGCGCCCTGCTCCGAGGTGCGCGTATACGCATGCCGGATCAGCGCCACGTCGTGCACCTGCTGCAGCCCCATCACGCCGGCGAGCCGCCCGCCGCGCCGATAGCCCCAGAACACTACGCCGGCGCCGATTTCCTCGTGCACCTCTTCGAGCGGCATATAGGGCTCTTTCCAGCGGTCCGCGGGAATCACGCCGCGGTAGGCAGCGGCGGCGTCGTTGACCACCAGGCAGATCTCATCCGCATCAGCGACATCCAGGGCTAACAACATGCGAGGGTGAGTCCAGGGCGCTTCAAGTGCTCCACACCGCGTACCAGATGCCTGCGACGACGGCCGCCGGGAGCGCGAGGAGCCAGCGCGAGCGCTTGACGCCGAGGCACGTCAGGCCGGCGAGAACGGCATACAGGCCGGCATTGCCGAGCGTGGCGAGCGTGAACGGCCCGAAGGAATTCAGGTCCGGCGAGCCCGGCTCGTCGGCCGGCAGCATGATCATCGGCGTCGGCCAGAACATTAGCTGGACGTAATCGAACGCGGACAGCAGCGTGCTCGGCACCGCTTCCAGGTTGTCCAGCGCTCTTGCGAGGAGCTGCAGAACGACCGGGACGGCGAGCCCGAGCGCGGCGCCCGCGATCAGCCATCGAAGCAGGCTGCGGATCAATTCAGAATGGCACGCGGCCGCGCAGCATGTCGGCGAACATGCGGAAGTCGCCGATCAGGCTGTATAGCGGGTGCCGGAACGTCGCGGGGCGGTTGCGCTCGACCGCGAAATGGCCGAGCCACGCGAGCCCGTAGCCGAACAGCGGCAGCAGCCAGAGAAAGACCCAGCGCTGGGTCGCGAGCACCCCGCCCAGAGTGAGAAGCACGAGCAGCGTGCCCGCGAAGTGCAGGCGCCGCGTGCCGCTGCGGCGGTGCTCGGACAGGTAGTAAGGATAGAACTCGCCGAACGAGGCGTACCTCATGCGCGTATGTTAGTAGGATTTCGGCAGGCCGAGCACGCGCTCGGCGATGAAGCACAGGATCAGCTGCGGCGTGACCGGGGCGATGCGGCCGACGAAGGACTCGCGCAGGTAGCGCTCGACGTGGTACTCGCGCGCGTAGCCGAAGCCGCCGTGGGTCATCACCGCCTGCTGGCAGGCATCGAAGCAGGCCTCGCCGGCGAGGTACTTCGCGGCGTTCGCCTCGGCGCCGCAGGGCTTGCCCGCGTCGTAGAGCGAGGCCGCCTTGAAGACCATCAGGTTCGCCGCCTCGAGCGCCATCCAGTTCGCGGCGAGCGGATGCTGGATCGCCTGGTTCTTGCCGATGGGCCGGTCGAACACCACTCGCTCCTTCGCATACGCGGCGGCGCGGCTCACCGCGCAGCGGCCGAGGCCGACCAGCTCGGCGGCGATGAGGATGCGCTCGGGGTTCATGCCGTGCAGGATGTACTCGAAGCCCTTGCCTTCCTCGCCGATGCGGTCCGCCGCGGGCACCGGCAGGCCGTCAAAGAACACCTGGTTCGAGTCGACCGCGTGCCGGCCCATCTTCTCGATCTCGCGCACTTCGATGTAATCGCGGTCGAAGTCGGTGTAGAACAGCGTGAGCCCGGCGCCGGAGCGCGCCAGGAGCAGCACTTTTTCCGCCACTTGCGCGGTGGAGATCCAGACTTTCTGGCCCGAAACGATGTAGTCGCCGCCTTTCTTCTCCGCCTTTACCTTTATTTTTTTCGTGTTCAGGCCGGCGTTGGGCTCGGTCACTGCAAAGCAGGCGCGGTGCTTTCCCTCGATCAAGGGCGGCAGCATGCGCCGCTTTTGTGCCTCATCTCCGAAGACGACCACCGGATTCAGGCCGAAAATATTCATGTGCACCGCCGAAGCGCCCGAGAAGCCTGCGCCCGATTCGGAGATCGCCTGCATCATCACCGCCGCCTCGGCGATGCCCAAACCCGCGCCGCCGTAGGCTTCGGGCATGGCGATGCCGAGCCAGCCGTCGCGCGCCAGCGCCTGGTGGAAGTCCGCCGGGAAGCCGCCCTCGCGGTCGCGCTCGAGCCAGTAGTCGTCGCCGAAGCGCGTGCACAGCTTCGCAATGGCCTCGCGAATGCGCTCCTGCTCAGCCGAGAACGAGAAGTCCATCCTTCACCATTGCGGCGATTTCCGCATCGTTGAAGCCGAGCTCGACCAAGATTTCCCTCGAGTGCTCGCCAAGGCGCGGCACGCCGCTGCGGATCTCGCCGCCGCGACGCCCATTCGCCCAGACGGGAAACTTGGCGAAGCCTCGTTCCACCGCCTGCCGCTGCTGCAGATGGACGAGCTGCGCGGCCTCGCCGGGCTCGAGGCAGAGATCGAACGGCACGTCGTTCTCTTCCAGCAGACGGATCCAGTCCTCCGCCGTCCTGGAAAGGAAAATGTTCTGTAGCAGTTTCGATAGCGCATCGCCGTTCACACGGCGTTTCTGATCGCTGGCAAAGCGCTCGTCGGCAAGCTCCGGGACGATGCCGACGAAGTTCTGCCAGAAGTGCTCTTCGAGGATGCCGAGCGTCAGGCGCCTGCCGTCCGCGGTCTCGAAGACGTCGTTGACCGGGAAGAGATGCGCTCGCGGATCGACGTTCGGGTCGAGGCTGTGGCGCATCGCGGCCATGAAAAACGCCGCCTCGAACAGCGAAAGATCCAAGTAGGCACTCCTTCCTTCGTGCAACGCGGCGAGCACGGCAATCGCCGCAAAGGCGCCGCCACCCATGTCGGCCACGGGATAAGAGGAGCGCGCCGGGGGCTTCAGCCACTGGCCCGGAAAGGCGAGGCCGCCCGCCGCGGCGACGTAGTTCACGTCGTGCCCCGGCCGCTCGCGCCACGGGCCGGTCTGGCCGTAGCCCGAGATCGAGCAGTAGATGATTTCCGGGTTGTGGGTCTTCAGCCTCTCGTAATCGATGCCGAGGCGTCTTGCGATGCCGGGACGAAAGCCTTCGATGACGATGTCCGCCTTCTTCACCAGCTTTTCAACGACGTCCCGGGAAGGGGAAGATTTCAGGTCGAGGGCCAGGCTTCTTTTGTTGCGGTTCTCGGTATTGAATTGCACCGGGACGTAGGAGCGCCCGGGATCGCCGCGCGGCGGCTCGACCTTGATCACCTCGGCGCCGAGGTCGGCGAAGATCGCCGTGGCGAACGGCCCCGGCACGAACATCGAGAAATCCACCACCCGTACGCCGCGCAGCGGCAGCCAGGGCTCAGCGGCCATGCTTTTCGAGATAAGGCGGCGAGTAGACGACCAGGACCCTGGCGCGCTCGCTGGTGACGATCAGCAGATGCACCGCGTCGGCGGGAAAGAAGCAGGCCTCGCCCGGCTTCATCTCGAACTTCTGGCCGCCGACCTCGACGTGCGCGTTGCCTTCGAGCAGGTAGCACACCTGCTCGATTCCCTTGTGCGAGTGGGGCAGCGCGCCCTTGCCGCGCTCGATCTCGCCCACCAGGACTTCCAGCTGCTTCGCGCCCACGGTCTCGGGCCCGATCAGGCGGAAATTCCGCGTGCCGGTGTGGTTGGCGGGCGAGTACGGCTGCACGTCGCTCGGCCTGACCAGAAACTTCTTCACACGCCGGCTTTCGCCCGCTTGGCGGCGAGGCGCTCGCGCGTCTTCGACGTTTCGACGACGAAGCGCTCGTGCGTGCCGCGGCCGACTTCCTCGATCGGGTCGCGAACGGAGAAACGGAATACGACTTTTCTTCTGTCGATCTGTTCCACATTTATTTGTATTGTGACCTGCAGCCCCAGCGGGGTCGCCGCAAGGTGGTCGATCGAGACGTGCGTGCCGACCGAATCCTCGCCCGCGTCGAGGTGCTGCAGGAGGAAGTCGCGACAGGTGTACTCGACATCGCTCACCATGCGGGGCGTGGCGTACACCATGCCTTCCCTGCCCATGAAGCTGATGCAGCGGGCCTCGTCGACCGTGA
>Ga0209157_1000311_pt1 | contig 42321 bp, 40 predicted proteins | sample GraSoiAngelo_135_FD_185892 | JGI IMG/M metagenome (GOLD analysis project Ga0209157, IMG submission 185892) | Grasslands soil microbial communities from the Angelo Coastal Reserve, California, USA - 14_0929_05_40cm (SPAdes) (version 2) | ecosystem: Environmental > Terrestrial > Soil > Grasslands ...
GGATTCGGGGGCGGCGGCGGGTTCTCAGGTGGCGGCGCGGGGAGGAGCTTCTGACATGGCGCGAATGACGCTGGACGGTTTTGCGGCGCGAGTCGCTGACGCCCTTGGCCCGCGGCTCGCGACCCTGCTGCTCTACGGCTCCGCGGCCAGGGAGCAGGGCGCGGGGAGCCGGGAGCCGAACGCAATGAACACGCTCCTGATCGTGGACGGCGTGGACGCCGATCTGTTCGCGCGCCTCGCGCTGCCGGTGCGCGACTGGATGAGCGCGAAACATCCACCGCCGCTCGTGCTGACGGACCAGGAGTGGCGCGACTCGGCGGACGCGTTTCCCATCGAATACGACGACATCCGCGCGCATCATCGCGTGCTCGCCGGCCGCGACCCCTGGCGCGGCATTACGGTGCAGCGGGAGCACGTGCGCCGGCAGCTCGAGCACGAGTTGATGGGCAAGCTGATGCATCTGCGGCAAGCGTTCGCCGCGTACTGGAACACCCCCAAGCAGTTGGCCGAGGTCGTCCGCGAGACGTGGTCCAGTTTCTTGACGATGCTCCGCGCGGTGCTGCGGCTGGCCGGTCGCGGCGTTCCCGCCGCCCCGGATGCGCTGGTGCGCGACGCGGCCGCGCTGATAGGATTTGCGTCTGACAGGTTGTCCGAGCCGGCTGCGTATCTCGACGCGGTGACTCGCACGGCGGAGTACGTGAACCGCATGGAAAGGAACCCTTCGTGAAAGCGTATCTTCCCCTCGCACTCGCACTCCTCGCGGGCTGCGGCTACAACACGATTCAAACCATGGACGAGCGGGTCAACGCCGCCGAATCCCAGATCAAAGTGCAGCTGCAGCGCCGCGCCGATCTGATTCCCAATCTCGTCGAGACGGTGAAAGGCTACGCGAAGCAGGAACAGACGATTTTCATACAGGTGGCGGAAGCGCGTGCCAAGCTGGCGGGGGCGGTGCAGAGCGGCGATCTCCAACAGATGGCCGCGGCCAACGCGGCCCTCACAGCGCCGCTCGGCCGGCTGATCGCCATCGCCGAGAACTATCCCCAGCTCAAGTCGAACGAGAATTTTCGTATGTTGCAGGATCAGTTGGAGGGGACGGAGAACCGGATCGCCGTGGCTCGCCAGGATTACAACGAAAGCGTGAACACGTACAACGCGTATATCCGCCGCTTCCCGCAGGTGCTCACCGCGAAGGTGCTTGGGAAAAAACCTCGGGCCTATTTCGAATTGCAAACGCCCGGCGCGGCGGAAGCCCCCAAGGTCGACTTCTCCCGGTAGCGTCGATCATGACAGCCCTAGGGAGTCGTGGGCAGTGGTTGTCCCACCACCCATTTCACGATGCGTCCGGGCTCGAGCGGCGTGGTCTCGTCGACCTGATTGATCAGCGCGAGCGTCGCCCTGGACACCGGCGCCGGGGGGGGACGGCGCTGTGCCAGCTCCGCAATCGTCGTGCCTCGATCGAGCGTGATGAGATTCACGCGCTGCGGTTGCACGTTGAGAATTGCGGGATCGTTCAGCGGTCCAAAGCTGGCCAGGGCGCGTTGCGCCACGCCCCGATTCGCGGCCCAGCCCGCCCCGAGTCCGTACGCCAGGAGGCGGTAGACGTTGCGCCCGTACTCGACGAAGACGGCGTGGCCCTGCAGCGTCCCGTTCTCCGTGCTTGCCGCAAAGGGCGCCTCAGTGGCGCTGAGGCCATTGATGTTGGCGCGGGTCGACGTGCCGGCCTGCACGCCTTGCTGCGACAGGAACGTGCGCGCGGCCTCATCGGCGTTCGCCGCCTGCGCGAGCGTCACCTCGATGGCCGCGTCCTGTTGCGCGCTCTGCGCCGTGACCGCGGACTTGCCATTGACGGTCTGCCAGCCGCTCGGGAATGACATCCGGAACTTGAGGTCGGGATGGTAGAACTGCGTGCCGCGGAAGAATCCCTCGCGCGGGTTCATGCCGAAAATCATGCCGTCGAGGCGCCGCTCGTACGGGTCGCGGTTCACCGTACTCCCGGTAAAGTCCTTCTTGGTTTGCGCCAGGACGGCGTTGATGTGCTCGATGCGGTTACCGGGGTTCGGATGGGTGGCGAGCCACTCAGGCAACCGGCCGCCGCTCTGCGACTGGATCCGGTCGAGCATGGCCATCACGCTGTCCATCTGGCGCGAATCGTAGTTGGCCCGGCTCGAGTAGCGTACGCCCAGCCCGTCCGCCTGGTTCTCGTTGTCCCGGGAGAATTTCAGAAACAGGACGCCGAGCGCCTGGCTCGCGAGTCCCGCGTACTGGGCGATCCGGGAGCTCGCGATGCTTCCGACCGCGAGCCCCAGGTTGGCAACCTGCTCGCGGGAGATTTGGTGGGCCGTGTGCCGCGCGGTGACGTGGCCGATTTCGTGGCCCATGACCGTCGCCAGTTGTGCTTCATTCGTCATGTGGCTCAGAATGCCGCGCGTCACGTACACGAATCCACCGGGGATTGCGAAGGCGTTCACCGCGGGATCGTCCACGACGCGGAATGTCCACGGCAGGTTGGGACGCTCCGAGGTCGCCGCGAGTCTCCTGCCGAGGTCCGAGACGTACGATTGCCACGCGGGGTCGGGATACAAGCCGATAGACTGAATGACCTGGCTGTCGGCCTGCTGACCCATCTGGATTTCCTGGGACTCACTGACCAGCATCAGCTCGGTTTTGCCCGTGGCGGGGTTCCGCGCGCAGCCCACGATCAGCGTGAGGGCCAGTACGAGCGTGCATTTCATGCGATGAAAAATGACGGACGAGGGGGGCGGAGGGGGGAGTAGCTAGCGCGGGCCGGCGCTCGCGTCCGCGGCCGGGAGTGGACCGCGGATAGCGACCGGGTCGGTCACGCGATACGGGGCGTCGAGACGCCGTAACTCCGATTCGAGCCGTTCATTGACCGGGCGATTCTGCGCGGGACTGTCCGCGACCACGAGGATCTGGGTGCTGCGCTGCTCGAGAATGAGCTGTGCCGCCCATGCCCGCGCGTGCTCGAAGGCAGACGCGTTCTCGGAATCGAGCAGCTTGCGGATCTGCCCGAGCCCGTCGTTCGGCGGAGGCGGCACGACGCGATACGCGTACGCCCACAGTTGTCGCACGCCTCCACGCAGAGCGTCGGGACGGAAGAGCGCAATCGTGCTTCGGGGTTAGCTCTAGCGGACGAACTTTCTACGGTCGCCCTTCGGGGGTGTCTTTTTGTGCGCATGCGCCGCGATCTGCAGGCGGCTGTGCAACGCGAGCTTTTCCAGGATGTTGTGCACGTGGCTTTTCACCGTGTACGTCGCGATGTTGAGCCGCTGCGCGATTTCCTTGTTGCTCAGACCCTCGGCGATCAGGTCCGTGATCTGCTGCTCGCGCTTGGTCATGCGCACGGACGCCATCATCGGCGTGTTGCGCAGCACGGAGGCCTGTTTGGCGATATGCGAGAGGAGGGTGCCGGTGAGCGCGGACGGCACGACGTCGCCGCCGTTCGCGACCTGCCGGATGGTGTGCACCAGATCTTCGAGCGCCGCGTCCTTCGCGATGAAGCCGTTGGCGCCGCGCTTGATGAAGTCGATGACGTCTTCCTCTTCCGGCTGCACGTCCAGCATGATGATGCGCGCGTGCGGCGCCGCTTCCTTGATGCTTTCGACGAGCCGCTGGCTGCGATTGCGGCCTAATGCCGCGTCGACCAGCACCACGTTCGGCTTGTGTTCCTGGAGTCGCTGCAGCGCGGTCGAGGCGCCCTCGGCGGTGGCGACGACTTTGAATTCGGTTTGGGAATCGAGCAGTCCCGCGAGACCATCCCGCAGCAGGCGATTGTCTTCGATTACGAGTATCTGAATTCGCTTGGTCATGGTACTGACGGCCCTCGTTCCGGGACCCGAGTCCGGGGTGAGTGCCATAGGTTGGCCAATTTCCAAGGTATTAGTCAAGGCGGGCCGGAAGGTTCCGGCCTCATCCTTTGGAATGAGGCGGTCAAACAGGCGTCTAATCCCTCCCTCGCTTGCCTTTTCCGGGGTCCGGAGTGAATGGTAAGGGCGGTCCCGCGCCCGATGGGAGGTGGGCACCTTTGAGTCAGATCCACTGCCACTTCTGCGGCGGCGTCATCCAGGACGCCACCAAAATCGAGTACCGGCCGCCCCGCGCCAGCGCGCAATACGCCATGCCGCAGCCCGCACCGTGCACGTGCGCGCCGCCGGTCGTCTATGAGCATCCGCCGGTGCTCGGCGGCCCGGACGAGGACCAGACGCCAGGCGGGGAAGCGGCCTGAAAACACGACGGCGCCCCGGTTGGGGGGGCGCCGAGCGACTGCTGGTTCCGTGGTGATTACAGCTTCACGACGTTCTGCGCGGCGGGGCCTTTCTGGGCCTGCACGATTTCGAACTCCACGCGCTGGCCCTCGGTCAGCGATTTGAACCCTTCACCCTGGATCGCGGTGTGATGCACGAAGCAGTCCTTGCCGCCGTTCTCGGGCGTGATGAAGCCGAAGCCCTTGGCGTCGTTGAACCACTTCACGGTACCGGTGATGCGTGCCATCTGTCCGTTGCTCCCTAGCGTTTACGGTTCCGGCGGCGAGCTGCCTTGCTCTTGCGCCGCCGCTGAACGGCGGGACTCTCGTAGAAGCGTTTCTTCTTCATGTCCTGGAAGAGCCCCGCCTTGGTGATCGCGCGGTGGAATTTCTTCAACACGACTTCCAACCGGTCGGTCTCGTTCAGCGTGACTTCCATAGGTCCTTCCAGAGTGAGAAGCCAGAACCAGAAACGACGCGAGGACCGCGGGCGACAGCCCAGGTCCCCGATCAGTCCACTGGTGTCCAGCACACGGCACCATGCCGTGGCCCCTTCGCTCGCCCGAACGATTATCAACGGGTACGGCGAAGTCAAGCGTCGCGGTTGAACGAACCGGCGTCCACGTGCAACTTAGTCGCGCTATGCGCGCCTTCCTCATGCTGCTCGGCCTCGTCGCGGCTACCGCCTGCCCGCATCCGCGTCCGGCTAACCCGCCCCCGCCCCCGCCCCCGGTCCGGACGCCACGCGATACCGCACGCGTCACGCGCCAACCCGCGCGGGACACGGCGCTCGAGCAACGCGCGGCCCGCTTGGAGCTGAAGGTCCTCGAGCAGGCGGCACAGGTCGAGGAGCTGCAGCGCCGGCTGGACGATGCCCGTCGCGAGGTGGTGCGGGCGATGGCGAAATTGCAATCGCTCGCGACACGGGCCGAAGCGGCCTCCGGTATGGCGGAAGCAGAGATCGCGCTGCAGGCGCTCCGTTCGGCGAGCGGGAACAATTCGCAAGGACCCACGCCCCCGCCCCCGCCCCCCGAATACGGGCAGGGGACGCAGCTGTTGCAGCTGGCGACGACAGAATTCGATCAGCAGAACTACGCCGGCGCGCTCTATCTGGCGACCGAAGCGAAGAACGCCGCCGCGGCAGGGCAGGGACGCGTGGCAAGCGATGACCGCGGCGCGGTGCGCAAGGGCGAGACGCCGTTCGCGCTGCCGCTCCGGCTCCAGACCACCGGTCGCGCCAACGTGCGAGAGGGACCAGGCGCCGGCTTCAGAGTGTTGTTCACACTGGAAACCGCCGCGCCCATTGTCGCCTATGCGTCAGTGGATCAGTGGGTCCGCATCCGGGACGACAGCGACCGCTCCGGCTGGATCCATCAAACGCTGATTGGCCGGCGGGGGGTGGGGGGGCCCTAGGTCGCCGAGACTTTGGGACGCGCCGCGGCGACGACGCGGTCGGCCCCCGCGCGCTTCGCCAGGTACAGCGCCGCATCCGCCTCCGCGATGAGCTGGTCGGGGGTGTCGCCGTGCAGGGGGAAGGCGGAGACGCCAAAACTCAGCGTGATCTTCCCGGCCGGCAACTTTTCCTTGGCCAGTTTCGTGCGAATGCGCTCGGCGAATTCGGCGGCGCCGTCGAGCTCGGTCTCGGGCAACATGATCAGGAATTCCTCGCCGCCGTAGCGCGCCACGAAATCCACGTCGCGGCTCGCGTCCCGCATGATGGCGGCCACGCGCTTCAGCACTTCGTCACCCGCGGGATGGCCGTGCTCGTCATTGTACTTCTTGAAGAGATCGACGTCGGCCATGACGACGGAAAAAGTGTGGTGGAGGCGACGCGAGCGCCGCACTTCGTTCTCGAGCACTTCCATCATCCGCAGCCGATTGAACAGGCCGGTGAGCGGATCGGTTACCGACAGCCGTTCCAGCTCCGTGCGACCGTCGCGCAGCCGGGCCACCATGTCGTTGAAGACTTCGGTCAGATAGCCGACCTCGCTGCCCGTTGTCACCGGCAGGCCGACATCGAGGTCGCCCTTTGCGACTTTGGCGGCCGCTTGCGCGAGACGGTTGAGCGGCTGCACGATCAGCAGGCTCAACAGATAAGCGAGTGCCCCGACGACGGCGAGCAGCAGCAGTACGATGCCCAGGGTGACGTTGCGCAAGCGCGCGACCTGGCGGAACGCTTCCGCCGTAGGAATCTCCGACACGACAATCCAGTCCAGCGACGGGACGACGCGCATGCTGCCCACCACACGGTCACCGGTGAAACTGGGGAACTGGACGGCGCGGCCTTCGCGCGCGAGCAGGCCATTGGTCGCGTCGCGTGAGTAGCCTTGGCGCATCAGGTCTCGCGAGCTGCCCTTCGAGCTGACGATGAGCCGGCCGGTACGGGTCATCAGGTAGATCTGTCCCGTCTCCCCTGGGGCGAAGCGTCGCAGCGTGTCGGCGACCGCGTGCAGGTTCACGCGCGAAGCCAGGGCGCCGACGAGACGGATGCCACCGGGGGGGGCACCGCGACCCGCCCCTCCCCGTCCACCCCCGGCTTCGATCGGTACGGAGACGAGTATCTCGGGGTGCCCGCCGGCGGAATCCCAGTATGGTGTGCCCAGCGCCCAGTCGTTGCGCGTCAGCTCCGACGCCCAGTCGGCGGCGAGCGGCACGGGCCGAGGCAGCGACGCGCTGGTTGCCACGACGTGGCCGTGACGATCGAGGACCATGAGCTCGCTGTAGTCGGGGAACCGGTCGCGCACCGAGTTGAGGTAATCGGTCAGGCGGTTGAAGTAGACGCCTGCGTGGACGGGTTCGCCGTTCACGAGCGGGATGCGCTCGAGGTTTTCGGTGACCTCATAGGAGCTTGCGAAGACGCGCAGATCATAGCGCAGCTCCTTGGTCCAGAGGTCGACTTCGCGCAGGGCCTGCGCGCTCACGCCCAGCAACTCCTCGGAGGCTTTGGCCTGGAGCGCGCGCTTGTTTTCGATGTAAGAAATCCACACCGTCGTCAGCGACGGCAGCAATGTCGCGAGGACGGCGAACATCAGCATCTTGGTGCGGATGCTCGAGAACCAGGTAAACCGCAGAAAAGTCAGGTCGCTATTCCTCCGTGTGCTGCCACAGAATTCATCACGCGCACATTACCGCAAGGCTCTCCGTCATGTGATCTGGCGCACATAGGAAGCCCGCCTCAAACTTGGGGTTTCCCACCCGGAGAGTCCAATGCCAGAAGCCCTGAGCCGGCGTTCCTTCCTTAGATACGGTGCTGGTGCGGTTGCTGGATCGATGGTTTCGCATCCCGTAGGGGCACAGCATGCTGCGCCCCTACCAAAGGCTCCCGAATTCGATCTCGAAGAGGTCACCATCGGGCAGCTGCAGGAGTCCATGCGCACCGGCGCGCGCACATCGCGTTCCATTTGCGCCGCCTACCTCGCGCGCATCGCGGAGCTCGACCCGAAGCTGCACGCGGTGCTCGAGACGAATCCCGACGCCCTCGTCGTCGCCGACCGGCTCGATGCCGAGCGCAAGGCGCGTCATGTGCGCGGGCCACTGCACGGGATTCCGGTGCTGGTGAAGGACAACATCGCGACGGTCGACCGGATGATGACGACCGCGGGCTCGCTGGCGCTTGCCGGCGTCACGCCGCCGCGCGACGCGCCACTCATCCTGCGGCTCCGCGCCGCCGGCGCCGTGATCCTCGGCAAGACGAATCTCTCGGAGTGGGCCAACATCCGCTCCAACCAGTCCTCCAGCGGCTGGAGCGCGCGTGGCGGGCAATGCGCGAACCCGTACGCCCTGGATCGCAACCCGTGCGGCTCGAGCTCGGGAACGGGCGCGGCGGTCTCCGCCAACTTCGCGGCGGTCGGGATTGGTACCGAAACGGATGGATCGATTGTCTGCCCGTCCGGTGCCTGCTCGCTCGTGGGGGTGAAACCGACCGTCGGTCTGATCGACGGCGCGGGCATCATTCCGATCGCGCACAGTCAGGATACGGCCGGACCGATGGCGCGCACGGTTGCCGATGCGGCCGCGCTCTTGGGCGTACTCGCCGGACGCGACTACAGTGCGAGCCTCGATCCGGCCGGCCTGCGCGGCGCGCGCATCGGCGTCGCCCGCAAGAAGTTCTTCGGCTACAGTCCCGAAGCCGATGCCCTCGTCGAAACCGCGATCGGTGTGCTGAAGGCGCAAGGCGCCGTGATCGTCGATCCGGCCGACATCCCGCACACCGGCGAGTACGACGATTCGGAGCTGGTAGTGCTGCTGTACGAGCTCAAGGCGGATCTCGCCACCTATCTCGCGACGTGGGCGCCTGACGCGCGCGTCAAGTCACTCGCGGACGTCATCGCGTTCAACGAAGCGAACAAGACGCAAGAGATGCCGTACTTCGGGCAGGAGCTGTTCTTGCAGGCCCAGGAAAAGGGACCGCTCACCGATCAAACGTATCGCGACGCGCTGGCGAAGGATCAGCGGCTGTCGCGGGTGGAAGGACTCGACGTCGTATTCGCGCAGCACAATCTCGACGCGATCGTGGCGCCGACGGGCAGTCCGCCATGGCCGACCGATCTCATCAACGGAGATCATTTCCTCGGCGCGAGCTCGACGCCGGCAGCGGTTGCGGGCTATCCCAGCATCGCGGTCCCCGTGGGCTACACGTTCGGGCTGCCGGTGGGGATGTCGTTCATCGGGCGGGCGAACAGCGAAGCGACACTCCTCAAGCAGGCGTACGCCTATGAACAGGCAGCGAAACCCAGAAAGCCGCCCCGGTTCTTATCGCAGTGGCGCGCCGACTGAGATCCACCGCGCAAGCAGCGCTCGCTCCTCCTCAGTCATGCTGGTCTTGTTGGCGAGCGGCATCGTCTTCGTTTCGACGGCGCGCACGCGAATCCGCTCCGCGTAGCGCACGATGCTCTCCGGTGTGTCAAACGTGACACCACCTGGCGCCGGTCCGAACGTGCGGTCGCTCTGATACTGCGAGTGACACGGTTGGCAGCGCTGCGTGATCACGGATCGGACCGCGGCGAACGTCGGGACCGCGTCGTTCGGAGCGCCGGGTGTGCGCCGCGCGGCTCCTTTGGGCGTAGAGAAGAACATGGCAGCGGCGAGCGTGACGGCAGCCGGGAGCAATGCCCAGCGCGCCGCACGTCCGCGCCCGATCATGGCATGTCGAACTGAGCCTCCCGCGACGCAGAGCAAGAGCAGCACCAGCCAGTTGACCGGGCTCGCGTATGTCGCCGGGAAGTGATTCGAGAGCATGATGAAGAGCAGCGGGAACGTCAGGTAGCTGTTGTGCACGGATCGCTGCTTCGCCTGCTCGCCGAGTGTGAAATCCGCCGGCCGGCCGGCGCGGGTCGCGGCGAGCATCTGCTGCTGGGCCGGCAGGATCCGCTCCCACACGTTGGCCACCATGATCGTGCCGAGCAGCGACCCGACGTGCATGAAGGCCGCCCGGCCGGACAGCAGTCGACAGACGAGCACGGTGACGGCGGCGAGCAGCGCGAGGGAGATGGCGGCGGCGATGGGGGGTCGTTGCGCGAGCGGTGAACGCCACAGCCCATCGTAGATCTTCCAGCCAAACAGCAGCAGACCGATCCCCAACGCGATCGCGGCGCCGCGGCCAATGCGCGAGACGCTCGGATCGAGGAGATAAGCGCCGCTCAGGTAGTAGACCAGCACTAGCAGCGCAATCCCGGTGATCCAGGTCAGCATCGCCTCCCATTTGAACCAATGCAGCACCGCCGGCACTTCCCCCGGCCCCGGACGGCGCTTCTCGACCTGATAGAAGCCCCCACTGTGCACCATCCACAGGTCCCCTTCGACACCGGGCTTCTCGTGTTCGGGTTTGGTTAAGGCGCGATCCAGCCAGATGAAGTAGAAGGAGCTGCCGATCCAGGCGATACCCGCGATGAAATGTGTCCAGCGCAGCAGGAGATTCGCCCAGTCCCCGAGCCAACTCGTCATGGGGCCACTAATTTCAACGTGAAACCGTGCCTGGCCAGTCCCCGTCGGTTAGGCGAGCGCACGCTTCAGGGTGTGAAAAACACGACGCGCATTTCCTCTCGGGAGTCAGTCTCATGAAGCCTGCCTTCGTCCTAGCCGCCGTCGCCGTGTGCGTTCCCGTGGTCGCGTGCACCAAGGCCGATGCCGATGATGGCTCGCGCCGTCCCTACAAGGTCGGCGTGGTCGATCGTGGCGAGATTCGCGTCATAGTCGAAGAAACCGGCGTCGTGGCGCCCGAACGCAGCATCGTCGTCAAATCCCCGATCTCTGGTGTCGTCCAGCAGCTCTACGTGCGCGAGGGCGATCGCGTGCAGGCGGGCCAGGCGCTTGCGCGCATCATGCCCGACATTGCGCAGGCGAACAGTCTGGCACAGCTGCGCAGCGAAATCGCCAGGGCGCGGATCGCGCGGGATAACGCCAAGCGGGACTTCGATCGCGGCCAGTCGTTGGTCGCGATCGGCGGCATTACGCAGGCTGATCTCGACCTGCGGCGCGTGACGTACGAGCAGGCGGAGAACCAGTGGCGGACGGCCGAAGATCAACTGCAGCTCGTGCAGCGCTCGGGCGTGACGGCGGGCGACTCGACCGGCGCGACCGCCCAGTGGGCCCGCATTACGGCACCGGCGGCCGGCGTGATCATTGGACGTGGTGTCGAAGCAGGGGAGACCGTCGTCGGCGGGACCAGCGCCTTTGGCGGCGGCACGGAGCTCTTCACGATGGCGGATCTCTCGACGTTGCTCGTGAAGGCGGCGATCAACGAGGTCGATATCGGCAAGGTAAACAAGGGCGACCACGTCGCGCTCACCGTCGACGCGTTCCCCGGAGACACGGCGCAGGGCATCGTGCGCCTCGTACCGCCGGCGGCGCGGCTGCAGGATCGCGTCCGCGTGTTCGACGTCGAGATCGTGGTCACCGGCGGCGCGAACGTGCTCAGGCCGGGCATGACCGCGAACGTGCGGATTTCGGGACCCGTGCGGAGCGGAACGCTGCGCGTCCCGGTCGAAGCCGTCCTATTAAAGGAAGGAAAGCCGGTCGTCTACAAGCTCGCCGGGAGCGGACCGCAGCCGGTGCCCGTGACCCTGGGTCTCTCCGATTTGTTCTACGTCGAAATCGTCAACGGACTCGCGGCGGGTGATTCCATCGCGCTGGAGGATCCTGTCGCCGCGGTCGAGCGGTCACGGAATCCGGCGCGGCGCCGCTAACGCCACAGATCACAGAGATCATGCTGATCGTCGCAGAGGGTTTGGAAAAGACCTACCGGCTCGGACAGGTCGACGTGCAGGCATTGCGCGGGGTCGACGCCCAGATCGGGGCGGGCGAATACGTCGCGATCACCGGCCCGTCGGGATCGGGGAAAAGCACGCTGATGCACATCCTCGGCTGCCTGGACTCTCCCACGGCGGGCAGCTATCGACTCGACGGCGAGGACGTCGGCAGCCTCTCCGGCAAACGGTTGGCCCACGTGCGCAATCGCAAGGTCGGCTTCGTGTTTCAGACGTTCAACCTGATGCCGCGCCTCACCGTCGAAGAAAACGTCGCCCTGCCGCTCAAGTACCGCGGCGGCGTGCCGCCCGGCGAGCGGCGCGCACGCGCGCGCCGGCTGCTCGAACGGCTCGGTTTGTCGCAGCGCATCGGGCACCGGCCCGACGAGCTGTCAGGCGGCGAGCGCCAACGCGTCGCCATCGCCCGCGCGCTCGTCGGCGAGCCGGCGATCCTGATGGCGGACGAGCCGACCGGGAATCTCGACTCGAAAGCGGGCAGCGAAGTGCTGGCCACGTTTGCCGAGCTGCATGCGGCGGGCCACACGATCGTGCTGGTGACCCACGATCCCGGCGTTGCCGCACGGGCCCAGCGCATGATCCAGATGAGCGACGGCCGGGTGGTGTGAATCTCCTCGAGTCGTTGCTCACGGGGCTCGACGAAGCGCGCCGCCACTGGGGCCAGACGCTGCTCTCCCTGCTTGGCCTTATCCTGGGCACCGGCAGCATCGTCACGGTACTGGCGCTGTTCGGCGGCCAGACTGCGCTCACCGAGCAATTCCTGAATGAGGTCGGTGGCCGAGGAACGATCATCGTCTCGGATCGCGAAGCGTCGGCGCGTCCCGGCGCCCGCGCGCTCGCCTCGAAGCGCCTCACGTTCCACGATGCCCAGTACCTGCGCGACCATGCGACCGCACTCGCGGCGGTGAGCTCAGGCTGGGCGAAGCAGCTTTCGTATCGGGTAGGCAACACGAGCTTCGATGGTCAGGTGATCGGCACCGTGCCGGATTACATGGTCATCAACGACATCAAGCCCCTCGTCGGCCGTTATCTCAGCGATCTCGATGTGCGGCATCAGGCCCGCGTCGCCGTCCTCGGCTGGAAGTACGCCGACTCGCTCTACGGCCGCGCCACCGCCGCGCTCGGTCAAATCGTCAGCATCGGCGAGAAGAGCTATCGCGTGGTGGGTGTGCTGGAGCGCGAGGAGTTCTACTTCGCGGCATGGGAGAACAACGCGCTCGAGTATCGGAACGAGCGCGCCTACATCCCGATCTCGACGGCGATCACGCAGTACAGTGCCAACGACCATCTGGACTTCCTGACGCTCAAGGCCCAGCCGTCCGCTGGCGGTGCGGCCGCGCAGGCGCAAGTGCGCAGTCTCCTCTTCGCGCGGCACGGCGTGGAGGACTTTGATATCAGAACGTCGGGCCAAGGGGCGGGGCAGGAGGCGGGACAGTTTCTGTTGCTCTTCAATTTCATTTTTCTGGTCGTCGGTGTGGTGTCGCTCGTGACCGGCGGCATCGTCATCGCGAACATCCTGCTGGCCTCCGTCGTGGAGCGCGTGCGCGAGTTCGGGACCCGCATGGCGCTCGGCGCCACGGCGGGCGGGATCTTTGCCCACGTGTTGGCCGAGGTGCTCGTCGTCACCGTGATCGGCGGGCTGCTGGGCCTGGGGCTGGGGACGGCATTGACCGGGGTCGTCGCGCATTTCATGCAGATGCCAGCGGTGGTGAGCCCGTTCATCGCGACCGTGTCGCTCGCGACGGCGCTGAGTGTGGGGCTCGTCGCCGGCCTCTTCCCCGCGCTGCGCGCCGCGCGGCTCGCGCCCGTCGAGGCGCTGCGCTATGCGTGACTGGGCGGAGCTGCTCGTCGACGCGCTGCGCGAGATTCGGGCGCACAAGCTGCGGTCGCTCTTGACGCTGTCGGGGATCGTCTTTGGGGCAGCGTCTGTCGTGTCCATGACTTCGCTCGCGTCCGCCATGCAGACGCTCGTGTACGACGATCTGATCGCCATGGGTCTGTCGCGCAGCTTCTTCGTGGATGATCAGGGCCCGCGCTCGGACGCCAAGGGCGCTTCGGCGTTGCGCCACACGGGCATGCGCCTCACCGATCTGGACGCGCTGCGCGCGCTGCCAGGTGTGGCGAGCGTGCATGGCCGGAACTGGGGCCAAGAGCAGGTGGTCAATGCGCCCGCCGATCGGCGGCGGGTGCGGATCGATGGCGTCGATGCCGGCTATCTCGAGATTCGGAACTGGCGGATCGTGGCCGGTCGCAGTATTCGGCCGCTCGACGTAATCAACCGTTCGCGCGTCGCGGTGGTCGGCGAAGAGCTGTCGCGAAACCTGTTCGGCAATACGCCACCCATCGGCAAGACGATCACCATCGATGGCGTGCGCTTCCTCGTGATCGGGCTCGTCGCGCCGATCGAGTTCGACGTCATTCCCGCCGACTTTAGTTTTGTCGGACGGCGTATCTACATCCCCTACTCGTACATGACGCGCTACGCCAAGGGCGAAGGGCGGATCGATGAGGCGCTCGTCACCGCGGCGGGATCGGCCGACTTTGGCGACGTATTGCGGCGCGGCACAGCGCTGGTGCGGCAGCGGCACGGCGGGACTGAGGACTTCTCGATCCAGAACGAGGCGGCGGAAGTGCTGTCCAATCTGGCCATGGCCGACAACATCCTCGGTGGCTGGAATGCCGTGATGTTCGCGATATCCGGCGTCACGCTGATCGTCGGCGGGATCGGGCTGTTCAGCGTGCTGCTCATCTCGGTGCGGGAGCGCGTGCATGAAATCGGCATTCGTAAGGCACTCGGGGCCGATGACGGGGCGATTATGAAGCTGTTCCTTGCCGAATCACTCACCCTGGCCTTCCTGGGCGCCCTGCTCGGGATCGCGGGCGGTGCGGGGCTGACCGTCCTCACCGAGCTGATCGGGCGGCAGTTCGGAAAACCGTTCGTGATTCCGGTGAGTATCCCGGGCGTCGTGCTCGCCGTGATCTTCGCGTTGTTTGTGGGTCTGCTGTTCGGCTGGTATCCGGCCCGCCGGGCGGCGAAACTTGACCCTATCGAGGCTATCAGCGGGGCGTAACGCGGCTAATTTTTAGCCATGCTCGCTCTCCTCGTATCAGCGCTGATCGTACCGGCGGACACCGTCAGCGGCCGTGTCGTCGACAACAGCGGCGAAGCAGTCGCGCACGCGATCATCGAAGTCACCGAACTCGGCCGCAGTGTCACCGCGTCGGACGTCGGTGCGTTTCGGATCGAACTCGCACCCGGGCGCTACACGCTTGCCATCCGGCGGCACGGCTTTGCGCCGGCGGTGCGTGAAATTTCCGTGAGTGCCGGCCAAGCGCCTCCGGCGCTCGAGATCGTGCTCAGGCCGAGCGCATTTCGACTCGAGCCGGTCACCGTGACCGCGACGCGACAGCCGCTCGCATCAGGAAGTTCCCCGCTGCCCGCGACGTCACTCGCCGGTGACGAGTTACGAGCCGCGCAGGGCGTCTCGCTCGCACACGTCGTCGAAGCGTTGCCGGGAGCCAGGACGATCAGCACCGGCGCTCAGATTGGAAAACCGGTCATTCGCGGCCTTTCGGGCCCGCGCGTACTCGTCCTCGAGAATGGCAGCCGGCTCGAGGACTACTCGTGGAGTGACGAGGACGGCCCATCGGTCGAAACAGCGTTTGTGCGCCGCGTCGAGCTGATTCGCGGCCCGGCAAGCGTGCTGTATGGCTCCGACGCCCTGGGCGGCGTGATCAACGTGATCCCCGACCAGTTGCCCGACGCTGCGGGTGGCCCGGGGTTTTTGCGCACGGGCTTCATGCTTTCGGCGGCCAGCAACAACATCGAGGTCGGCGCGGGCGCGCGGATCGAAGGAGCGCGCGGCAACATGGGCTGGCGGGTCAACGCCATCGGGCGGGGGTCAGGCAACCTCCACACCCCGGCGGGCGAGCTCGACAACACCGGCTTCGGCGCCTTCAACGGCGAAGCGGCCGCCGGCTGGCGCTGGCCGTCGGGCAGCAGCCTCGGCGTCCGCGTGGTGCATTACGGCGGTGAGTTCAAGCTGCTCGAGGCGAATGCGCCTCCGGGTGAGGAGGGCGGGCCCGAGCGCAAGGCCGGCGACGAGCGGATCCAGATCACCGGTCAGCGCCCGTGGGGAGACTGGCGCCTCGAAGCCAAAGCCCAGGTGCAGCGTCATTTGCTGATCGAGCTGGCGGATGACACGACCGGCACTGAATCCGAAGCATTCAACCTGCTGCTCCAGACGGCCTCACTCGACGTGCTCCTGCATCGGGGTGGCTTGACGTTCGGCCTCACCACGGTCGGACAGAGCAACGACGCGAGCGGACGCGAGCCGATCGTCCCTGACGCGAGCACCATCTCGGGCGCGGCGTTTGCATTCCAGCAGTGGCATCCGGGCAACGGCCGCTGGACGTTGCTCGCCGGAGTTCGCGCCGACACGCGTCGCCTCAGCGCGGAGCGCGATGATTCACTGGGCGTTGTCGCGCAGGATCGAAACTCGCAGGCGTGGTCCGGAAACGCCGGGCTGGTGTTCACCCCGGCCGCAGGATTATCACTCAGTCTGAATCTCGGGAGAGCGTGGCGCGCGCCTACCCTCTTCGAACTTTTCGCGAATGGTCCCCACATCGGTGAGGCGCGCTACGAGCTGGGGGATTCGACGCTGCAGCCGGAAGCGAGCCGGGGCATCGATCTGGGGGTGCGCTGGAGCGGTCGCCGCGCGCGCCTGGAGCTGGCCGCCTACCACAACCGGATGTCCGACTACATCTACATCACGCCGACCGCCGTGTTCATCGATTCGTTGCGCGTCTATCAGTACGGGCAGGCGGAGGCCGAGATGCTGGGCGCCGAGGCGTTGGTCGAAGCGGAAATCGCGCGAGGCTTGGTGGCGCGCGGCCGCCTCGAGGCGGTGCGCGGGACTAATCTGACGGCGCACGAACCGCTGCCGTTGCTGCCGCCGCGCCGTGCGACGCTGGGCGTGGGCTGGCGTGATCGATTCAACGTGGATGTGGACGCGTATGGGCGTCCCGACCGGCTCAACTCACTCGACATTCCGACGGCAGGCTATGCGCTGCTGCACCTGAGCGGCGGGACGGATCTGCGCCTGTTCGGCCGGGCGATGCGCCTCGACATCGCGCTGCGCAATGCGCTGAATCAGCGCTACAAGAGCTTCCTGAGCCGATACAAAGAGTTCGCGTTCGATCCGGGACGGAATCTCATCCTGAGGCTTTCCAGCGGACTATCCACACTCTGAAGGGTGTGCTCGGCAGGCGTTGTCCTTAAGGACAATGTTTGCCGAGCACAGGCTTCAGCCTGTGAATCCCCTTACGCCTGCCGCGGTCGTCGCCTCATCCAGGATCGACCAGATCCGATCCACCCACTCGCGGTGCTCCGGTTTCATCAAGACGGAGCGCAGACAGACGATCGTGTCGCCGTCGCGCTGCATGTCCTGCACATCGACCAGGCCCACGGGCAGCGTCACGATCGCCAAATGCAGCTGCCGCCGCGCCGCTTCCGCGAAGATACGCCGCGACAGATCGGATGCGTCACTGATGCGTTTGGCGTGGGGCGCCCAGACGAGGATGTCGAGCTCCGGCGGACTGCCGGTCACGAAGCGGCCGTCGCGCCGCAGCCGATCGTACAGCTCGAGCGCGGCCGTCCGCCCGGCGGCCAGCCCCTTTGCAAATTCTCCCCCGCGCTCGAGCGGGAACATGCGCTGTGTCGCCCAGAGCGCGACCGCCGCGGCCCCGGGGCGCGAACACTCGAGCGCGATTTCACCGAGGTGCATCTCGTCGGACGTGAAGTAGGTGTAGGGCGAGTCGTGCCGGTACAGGCGAGCCACCGACGGATCGCGAAAGAGCACGCACCCGCACCCGTATGGCTGCAATCCATGCTTGTGGGGATCGATGACGGCGGAAGCCGCCTCGCGGATGGACTCGAACGCCAGTTTCGTGCCGTCCTCGAGGTTGTCGGCCAGCAGGAAGTAGCCGCCGTACGCGGCATCCGCGTGGATCCGGAAGTCGTAGCGACTGCGCAGCTCGACCAGGCCTGCGAGCGGATCGACGGCGCCGGTCGCGGTCGTGCCCAGCGTGGCGACGATCGTCCCGACGCCGCCGGAGGCGAGCCGGCGCTCGAGCGCCGGAATGTCCATACGGCCGCGGCGATCACACGAGATCGCTTCGAACGGCAGGCCCAGCACGCCGGCGATGCGCTGGTGCGTGTAGTGCGCCTGCGTCGAGGCGAGGATCGTCTTGCCCGGATGGAGCTGTCCGGCGATCCACAGCGCTTCGAGGTTCGCCATCGTCCCGCCGCTGCAGAGATGACCGAGGTGGGTGTCCCAGCCGATCATCCGCGCGAGCGCGGCGACGGCGTCCTTCTCCATGGCCGAGCTCGCTCGGCCGCCGTCGAGCGCATGATTGTTCGGATTGATGTGGAGGGCCAGCTCGTAGGCGCGCCGCGCGACTTCATGCGGCGGCTTGAGCATCTGGCCGGCGTACAGCGGATGGCCGTAAGGGTAGTTGTCTTTGAGGCGTTCCGCGACCTCCTGCAGCACTTCCTCAATGGCCTTCAAACGCCCTCAAGTACATGCGATCCCAGGCGGCGGGAATACTCTCGCGCGGCGAGTACGGTCCCGGCGCATAGACCCGAGAGCTGACGCCGAGGTGGCTCTGCTCGCAGATGTGCCAGTCCTGCCGGTTGGTGCGATCCCAGAATTCTTCCGCGTCTTGAATGTTGTATCCCGCAGCCGCCGGCGCGTCTGGATGCACCATCCATTCACAGACCACGCGCGATTGTGTCGCCGACACCGGCCAGACCGTATAGAACACCGCGTAGTCGGGATGCAGGCTCAGCATCATGGTCGGGAAGAGGGCGTAATAGAACGCCCGGCGCTGATCCTCCGGGGCCAGGGGACCGAGCGGCAGCGCGCAGGCCCGACCGGTCATGGTCGCGCTCTCGTTCGGCGCCTTGATCTCCATGTACCCGCCGAGGAACGGGCCATCGATGAGATCGTTGGCCCCGCTGGTGTACGGCAGCTTGGTCGAGAGCTCCGGATGAATCGTCGGGCAGTGCAGACACTCGTTGTAGTTCTGCAGGATCAGCTTCCAATTGGCGCGCACGTCGTATTCGATACGCCGCACCGTCTTGAGCAGCGGGAGGTTGTAGCCGCCAAACCGGTTCTGCAGCGGCGCGAACCACTGCGCGGGGGGGGTCGCGGCCGGATCGAGATTGAGGAACAGGAATCCTTCCCACTCGACGAGCGATACGCCGTGGAGCGGATAACTCTTCTTGTCGAATCCTTCCACTTCATGCATGTGCGGTGCGCCAATCAATCGGCCATCGAGTGCGTACGTCCACGCGTGATACGGGCACTGGATCGTCTCGCTCAGCCGTCCCTGCGGTGCTTCGCACAGCCGCGTGCCGCGGTGACGGCAGACGTTGTAGTGCGCGCGTCGCTCGCCGGACTGATCGCGCAGCACGATGATGCTCTCCCCCGCGATCTGCACGAGGAAGTAGTCGCCCGGCGCGGCGAGCGTGGCACCGCGGCCGATGCAGATCCAGTGCCGCCGGAAGATCCGCTCCTGCTCGTCGGCAAAGACATCCGGCGACGTGTAGTAACGTCCCGGCAGGGTTCGGGCGCCCTGGCGATAACTCTCGACCGTCTTGAGGAATGTCATAGGATCTCGCGCGCCGCGTTGCGGCCGGCCGCTCCCGGGATGCCGCCGCCCGGATGCGTGCCGGAGCCACATAGGTACAGCCCCTCGATGGGTGTACGGTAGCGGCTCCAGCCGGGCACGGGACGCATAAACAGAATCTGGTCGAGAGTGAGCTCTCCGTGGTAGAGGTGCCCCTCGGTCCGCCCGGGCTCATCAGGTAACGTCAGGCGGAGACGCTCTTCGGCGGTCTTGATTTCGGGGGCATGCGACGCCGCAACCCCGACGACCGCCGCCTTCACAGCGCGGTGACGGTCGTCGTGCCCACCACCATTCGTGAACGGCACGTACTGGACATGCACATGGATCCGCCCCTCCTCGGCGCGCAGCTCGACATAGGGTCGCTCGGAGTCGCGGCCATACTTGGCGGCGTCATACGCGCGTTCCAGGTATTCGAGCGAAGGCGCGATGCAGAGTTGCTTGAAGCTGGTCGGGCCCTGCCACTCCAGCGTGGCGGTGGCAACGACGCCACGGCACTTGATGTTGTCGACGGCGCGCACGAACTCCGGATCGAGGTCCTGCTTCAAGTGCCCGAATGTCGCGCGAGGATCGGCACTGGAGACGACGAGCGGCGCGCCGATTGCGTCGCCGCTTGGTCCGAGGACGACGCCGCTGAGACGGCCGTCTGGTCCATGCACGGCGATGGCTTCCTGCCCCCGACGTATCTCCACGCCTGGTATGCTCAGGAGTACGGCCGTGATGTTCGAAACCGGCGGGCGAAACACGCCCAACGGGCTGCCGACGTGATGGTGAAGAAGATTGAACGCGGTCCCCCCGGATCGGGGCCCCTGTTTCAAGTGCCAGACGCCAAGAGCGCCGAGCACACCCTTCAACGCGTCGCTCTCGAACCAGTCATCCAATAGCTCAGCGATGGACATCGGCAGCACGCGGGCGAGATCGATGATCGTCTGCTTGCCGAGCCGCCGGGTGTAGAGGCCAAGCCCGGCAATGCGTGCCAGCTCTCGCGGACTGCGCGATTCGATATCGGGAGGCCGAACGACGTAGAGCCGCTCCAGCACTTTCGCGAGCTTGTGCATGCGGGCACAGAAGTCCGGCCATCCGCTCGCGTCAGCGGGGCTGATCCGACGGATCGCCTCCACCGATCGCGCCATGTCAGCCCACAACTCGAGGTTGCCGCCACCTGCCAGTGGCGCGGTGATCCACGGATCGGGACGCGAGACCCGCAGTCCCTGTTGATCGAGGTTCAGCTCGCGGACGACCTGTGACGGCACCCAACCGATATCGAGTGCGGGATCCGGCTTCTCCTCACGCTCCACCACCAGCACCCGTTTGCCGGCGCGCGCGAGATAATGCGCCGTGACGAGGCCGTTCGCCCCCGCGCCGATGACGATCGCGTCGTAACTCAGCGGCCCGCCCCGTTTTTCAGGACTGTCAGCGCCGCGAGGCGTCCGGACGCGCCCATGATCCCGCCGCCGGGATGCGTGCCGGAGCCGCACTGATAGAAACCGCGCACCGGCGTGGCGAACTTTGCCCAGCCCGGCGCCGGGCGCAGGAAGAAGAGCTGATGCAACGCCAGCTCTCCAGCGAAGATGTTGCCTTCGGAGAGACCGGTGATGCGCTCGATGTCGAGCGGCGTGATGACTTGCCGGTGCAGGATGAGTGACTTGAACCCGGGTGCGAAGCTCTCGACCGTGTTCACGACGGCGTCGCCGAACGCTTCGCGCTTCGCGTCGGTCCAGCCGCCGCTGACGTTGTAGGGCGCGTACTGCACGAAGATCGACATCACGTGCTTGCCGGGCGGGGCCATGCCCGGATCGATCATCGAGGGGAACACGATATCCATGTACGGGCGGCGCGAGAACTCGCCGTATTTGGCGTCGTCGTACGCGCGCTCGACATAGTCCAGACTCGGACTGATCGAGACGGCGCCGCGATGCAGGCGACCTCCCGGGCCGCCGTCCAGCATGCAGCTGAACTTGGGCAGCGCACCGAGCGCCAGGTTCACCTTGCCCGACGAGCCGCGGAATTTGAAGCGCTTGATGTCCGCGACGAAGTCGGACGGCAGATCAGAGGCGTCGAGCAGCTGCAGGAACGTGCGCCGGGGGTCGAGGCTCGACACGACGATGTCCGCGCGCAGCTCGTCGCCGCTCTCCAGCGCGACACCCGTCGCGCGGCCGTGCGTGAGGACGACTCGTGCCACGGGGGCGTCGCAGCGGATCTCCGCGCCGAAGGCGCGTGCGGCGGACGCGATCGCTTCGCTGACGGCGCCTGTCCCGCCCTTGGCGAAGCCCCACGCGCGGAACACGCCGTCCAGCTCGCCCATGTAATGATGCAGCAGGACGTATGCGGTCCCCGGTGACCGGGGGCCGAGGAACGTCCCAATGATTCCGCTGGCCGATTTGGTCGCCTTCAGCACGTCGGTTTCAAACCATTCGTCCAGGAAGTCGGCTGAGCTCATCGTCATCAGCTTCACGAGCGCGTGCAGCCGCTCGGCGCCCAGGCCGCGGAAATGCTTGCCGAGCTTCAGCAGGCCAGCGAGGTCGCCCGGCGCAAACGACGTCGGATCCGGCGGCACCATGCCGAGGATCGGCTTCACCGCCTGCGCCATGAAGTGCATCAGGCGGCCGTATTCGTCATACGCTTCCGCGTCGCGCGGCGAGTGGCGATAGAGCTCGCGCCGGGTCTCGTCGTGATCCGCCCAGGCCGCCAGGTAATCCCCGTTCTCCATCGGCGTCACCGTGCTCTCGAGCGGCAGGATGTGCAGCCCGTGCCGCGGCAGATCGAGATCGCGAATGATCTCGGGTCGGAGCAGGCTGACGACGTAGGAGAACATCGAAAACTTGAAGCCGGGAAAAATCTCTTCGGTGACGGCGGCGCCGCCGACGCGCGGCCGGCGCTCGAGCACGAGCACCGATTTTCCGGCTCGCGCGAGATAGGCCGCGGTCACGAGACCGTTGTGTCCGCCTCCGATGACGATCGCGTCGTATTGTTTCATGAGCGCTTGCGCTCGGGATTGAAGAATGGAAGGGGCGTGACGTGCGCCGTCGCCTGTTTGCGCCGATGCTCCACCGTCACTTCCATCCGCACCTCCGTGCCCGGCTTCGCGTGCTCGGAGCCGAGGTGCGCGAGCGCCATGTAACGTTTCAAGAGCGGCGACCAGCCGCCGCTGGTGGCGTAGCCGATCTGCCTGTGACCGCCGCGCTCGTAGATCGGCACGCTCGTGCGCCACGCCTGGGTCGGCAGCCGCGGCGGCAGCCCGACGTCGGCGTAGAGCCGCTCCAGCGAATCCCAGTCCACCGTCAGGCCGGTGAACTGCCAGGCGGGTCCCCGCTGCCGCTCGGCAGCGAGCGCCGCCTGTCCGTTGTAGCGCTCCTTGTCGGTTGCGACGGTCCACGCGAGACCCAGCTCGAGCGGCGATGACTTCTGGGCTTCGATTAGGGCGTGCCGCGACGAGAAATAGTCCACCTCGATCAGGAGCAGGCCGGCTTCGATGCGCGCGACGTCGAGCGCCAGCATACCGGCCGGCGTAATCCCGTACGGTCCACCAGTCTCGATCAGCGCGTCCCAGAGCGCCACCGCCTGCGCGGCATCCACCCACACCTCGTAGCCGAGGTCGCCTGTGTACCCGGTGCGGGATATGGTGACGGGGATGCCGCGGATCGTGGCGCTCGTCAGCCGGAAGTACTTGAGCCCGGTGAGATCGCGCTCAGCGGCGATCTGGAGGATTTCCCGCGAGCTGGGACCCTGCAGCGAGACCGCGGCAGTGCGTTCGGAGACGTCCTCGATCTTCACATCCAACCCGCTCGCGTTGAGATGCAGCCAGCGCAGCGTCGGATCAGCGGAGGTCATCCGGAACGTCTGCTCGCCGAGCACGGAAATCGTACCGTCGTCGATCTGCTTTCCTTCATTATCGCACCACGGCGTGTACAGCACCTGGCCGACCTTTGCCTTGCCCACATTCCGCGTCACCACATGGTCGAGGAGGCATCGCGCGTCAGGTCCCGTGACGAGGTACTTGTAAAGCGGTGAAACGTCGAAGAGCGCTGCCGAGTTGCGGATCGCATGATATTCGCGGTCATGTGACAGCTCGTAGGAGCTCGCGACGACGTAACCGGCCCAGCGCCGCCAGGCCTGACCTTCGGATAATGGACCCGTGCGGGGATGAAACGGCGTGGTGCGGAGACTCACGTGGCGGGAAGCTCGAAATTGTCCATAATCGGGCGCGAAATCTAACTTTGCGGTGATGCGACTGCATCTCGTCGAAATCCACGACCTGGCGTCCTGCCCGCAGTCGTTGCGTGACGCGCTGACCGATTTCCTGGCGTTCACCGTGCACCTGGGCGGCGCCTACGATCCCGTCGGCCCGCTCCTGCGGCGGGCGATCGAGCGTACGAGCGCGCGTCGGGTCGTGGATTTGTGTTCGGGCGCCGGCGGGCCGTGGAGCAAGCTCGCCGGCCAGATCGGCGTTCCGGTCCTGCTGACGGACCTGTACCCGCACCATGGCGGTGTGGGGAACATGCCGTTCTATCCCGAGTCAGTAGATGCGCGGGCTGTCCCGGAGCAGCTCGATGGGTTCCGGACGATCTTCACGGCGTTTCACCATTTCCGACCGGCCGAGGCGCGCGCCATCCTCGCGAATGCGGTGCGGCATCGGCAGGGCATTGGGGTGTTCGAGATCGCGCGCCGCGCGCCGCTGGAGGTGGCGGTCATCGCCTTCACGTGGCTCGGCACCCTGGCGCTCGCGCCGTTCGTCCGGCCCTGGCGGTGGTCCCGCTTGCTGTGGACCTACCTGCCACCTGTCTTGCCGCTCGTCGGCACGTTTGATGGGATTGTCTCGTGCCTGCGTACCTATTCCCTGGCCGAGCTCCGAGATCTCGTGCGGGGATTGGACACGTACGATTGGGACTTCGGGAACTTTCGGGGTCCGCGGTCTCCACTGCGCGGGTCATATCTAATCGGAACACCTCGGTCCGTCGTGTAGGGGCGCAGCATGCTGCGCCCCTACTTACCACCTAGCCAGCCCTCGAACCGCGATGTTTCTTACAAATCCGCACATTCTCCATGTCCCGCGGAGGCCCTATGCGTCATGTTGCCGTTGCTGTCGTGTTCGCTGCCTGCTTTTCGCCCGCTGTAGCCGCTCAAGAAACCGCATCCGACACCTTGCTCACCGTCAACCACTATCTGGATTGGGAACAGGTTGCCGAGCCGCAGATCTCTCCCGACGGCGCGCGGATCGTCTACACGCGCCGCTGGGTGAACAAGGTCGACGACCGCTGGGATGCGGGGCTCTGGATCATGAATGCCGATGGCTCGAAGAACAGGTTCCTGGTGAAGGGCTCCAACGCGCGCTGGTCGCCCGATGGCTCACGCATCGCCTTTTTCGCCGATGGCGAGCCGAAGGGGACGCAGGTTTTCGTGCGCTGGATGGATGCCGAGGGCGCGACGTCGCAGGTCACGCACGTCAGCGAAACGCCGGGCAACTTGAGCTGGTCGCCCGATGGCCGTTCGCTCGCGTTCACGATGCTCGTGAAGAGCGAAACACCCTGGAAGATCAGCATGCCTGCGGCGCCGGAAGGCGCGAAATGGACGCCGGCACCGCGCATCATCGATCGGCTGCACTATCGCCGCGACCGCGTGGGCTTCGTGGAGCAGGGCACGACGCAGATCTTCCTTGTCCCCGCGGAGGGTGGCACGCCGCGGCAGCTCACGAGCGGTGACTTCGCGACGAGCGAGCTGGGGGGATTCGGCGCGCCGAACTACGACTGGACGCCCGACGGCCGCACGATCGTGTTCGACGGATTGCGCGAGCCCGACGCCGACTATCGGTATCGCGAGTCGTACCTCTACACGGTCGATGTGCAGAGTGGCGCGATCAAGCAAATCGTCAGCAAAAAGGGCGGCTGGACGAACCCGGTTGTCTCCCCTGATGGCCGCAACGTGGCGTTCACCGGTCACGAATACGGCAGGTTCTCATATCGTGCCGACGAAGTCTGGACCGCCGGCATCGACGGCACCGGGATGCGGGCGCTCACGACCTACGATCGCGATCCTGGCGCCGTGCGGTGGAGTCCCGATGGTAGCGGCGTGTTCTTCGCGCTGGGAGATCAGGGGACGAGCAACGTGTACTTCGCCGGGCTGCGCGGTGGCAATCGCAAGGTGACCGACGGCGATCAAATGCTGTCGCTAGCGTCGATCGCGCGTGATTTCACCGCGGTCGGCGTTCGCTCCGACGCCACCAATCCGCCCGACGTCGCCCGGGTGAGCCTGAAGGCTGCGCGAGCGCAGCCGGTCACTCGGCTCACGAACGTGAACGCCGACGTCCTGGACCGCATTCGGCTGGGATCGACGGAAACCGTCTGGTATGCTTCGACGGGCGGCGCCCGCGTGCAGGGTTGGATCATCAAGCCGCCGGGGTTCGATCGGACCAAGAAGTACCCGCTCATCATGGAGATCCACGGCGGGCCGCACGGCATGTACAACGGGGCGTTCAGCTATCAGCTCCAGAACTTCGCCGCGGACGGCTACGTCGTCCTGATCACGAATCCGCGCGGCAGCACGGGGTACGGCAGCACGTTCGGGAATGCGATCGAGCGTGCGTACCCCAGCGTGGACTATGACGATCTCATGGCGGGCGTCGATACCATCGTGAACCGTGGGTACATCGACGCGCAGCGCATGTATGTGGGCGGCTGCTCGGGCGGTGGGGTGTTGTCGAGCTGGGTCATCGGCCACACCACGCGCTTTGCGGCGGCGGCGGTGCGCTGTCCGGTGATCGACTGGATGAGCATGGCGGGCCAGACCGACATCCCGCTGTTCACCTACGGGTTCTTCGACGCGCCGTTCTGGGAGAAGCCGGAGCAGTGGATCAAGCAGTCGTCACTGGCGTACGTCGGCAACGTCAAGACGCCGACGCTGCTGATGACGGGCGAGCTGGATCTGCGCACGCCGATCCCGCAGACCGAGGAGTACTACTCGGCGCTGAAGATGCTGAAGGTCCCGGTCGTGATGCTGCGCTTCAACGGCGAATACCACGGCACCAGCTCCAAGCCGTCCAATTTCCTGAGGACGCAGCTCTATATGCTGAGCTGGTATCAGCAACACCGCCTCGGACCCGAGAACACGGCCACCGTCGGAGGCGAGCGGCAGCCCTAAGGCCGTCGCAGCGTCTGGTCGAAGATCTGTTGGGCCCGCGGGTCGTCGCTCTCCGCCAGCCGGCGGAGGGCGTCGGCCCGGACCTCACGATTCGGTGCTCTCTTACGGCGCCGTCGCGGCGCGCTCCACGTCCGCCCACGCCAGCACCACGCCGTGCCCGCCGGCGACGCGATCGACCGTAATCCCGCGCGCCTTCACGAACTTGATGAGCTCGGCGCTGCCCGCGGCGGCCGGGTTCGGCGTGGCGTTCACGACATCGCTTTGGAAGAGGATCCTGGCCGAGGGGACGTAGACCACGAGCAAGCCTTCGGCATGAGCGCTGGGGATCCGGTAGGCAATGACCTGACCGTCACCCGTGCCCACGACCAAGCTGTCCTCGAGCGTTGTGATCGCGGGGCGAGGGGGGCGGGCAGGACCGAGGCGCCGTGACAGCACGTCTGGTCGAACGGTCTTCGGCGCCGCAGCGATCGACCGCACGAAGCTCGCGTTGCGCGCGTGAGTCACAACGGGCACGCCCGCTGCAAGCACGGCCCGCAATCCACCGGCATGATCCCAGTGATGATGCGTATTGATGACCAGCCCAACGGGCTTGCCCGGGAAACGCGCGCGCAACGTGTCGAGCAACGCCTCGGTGCGCTGGGCGCTCAAGGGCGCCTCGACCACGACGAGCCGGGCGCCCTGATCCACGATCAGCGAATGATGGGATCCGCCCTCGGCGCGCCACACGTTGGGCGCGAGCTCGACGAGCGTCACGGTAATCGGCGGTGGAGCCGGGTTGCTCGGCTGCGCGCGCGCTTTGATCGAGTCGGGAATCACGAGCGCCGTGTCCGGCAGCGTCGGATTCATCGTAACCGCTGTGACCACGGTGTTGGTTTGCAGCCGGTCATTGATCGCGACATCGACTTGCCGGGGGTACAGAACGCCGTCCGCATCCTGCCACCGCGTGTAGGCGGTGCGGGTGCGGCGATCTCCGAGAATGGGATCGTCGGTGAGCGTTTCCGTGACGACCAGCAGGCCGGTGCGACGATCGAAGTAGAGGTCGAGTGTGTCCGCGCCCGCCCTGTAGCGCGCCCCGTCGAGGGTTTCGTCGCGCCACCGACGGGCCGGCAGAGATGTGAGAGCACCGGGATTATCGAGCGCCGCGATCAGCAGTCGCTCGGGCGTCCGGCGCATGAACCGTTCGACGCCGGCCACTTGGCCAGGATTGTCGGGAGCGGGCACGCCGTTGGTCTCGAGCATCCCGATGCCGCCCGTAACGACGCGCCGCTGCGTGGTGACGGTACCGGCAGGGTTGCGGGCCTCGATGGTGACGAGCGCGCGCGAGCCCGCGTAGTCCATTGCCTGACGGCCGACGATAACGTTGGCACGAGGCGGTGAAGCGGGCGTCTCTTCCTGGCCAAGAGCGAACGCCGTTTGGTAGAAGTCAACGGACGCACCGCGCACACTGCGCAGGGCAGTCTCTCCCCCCATCGCGGCGACCGCGCGGACGACGAGATCGTGCGGGGCGGGGGTTTGGGCGAACGCGGATAACAGGATAAGCGGGACGGCCAGGGTGCTCATACGGCCTCCGGGATTTCCCGTAACGTAGCCCCCCTTGCTTGACAACGCTCGCCCGAGTGCTACTTTCTTAGCATTGAATGCTAATTTTTTAGCATGCAACGGTGGAGGGGGCGGCGATGTCAAAAGAAACGAATACGCAGCTGAGCCGTCGTGAACGTGAAATCATGGACGTGATCTATCGCTCAGGGCGGGCGAGTGCCGCCGAGGTGCTCGAGCAGCTCTCGGACCCGCCTGGCTACTCCGCCGTGCGCGCGTTGTTGCGGGTGCTCGAAGAGAAAGGGCACCTGCGTCACGAGGAGGACGGGCCACGGTACGTCTTTCTGCCGACGGTGCCGCGCGAACGCGCGCGCCAATCGGCCTTGCGCCAGCTGTTGCACACGTTCTTCGATGGCTCGACGGAGCAGGCGGTCGCGGCGCTGCTCGACCTGTCGTCGACACGCCTGTCCGATGAAGAGCTCGAACGCTTGAGCCGACTCATTGCCGACGCGCGGAAGGAGGGCCGCTGACATGATCGCCATCCTCGCTGACGCTTTCGTGAAGGCGACCGTGCTCCTCTTGCTCGGCGCCGGCGTGACGCTCTTTCTGCGCCGCGGGGCGGCATCCCTGCGCCATCTCGTCTGGACGCTCGTCTGCGGCGGCGTCCTCGCGTTGCCACTCGCGTCCGCGTTGCTACCGAACTGGCGCCTCGCCGGTTGGCCGCGCCTCGACGTACCGGTAGCGTTTGATCTCAACGCGACGCCAACCGAGCGTGACGTCATTGCGGCACCCGCGCCGCAGACAACGCCCACCGCCGCGAGACGTGTTGTTCAGGCCCCGAGCTCCGTCACCACAGCGACACCCGATGCGGGGCCGGTGCGCTGGCGCCTCACGACCACCTGGACCGTATGGGTTGTCCCCGTCTGGCTGAGTGGTGCCCTGGCCGTCCTCATTTTGCTCGCGGTCGGCCTGGCGCGGATCGCCTGGCTCGGTCGTGTCACGGCGCCGGTGCGCGACACGCGCTGGCTGCTGCTCGTCGAGGATTTGTCGCTCGAGCTCGGGCTCACGCGGCACGTCCGGCTGTTGCAGGCGGCCGGACCGGCGATGCCGATGACTTGGGGGATTCGGCGGCCCACGATTCTGCTGCCGGCCGACGCCGAGACGTGGAGTGCCGAGCGCCGTCGCGATGTGCTGCTCCACGAGCTGGCGCACGTGAAACGACACGACTTTCTCACGCAGCTGATCGCGCGCATCGCCTGTGCGGTCTATTGGTTCCACCCGCTCGTGTGGCTGGCCGCCACTCGGCTCCGAGAGGAGCGCGAGCGCGCGTGCGACGATCAGGTGCTGCGCGCCGGCGCGACGCCCTCCGTCTATGCCACGCATCTGCTCGAAATCGCGCGCGACTTGCGCGCCGCGCGCGCGACCGCGCTCGCCAGCGTGGCCATGGCGCGGCCTGCGCAGCTCGCCACCCGGTTGCTCGACGTCCTCGACACCCGCCGGCGTCGCGACACACTGTCGGCTCGGTCGGCTCTGCCCGCGTGGATTGCGGCGATTGTCGTTGTGGTGCCGCTCGCGGCCGCGGCGCCGCGGATCGCGGAGCCGGGATCAACGGCTGCGTCGATCGACACTATCCCGCCCCTGCCGTCGCCCTTGCGCAAAGGGAAGCCGGCGATGTTAACGACCGCGGCGTCGCGGCGGGTCGCTACTTCGGACACACTGCGCGGGTGCAGCGGGTCCGGCGCACGGCGCTCGAGCCACAGCCACGAAGGCGATGGGGATGTTGTCACGATCAGTATCACGACGGGCAATTGCGCGATCAGCTTCGATGCGGACGGGAAGTTCAGCTTCAACGATGACTTCACCGATATCGCCACGCTGGCTTCGGGCGGTCGGATCGTCATCAAGGTCGATTACGGCGCTCACGACCGGCGGCTCACGATTGAACGCGGCCCCGGTGGCGCTCTCGAGCGCGAGTACAAGGTGGATGGCACCGTCAAGCCGTTCGACGACGAGGCTCGCACCTGGCTTGCCGAGACGTTGACACTGCTCTTCCGGCGCAGCGGCTTCATGGCCGAGGAGCGCGCTCGCTGGATTCTCGACCGCCGCGGCATTCAGGGGCTCATCACCGAGCTGGGAGAAATCTCCGGGGACTACGGGCGGCGGATCTACTACGAGGAGGCGGTCAAGAGCGGCAAGCTGGACGCCGCGGGCTACGAGCGCCTCGTCACGATGGCCGGCCAGTCGATCAGCAGCGATTACGAGCTCGCCGAATTTCTGATTACGGTCGCGAAGACGCAGCCGCTCACCGAGCGGATGCAGGCGGGTTTCGTCACCGCGGCGAAATCGATCAGCTCCGATTACGAGCGCCACCGGGTGCTGACCGCGGCGTTGTCGCGACCGGGCCTCACGCCGGCCGCCGAAACGGCGATGCTCGAGGCCGCGGGCGACATGTCGTCCGACTACGAGCTGGCCACACTGCTGATCGAGCTCAACAATGGCCGTCCGATCGACGACGCTGTTCGGCCTGCGTTCTTCAAGGCGGCCAACAAGCTGTCGTCGGATTACGAGCATCGGCGCGTGCTCGACGCCGTGGTGAAGCGCACCGGCATGAGCGCCGGCATGCTCGCCGACGTGCTGGCCTCCGCGAAGACGCTCAACTCGGACTACGAGCTGGCGGAGCTGTTGACGGAGGTCGGGGGCTCGTACGTACTCGACGATACGCTGCGGCCCTTGTTCTTTGCCGCGGCCAGTAACATGAGCTCCGATTATGAGCACGGCCGCACACTGCGCAGCATAGTCGAGCGCGGCGAAATGCCCCGTCCGGTGACCCTGGCGGTGCTGGAATCGGCGAAGACGCTCTCCTCCGATTATGAGCGGGCCGAGCTGCTGCTCGCGGTGATTCAGAAGGTGAAGATGGACGACACGATTCGCGCGGCCATTCGCGGTGCGGTCCAGTCGATGTCGTCGTCGTACGATCGCGGCCGCGTGTACGACGCATTGGAACGCGATTGAGGCTCGGCGCTTGGGTGCTCGCCGCCCTCCTCGGCGGCGGCGCGACGTCCGGGGCGGCACAGTCGAATGGCGGCGCCCCCGCCCCCCCGAAGCAGATTCGCGCGATGCGTCTCGGGCGCGGCGCGGGCGTCAATCTAGACGGGAAGCTCGACGAACCGGCCTGGGCGCAGGCCGCGTGGATCCGCGACTTCGTGCAGAGGCTGCCACACGAGGGCGCGCCACCTTCCGACAGCATGCGTCTCGCGATCCTATACGACGACGACGCCCTGTATATCGGTGCGCGCATGTTCAGCCGCGATCCGTCCAAGATTCAGGCGCCACTGTCGCGGCGCGACAACCCGTACCAGGCCGAGCACCTCTGGGTGTCATTCGACAGCTACCACGATCGGCGCACGGCGTACTCCTTCGGAGTCACCGCCTCCGGCGTGCGGTTCGATTGGTATCACGCCTCCGACAACCAGGACGTCGTTGATCGGGGGTTCGACCCCGTGTGGGAAGCGAAAGCCACCATCGACGGCCTCGGATGGACGGCGGAAATGCGGATCCCGTTTTCGCAGCTGCGCTTTACGGACCAGCCGGTCCAAGTGTGGGGCTTCAACGTTGATCACTGGAATCCCGCGACCAGCGAAGATGACTTCTGGATTGCGGTCCCCCGGAATCGCACGGGTTGGTCGTCGTTCATGGGTGAGCTGGTCGGCCTTGCGGGGATCAAACCGACGCGCCGCCTCGAATTGATGCCGTACGCGGCCACGGACTCGCGCCTGCGGAGCGACGTCCGCGCGGCGGACCCGTTCAACGGCGGCGCTAATCTCGCGGCCCGCGCCGGCGCGGACCTCAAGATGGGTCTCGGTCCCAACATTACGCTCGACGGCACCATCAACCCCGACTTCGGCCAAGTCGAGGCCGATCCCGCGGTCGTCAACCTCTCGGCGTTCGAGGTCTTCTTCGACGAGCGCCGGCCCTTCTTCACCGAGGGCAACCAGCTGCTGCGCGGCAACGGGCCGAGCTACTTCTATTCCCGGCGGATCGGGGCGCGTCCATCGTGCAATGCGAGCGGCGACTTCGTCGACTGTCCCCACAACGCGACGATCCTGGGCGCAGCCAAGGTCACGGGCCGGCTTGCCAGCGGGACGTCGCTGGGCGTCCTGACGGCCGTCACGGGGCGCGAAGCGGCCCGCACGTTCGATACGACTTCGAGCACATTTGGCCGCGCCGTCGTCGCGTCGCCGGCGGGATATGGCGTGGCGCGCCTGCAGCAGGAATTCGGCGCGTCGAAATCGGTGGTGGGCGTGACGCTCACCACCGTGCAGCGCGATCTCGACAGCCTGCTCGCACCGTCCTACACGCGCCACGCGTACGCCGGCGGCGCGGACTGGATTCTCCGCTGGGACCGCGGCGCGTACGAGTTGCGTGGCTGGCTCGGGTTCACGGACCTGCGCGGCGACTCGGCGGCGATCAACCGCGTGCAGCGCTCCGCGGTGCACTATTTCCAGCGGCCCGACGCACGTTACATCGACTACGATCCGTCGCGAACCTCGTTCACCGGATCGACGGCGTTGCTGTGGTGGAGAAAGACCAAGGGCAACTGGCTGTACGATCTGCAGTACGGGTGGGAGTCGCCCGCGTATGATCCCAACGATGCGGGGCGCCTCGGCAATGCCGACGGCCGCAATGCCTTCGCCGGCGTGATCTACCGTCAGACGAAGCCGCGAGCGTGGTTCCAGAACTACAACGTGTCGCTCAGCTCGTTCACGGAATACGACTTTGGTGGCGATCGCCAGGTGCTGTTCACCGAGCTGTATGGCGAAGTGGTATTGAGGAATTTCTGGGACCTGAGCTCCTACGTCGATTATCAGACGCGCGCCTTCGATCATTCGGCGACGCGCGGTGGGCCTGAGATGGCGACGCCCGAGTCCTGGAACTGGGTCGTGCGGCTGTCCAGCAAGTTTGGCGCGAAGAACTCCTGGGTTGGCCGGATCTACTACGGCGAGGATGAGCTCAATGGTGAGACGTATCGGTTGAGCGGTGAGATCTCGCTCCGCCCGTCCACTCGGTTTCAGTTCTCCGCGACGCCGAACTATCTGCGCGACATCACGCCCCGTCAGTACGTGACCACGTTTACGGGCGGCGGTCCGGCGGCGACGTACGGGTCTCGCTACGTCTTCGCCCGAATCGACCAGAGCACGTTCCTGATGCAGCTCCGGGCCAACTACACGATCGGCCCCGACCTGACGCTCGAGCTGTACGGCGAGCCGTTCGCCGCCAGCGGGCGTTATTACGGCCTTGGGGAGCTCGCGGCGGCGCGCACCTTCCAGCTGCGGGAGTACGGCACCAGCGGGGGGGGCACCACGCTCGCGCGCGATGCCGCGGGCAATTACACGGTCGCGGACAACGGCGGAGCCGACACGCTACGGATCTCGAATCCCGACTTCAACATTCTGTCGTTCCGCAGCAATGCGGTGCTGCGCTGGGAATGGCGACCGGGCAGCACACTCTACCTTGTCTGGGCACAGAACAAGTTCGGATACCAGCCCACGGCGCGGCTCGTCGGATTCGGAGACTTGGCTGATAGCTTCGGTGCGCGGGGGGATAACTTCTTTGCAGTGAAAGTCAGCTATTGGATTCCAGTGAATTAGGGAGACGCTCAGAGGCCGAGAGGCTGAGGGGCTCTGAGTCTTCAGGAGTGAGGGGTTCTCCTCAAAGCTCGGTCCTCATAGCCCCTCAGCCTCTCGGCCTCTCGGCGTCTCACTCAACGTCTTGTTCCTTCTCAAGCAGTGCTTTTTTTCTCTCAGCTCCCCAACGATATCCACCAAGCGCTCCGTCACCCCTGACAACTCGGTGACAGGGGATCACCAGCGCCGTCGGGTTCGTCGCGCACGCGCGCGCCACTGCTCTCGTCGCCTGCGGCTGTCCGATCGCCTTCGCGACCTCGGCGTACGTGCGCGTCTCGCCGAACGGGATTTGCTTCAGCTCCTGCCACACGCGGCGCTGGAACGCCGTGGCGCGAATGTCGAGCGGCAGATCGAGATGCGGCTCGGTCCCTTCCAGGTACGACAGGATGGCCTCGACGTAGCCCTCGAGTTTGCCGCTGTGATCCTCACGCACGTCCGCGGCGTCGAACTCGCCGCGGAGATCGGCCTCGAGCTTCGAGGCACTGTCGCCGAGCATGACGCGGCAGACGCCGCGATCGGTGGCGGCAACGAGCAGGCGCCCTAACGGCGTCGACAGCGTGACGAAGACGATGTCTACGCCGGCGCCGCCGCGGGCGTACGTGGCGGGCGTCATGCCGAGCTGCTCGTGGGTGCGCTCATAGACGCGGCTCGTGGAGCTGTAGCCGGCTTCGTACAGTGCGGGACTCACCTGTTTCCTCCGTTTCAGTTCTTGTTTGAAGCGCGCCACTCGCCGTGCCTCGGCGTAGGCCCGCGGCGTGATGCCGAGGATGCGCTTGAACGCACGGGCCAGGCGGCGGTCGCCGGGGAGCGGGGTGCTGGCGTCGATCGCCCGGCACGCCTCGCGCACCAGGGCCACCGCCGGATCGCCACCATTGACGTCAGCCGGATGACAGCGGCGGCAGGCGCGGAACCCCTCGCGCTCGGCGGCTTCGGGGATGGGGAAGAACGTCACCTGGGTGCGGCGGGGCCGGCGGCTGGCGCAGGACGGACGGCAATAGACCCCGGTCGAGCGCACCGCGTACACGAATGCGCCATCGAACCGGCGATCCCTTGCCATCACAGCTTTCCAACGCTCAGTGGGACTCATGGTGGAGAATGTTACGCGAGAGCCCACGCGAGTTCTATCCGTTTTGTGCGCTCAAATCCTCACTGCCAGGGCTCATCCTTGGACGGGCCGTAGATCGACGGCACTTTCCCGCCCGCCATCCGGAGATAGACGGAGAACTGGCCGCGGTGGTGGATCATGTCGTTCAGCATGAGCCACAGGAAATCCTGGCGGCGCACGTCGCCCATCTGCTTCGGCGCTGTGTAGAACTTCACCGTCGAGCTGAGGTGGCGCTCGTCGCTCTTGCGTACCGCATCAGACATCCGTTTGAACGTCCGCTCGACCTCCGAGACGATGCCGGTCCAGGAGTCGGGCATCGCCGGCATGTTCTTGGGCGGGAACGAGAACTCGCCCTGAACCGCCTGCGTGGCGGCCGCGCCTTCGAAGGCGAACGTCCAGGCGAGTTCTTTGGCAGTGCGGCAGGTGTCGTGCGGCTTCAGTGCTTCCTTTCCCGTAGGGTAGGCGCGCAGGACCTTCATCGTGGTCGTGGTTTCGCGGTCCCAGGCATTGAGAAATGCTTGTTTCTCGCTCATCGTCGCTCCTCGTTGAGTTGTGCTGAAATCTGCCATGTGGGCCAGCCTGTGCGAGCCCCCCTTGACAACTGTTCTACTGTACCAATACACTGTAACTGCAATGTTTCACGATATCGATGCCCGCAGTCCCATTCCTCTCTACGTCCAGATCGCGGAGCGCGTCCGTCTGGCGATCGCCACCGGCACGCTCGGCAGCGCCGCGCCCCTCCCGTCGGTGCGGCAGCTCGCCGCCGAGCTCCGCGTCAATCCTGCGACGATCACCCAGGCCTATCGCGATCTCGAGGCGCAGGGCTTCGTCGAAATTCGCCATGGCGCCGGAACGTTTGTCCGGGAGCTCGCGCCGGGACGGCGCGCCCGGGAACGCTCCCAGCAGGCCAGCGCGCTGGTCCGCAAGCTGCTCGCGGAGGCGCGCCGCGCCGGCGTGTCGTTGGCGGAGCTGCAGCGCGCCCTCGAGGCCGAATTAGGAGCGAAAACCCCATGAGTGACGCGATTCACATCGAGCGCCTGCGCTATCGCGCCGGCAAGAATTTCGAGATCAAAGAACTCGATCTCCACGTCCCGTCCGGATCGATCTACGGATTTCTCGGCCCGAATGGCTCGGGCAAGACCACGACGATCCGCCTGATCCTGGGCCTGCTACGCCCGCTCAGCGGCCGCATCACGGTCCTGGGGCTTCCGATGCCCGAGCGGCACGCCCACATCCTCGGGCGCGTCGGGTACGTGCCGGAGCAACCACATCTCGACGCGACGCTCACCGTTCGCGAGCTGATCGATTTCCAGTCGGCGTTCTATCCGCGGTGGGATCACGGACGCGCGGAGGAGCTCGTTCACCGCTTCGAGCTCGACGGCGAGCATGTCTTCGGCCGTCTGTCCAAAGGCCAGAAGGCGAAGCTCATGATTCTGCTCGCGCTGTCGGAATGCGGCGATCTGCTCGTGTTGGATGAGCCGACCGATGGACTCGATCCCGTCGTGCGGCGTGACATCCTCAGCGCGCTCATCACCTACGTGTCCGAACGTGGCGCCACGATTTTTATCTCGAGCCATCTCGTGCACGAGCTGGAACGGGTGTGTGACTGGGTCGCCGTCATGGACGACGGGCGATTGGTCACCGAAGCGCCGATGGAAAAGCTCAAGCACGGCACCAAGCGGCTCATCGTCCTGGGCGCGCCGAGCGAGGTCGTCAACCCACCGTTCCGCGTTCTCGCGCGCGAGTCTGGGAATGGCGGTGGCGCCGGTGAGAACTGGGTCGTCGGCGACTGGGAGCCCGGGATGACGTCATACTTCGAGGGAGTGGGCGCGTCCGTTCGCGATGTGATCGATCTCGATCTCGAGGATGGATTCGTCGAGCTGTTACGCAGTTTCCGGAAAGGGGGGACACGCCGATGATCGCCATGTTCCGCGCCGTCCTCTATAGCCAATGGAAGTGGTCGCGAATCATCGTCCTGCTGGGAACGGTCGCGGCGTTTGCGATTCCGCTCCTGTCGCTGCAGGGAGCCGCGCGCGCTGATCGAGGCGCCCTCCAGGCGCAGGAGCTGCTGCGGGCGGTGCAGTCGTGGGGGACCTTGTATCCGCTGCTCGCGACCGCACTCGGCCTGCTGATGGCGATCGCGGCGTGGGCGTCCGACCACCGCGGGCGCCACATTCACGCGCTCACCCTGCCGCTCGAACGCTGGCGATATGTGCTGTTGCGTTTCGGAGCGGGATTCGTGCTCCTCGCAGCGCCAGTCGCCGCCGTCCTCATCGGCTCGTCCCTCGCCGTCCTCACGGCCACGCTGCCGCCCGGATTGCAGGCGTATCCGATCGCGTTGGCGGTGCGGTTTGCGTTCGCGGTGTTTGTCGCCTATGCCGTGTTCTTTGCCGTGTCCGCGGGAACGGCCCGCACGGCGGGCATCATCCTCGGCGTCATCGCCGCAGTGATCCTCGTCCAAGTGGTCGCCAGCATCGCGAACATCGATCTCAACCTCTTCGCCGCCGCGCATACTGTGCTGTTACTCGGCCCTGGGCCACTCGCCGTCTTTACGGGGCGATGGATGCTGGTGGATGTCTAGACTCCTCGGGCTGGCGGTCGCGGCCTCGCTGCTGGCGTCACCGCTTCGCAGCCAGGAGTCGCTCATGGTGCGGCTGCGCAGACAGGCCGACAGCCTGCTCGACAGCTGGCGGGAAGCACAGCTGCTGGCCGATGTCGCCGATAGCCTCGAGCGCGTGCGCGCGACGGCTGGCTCTGATACGATCGCCGTCGGTGGTCTGCGCATCATCGTCAATCCATCGCCCCTGCCGTGGCGGCAAGCGGCCGAGCAGGCTTGGCCCATGATCGACAGTCTCTACGGCAGCGCCGCCGAGGACTTGCCACGTCGTCCCTATATCTTCCGCGCCGTCGATCCCGACAGCGGGGTGCGGCGGACGGTGTTGCACGTCGGCGTCGAGCTACCCTGGGACCTCGACGTCCGTGCGACGACCACAGTCCTTCTGACAACCGTGAACGCACCGGATTTCGACCCCGCACTGGCGGACTGGCTGGGCGCCGCGTTGCGTCCGACACTACACTCTCAAAGCGAGCGGGCCGCTGTCTTCGTGCAGCTCGTGACCGTGCCCTCCCAGGCCGTGCGCGCCTGTTTCCTGGGCGACATCGCCCGCTGCAAAGACGTGCTGCAGGTCGGCGATTCGACCGGACTGCTGGCGCGCTGGTACGCGACGCCGGCGGAACGGGAAGCGCTCATCACCGAAGCGTTCACGGATTATTTCGCGCGTGGCGCCACGGCACCCTCGCTCCAGCGATGCCGTCAACATCATGATGATGCCTGCACCGCGCTGTTGCAGTCGCTACCGCCGGGGACTTTGCCGCGACCGCTCGCTCAAGCCGCTCGTCTCCTGATCGTTCGCGAAGCGTTACGTGCGGGAGGCCGCGACGCGTACCGGCGTCTCGTGACGCGACCAAGCGCGCCAATCGGCGAGAGACTGGCAAGTGCGGCGGGGATGGATATCGACTCGCTGGTCGCGCGGTGGCGCAACAACGTGTTGGCGGCGCGTCCCAAGCCGCTCACGCTGCCGTGGTGGGCCAGTTTCGCCGCAATTGGTTGGACAGCCTTCTTTGGATTCTGCGCGTTACGGAGCAGCCGGTGGCGTCTCTAAAGCGCTGGGTAGCGGTCGGACTGACGGCATGCTTCGTCCTCGCGCTTGCCTATCTGCCGCCGCGTGGTGCCAAGTCGAGCGGCAAATCGATCTTCGTTGGCCAGTTGCGGCAGGGAACGCCGGCCCGGCAACACGCGCAGGCGTTGGCGGAGGAATGGCGCAACGCAGACGCGGCTGTGCGCTTGCTCGAAGACCGCCAACGAGTGCAGCGTGATTCTCTTCGGGCAAGTCCCACGATCGTCTTCCGCGGTGCGCCGCTGCCTCCCAACTCTGTTCGAAACGTCGAAACCGTGATGGATAGCGTCTGGCGAGCTCTGGGGTTGGGCGAAACCAAAGTGCAAGTCACGCTGGTGATTGAATTGCAGCGGCCGAACGGCTCGGCGGACAGGCCAACTCCCCTGCAAGATCGGCTGGCATATCTCGCGCCCGACTCTACCCACCGAACGACCTGCATGGCGTACCTGCCTGCCGGCCCATACTGGACACCGTTCCTCCTGGGCAAGCGGGAAGCGCGAGACGAAGGCTTCGGCCGATTTGCGCAGTGGTTGCAGGCAGGCCTCGGCCCCTGCGCGTTCTATGCTGCCCATGGGACTCCCGGCAGACCTGTGCGGAGTTGGCTCGCGGCGCGCAATTGGGACGTAGGACTCTACCTCGGCTCGCACGGCATCGCGGGTGAGCGCTTCTCCTCCCTGGACCTCCTGGGCAACCCCCGCTTCCCCTGGTTCTGGGACCGCGTGTACTCATTCCCGCCCGCAACGGTGGCGTGTCTCGCCGGTCGGCCGAGCGGATGCAGGGCCGCGGTTCTCGCGGGGTCCGCCGAAGAGCGGCCGATTCCCATTCCGAACGTCGTTTTGGTCGAGCGCCGGTGGTGGCGCACGCAGCGCCTCTTGCCAGGTGAACGGTACCTCGGCGATGTCGCGCGCACAGTCGGGCGGGACCGCTTTCAGACCTTCTGGACCTCATCGCAGCCCGTGGACACGGCGCTCGCCGTCGCGCTCAAGCGCCCAGTCGGCGAATGGACTGCGGAGTGGCAGCGCAGTTTTGTCTCCCCGCTTCGCTTAGGCCCGGCGCCGCCGCTGGGCGCCCTCGCGATCGCGTTCGCGGTCGCCGCGCTGGCGATCGCGATCGTTACCGTCACCGCGTCGCGCCGGCAGGTGCGATGATCGCCGTCCTCATCCTGCTCGCGATGGCGCTGTTTGCGTCACCCGCACTGGGCCAACAGCGCTGGGAGCGTCAGGTGCAGGAGCGCGTCCAGCGGGCCATCACCGCAATCGGCGCACCCGCATCGCTGTCCGTGGTTAAACGATCGGGGCCGCTGAACACCGACGAGGGCGCTTCGTTCGAGACGACGCTGGTTCAAGGAACCTCCTACCGGATCATCGCGGTGTGTGACGATGATTGCTCGAGACTGCAATTGACGTTGCTGACGCCGAGCGGCAGTGAGATTGCCAAAGAGCGCAACAGCGAGAGCTTGCCCACCCTGCGTTTCACGCCGCAGACGACGATGCCGTACGGCATCCGTGTCGTGATGGAAGGATGTCGCTGGAATCCCTGCTGGTACGCGGTGGCTGTCGTGCCAGTGGGCAAAAACCCGCCCTAGCGGATAGTTTTCGGGTGTGCGCGCGTGCGTCCCCATCATCATCGTGGCCCTGGTCGCCATCGGCGGGCTCACCTGGGCCATCATGGCACTGCGCCGCTCGCTTGCCCGCGAGCGCCGACTTGCCCGCGTCGATGACTTGACGGGCGTCCGCAACGCCCGCGCCTTCCGTGAGGCGGCGGGCGCCGAAATCGAGCGGGCCCGGCGGTACCAGCATCCCTTCAGCGTGGCGGTGGTGGATCTCGGCACCCGTGTGGGCGACGAGCTGGTCCGCGCGGCCGCTACGGTGTTGCGCGGCGCGCTCCGCGCGACCGACACCGTCGCCCGCCTCGGCCGGGATGAGTTCATCGCGCTGTTGCCGGAAACGACCGCCGCGTCCGCCCGGATCGTCCTCGACAAGCTCCGGGCCAGCCTCGCCGATCTCCGCACCGGCGACGGCCGCCACGCCACGCCTGCGATTGGGGGCGTGACGTTCCTCAACCCGCCACAGGCGGTGGAAGAGATCGTGCGGGTGACCGACGAACGCATCGCCGAAGCGCGGTCCACGGGCGCGCCGTCCCACGTCACCTGGAACGCCGCGCCGCCGCCGGTACCCGGTATTGAAGGGCGATGACCGGCAGAACATCGCGAGCGGCACGCCGTGGGAGCCGGTCGTGGGGTATGCGCGCGCGGTGCGAGTGGGACGCGTCGTCCATGTGTCCGGTACCACGGCCACCGACGCGAGCGGCAAGATCGTCGGTGCGGGTGACCCGTACGCCCAGGCCGTCCAGGCGCTGCGCAACATCGGCCGGGCGCTCGAGCAGGCGGGAGCGGGTTTCCGCGATGTCGTGCGCACGCGGATGTACGTGACCGATATCGCGCACTGGCAGGCCGTCGGGCGGGCGCACGGCGAGGTGTTCGGCGAGATCCGTCCCGCCACCACCCTGGTCGCGGTCACGCGACTCGTCGATCCAACCATGCTGGTCGAAATCGAGGCTGAAGCGATTCTTCCCGAATGAAAATCGTCGTCAGCGGGGCAACGGGCCTCGTCGGCTCAGCACTGACGCCAGTGCTCGCGTCGCTGGGCCACGACATCGTGCCCCTGGTCCGACGTCAGCCGGCGGCAGGTGAGCTGGTGCTCGCGTGGGATCCGGAGCGTAGCATGATCGATCGCGACGGACTGGAAGGGATCGATGTGGTGATTCATCTCGCCGGCGAGAATGTGTTTGGTCGGTGGTCGGCCGCCAAGAAACAGCGGATTCGCGAAAGCCGCGTGCAGGGGACGCGTCTGCTGAGCGATGCGCTCGCGGGACTGACTCGCCCGCCGCAAGCGCTGCTCGCGGCATCGGCGATCGGATACTACGGCGATCGCGGCGACGAGGCGGTCAGTGAATGGAGCGCGCCGGGCGAGGACTTCCTCGCGTACGTGTCGCGCGATTGGGAAGGAGCCACCACCGCGGCGGCGCGCGCGGGCATTCGCGTCGTCAATATGCGATTTGGGGTGGTACTCACGACGGCGGGCGGAGCGCTGGCCAAGATGCTCCCGGCGTTCCGTCTCGGGTTGGGCGGCCGCGTGGGAAGCGGCAATCAGTACCTGAGTTGGATCGCGCTCGACGACGCACTCAATGCCATCGTGCATCTGCTGGCGACGTCCCGGCTCGCGGGACCGGCAAACCTGACGGCGCCGAGTCCCGTGACGAATCGCGAGTTCGCGCGGACGTTGGGGAAGGTGCTGGGCCGGCCGGCCGTCTTGGCAGTTCCGGCGTTCGCGCTGCGCCTGGCGTTTGGGAGCGAAGGCGCGGCGATGTTACAGAGCGGGCAGCGCGTCCTGCCGGGGTGTTTGCTCGCGTCCGGGTTCCATTTCCGCTTCGACACGGTCGAGCCCGCGCTGCGTCACTTGCTTGCCCCGTCCGAAGGCGGCCGGTAGTATCGGGCATGACGCTTCCCGACGTGTACATGGACGACGCCGACGAGACCCCGCAGGAACCCGAGGTCTCGAAGCGCTCGCGGGGTGTTGCGATGGTGCTGGCCTTCTTTGGCGGCATCTTTGGATTGCATCGCTTTTACGTCGACAAGCCAAAGACCGCGCTCGCCATGCTCTTCACGGTCGGCGGTTGCTTCGTCTGGTATCTCTACGATCTCGTGCTGATTGCGGCGGGTGAGTTCCGCGACCGCGATGATTTGCCCTTGCGCAACTGGGGCGTTTCCGAATCCTCTTTCGCCCAGCACCGACTCGCCGGCCGCGCCGAGCAGCGCGTGAACGAGCTCGAGGAACAGTTCGACGCCTTGCGCGAGCAGTTCAACGAGCTGGCGGAGCGCGTCGATTTCGCGGAACGCATGCTCGCCCAGCAGCGCGAGCCTCCGCGGCAACAGCTCCCGCGCGGATTGTAGCGCCCCCCCCATGCGCAT
>Ga0209157_1000313_pt1 | contig 42057 bp, 46 predicted proteins | sample GraSoiAngelo_135_FD_185892 | JGI IMG/M metagenome (GOLD analysis project Ga0209157, IMG submission 185892) | Grasslands soil microbial communities from the Angelo Coastal Reserve, California, USA - 14_0929_05_40cm (SPAdes) (version 2) | ecosystem: Environmental > Terrestrial > Soil > Grasslands ...
AGCATGGAAAGCTCAAAATTTGAAGCTTATCTACCCACGGTTAAACAAATCTTAAAATCATTAACCATAGAGGGAAAGGGGTAACTTTCATTTCTTGCATAACTGCGAGATTTATTTCTAACGTTATCCGACTCATCCTATTATGCAATCATAATCTGTAATAGCATATGTATTTCCTATCAATAGTTGATATTATTTAGACAGACAATTAACCAACAGTAATTAATTAAAACAAATTATATCTAAGGAACAAGAATACAAAGGAAATGGGGATAGGTAAGACTAAAAGGAAAATTATTAAGTTAGTTCTGATTATTGGCATTCTCCTAATCTCTTACTATTATTTCATTCCTATTTTAAGGACTTTTCCTTCGAATAATGGGACTATATCCGATAAATTTGGAATATTAGAGATATATCCTACAAAACCAGGTGGTAGAGAATGGTTCCTTAATATGTATAATCCTAATGATGATCCAGGATTCGAAGCTGGGTCAAACATTACTCGTCAATTAGATGGTACATGGCAAATAGGTGTGAGACTCAATAATAGCAAATATGATGGGGAGGTAAGATTGGCAGTAGTCCAGCTTCCAGGATCTGAACTGTGGAAGAATGTGGAAATGACAGGATATGCTAAGATAATTCCAGCTATGAATCCAAATGATTCTCTTGTCTGGTTTGCCAGAGGAGGAAGACATAATAATACTGTTCCATGCGAGGGGACCTCTTTAAAAGGTGGAATTGATATTAATGGAACCGTTTCTTGGATGAAGGAGATATGGCATACTGGTGGCTACACCGGTAAACGCGGCGAAGAGCAAGTTACTAGCTCCATTGTTGGAAGATGGATTGGCTGGAAAGTTGTTATGTACAATATCAATAATAACACGGCTGTAAAGATGGAATCTTACCTTGATGATAAGGCAAATAACCATTGGTTGAAGGTAGCGGATTTGATTGACAACGGTGGGTGGTACGCCAACAGTCCAGACTCTGAATTTTATAGCGCAAACTGCGGGAAGCCTAAAGATTATGTAATTACAAACGGAGGGCCCATAGCTATCTTTAGATCTGATAACATGACGTGGAATTTTAAAGACCTCAGCGTGAGAGAAATCCAGCCACCCTCATCACCATGATTTGTATTTTACTTGAGATTTCTGAGAATGAGTAGTTTTGTGAGTAACATTTGCTATGTCATAGTGTAAAGGAAGCGTTCCATCCAATCAAAATCTGATTCTTATAGGCATACTTATCCCGCCAATCTTCACTTTTGATTCAATTCACGATCATAAACTATGGCTATAGAAGAGCTGCGTCTTTAACAAGAGATTCTAGCTCAATATGACATCGTACGCAAACCATCTTGTCGAAGACGCCAAACAATGAATTGGCACTTTGTTTACAGTAGTCACACCTTGATTCTTTATCCATAATAAAATTATGCTCAAAATAGATTAAATACGTTGTATTATCATAAACTAATTCTAGCTTTTCTGAAACTTTGCATAATTCCTTTAAGATTTTCATAATCGATTTTAATTCTTTATACACATATCTAAATGGAAGTTTTGTTCTACGAATTTCTGCGCAAGTGGATTTCTCGAAGCCATCAAGTCTTGTCTATAATTTTAGTGCAGAACAAAGAAGGGTCTACAATTCAGCTAGAAGGTATCACTATCAATATGCTACTCATAATAGAAATTATCGACGAAAAATCAAAGCTAGAGCCATTATTGCCTAATTTAAAAATGATGGTAGATGACAATGGTTTGATAGCTATTCCTGTAGACATTGTTTGACAAAAAGAACTCGATAATAATAAAATATTTTCTACAGAAGCTTTTCAGAAAAATTAAAGTCATTTTTTAAAAGATTCATCAAGAATTTTGGTAATTGACTAAAATCAATTAAATATTGACAGTCAAGTTTTGGCTTTAATCGCTTATCGGATTTAACCCCTATTGACACATCTGCTTTCCTAAAAGCAGGATTGTCATTCTCCGAATCTCCCAAATACAGGATATTTTTATTCCTAAATTTATCAAAATTTGAATGGATAATTTTACATATTTTATCATATGCTATTTCTTTTGAACACATTGTAGAGTATATGTCCACAAATGGGTGGCTTGAGTAGGTCTGCACAAATAATGGATACTCAGAGCTATCATTGATTTGATTACTTATTCTTATTACGTCTTGTTCAATTTTCTTTTTTATTGAATTCCATTCCTCCAGATGACGCCAATCTATAGTAACACCTCCTAATATACTGCCTTTAAATGTTAGTTTTCTATAAATAGATACGTTCTTAAATTTCAAAGAAATTCTGTCAATTATAGATTCCAGTTTTTGGGAATTCTTACGAAGAATTTCAAAATCTATATTTAACATTGATTTCTTAACGCAACTATTTTTGTAACATCTAGCTGTATCGATATGTTTTAGAATCATAGTTTCAATACTCATCATACATGAAATAATATTTGCAAATTTAGTTCTGTCATGAAGAAAATTAAAATCTTTTGTAGAAACTATAGCAATTGTTCTTTTGCTAGATATTTCCCATAAGACTCTATCCAAATCTATTTGATTACGACAGTTGGAAAGTCTTCCAGTTTTATTGTCAGAATTTAAATAAGTGATGGGAGATAAAGTTCCATCATAGTCCGATAGAATAGTAGAAATTTGCATGTATAGAATACTACGGATTTCTATTTGGAATTTACTAAAGTTTAAGTCATTCTATCCAATATGAATTTGCCATTAATACTAGATCATTTTCCTCGATACATCTAAAAGTCGCTAGAACGCCTGCGCTGAACTTACTGCCTTTTATACAAATAATGCCCTCTCGGTCATTTATCCACTTCAATAAGTCCAAGTCAACTGTATGGCTTACTATCATTTTTGTGCCATGTGGGTAAAAGGCAGGAGCCATTCCCGTCTTGTTAACGACATCTTTGCGAATCGCTTCTGTATCAAGCCCAGATTTCATTACAATTTCTAGAGTGTAGATATGGTTCTTGTTGGCACTCGTCGAATATCAGAGAAACAACCAAAAGCGGAACTGCCTTCGAAAATACCTTCTTTAACGTGCTATCAAGTTCATTGAATTTGATTACCAGATCTTCCACTTCGCCCATGTCTAGAAGCTTTTGAAGTCTCCCCTTTAAAAATAAATCCATTTAGAAAAATGATAGTGGTATTAAAATGGTTAACTGAGATTATATGAGATTTATGTATTATTTATTATGAAAAATCTATATTTGTAAGGAATTCTTATTAAAAAATAGGAGTGGCAGCCAACAAAGACGATGCTCCAAGTTATTTGGGGGAAAGTTCACCCCTCGGGGAAAAGATAGTACTCGAGGGGTCACTAATATTATACGGCAGTTTATCGCGGTTCTAGATTCAATATTTAGATCAAAAAACAACTATTGATCTCCTGCGAAGGAAAATGAATGGATAAATATTAAATTTGTCCATCAAAGTACTCTCTAATTAAGTAAAGTCCTAAATAAATCAGACAAAAAACGATACTATAATGAATAATAGTTCGTCATGATTCTATATTATATTTAAATGGATGATATTATTCATACAATAGAACAAATGAAGAAAAAGAATTCCCTAAAAAGGTATTTGGACAAATATTTTGTATAATATAGTCTCTATCATTCGAAATATGTTAATAGCTATATCAAATCGATTCTAATTTGTTTATTAAACGATGAAACATCGGACTTAACCTTGATAAGTAATACTTATATCGAATTAATAGTAGGTGCAGCTATTGAAATCATATAAGACCTCATATTTCATGTTACTATTCGTATTGAGTTTAGTGGCAACAGTAGGAGTAACTTCAATCTCAGGTGTTGCATTTGCAAAGAAAATTGCGTCCCTGTCAGGAGATCAGGTGGTTCCGCCAGTGAGTACAAATGCTACAGGGCATGCAACATTCAAACACCCCAACAGTTCAACCATGAATTACAAATTAAACATTACTGGGATCATTCATCCAAATGGGATCAGGATCCACATGGGAAAGATGGGTAGCAATGGAGAGGTAATAGTCGACCTTATGAAACAGGCAAAGGAACAAATGACTAATGTTGGCATGATTATAACTGGAAGCTTCACTGCCTCGGATCTGATAGGGCCAATGCAGGGTAAATCTATTTTAGACCTTGTATCTTCAATGAAAAGTGGAGATACATACGTAAGTGTAGATACTGAAAAACATCCTACAGGCGAGATAAGAGGACAGATCGAATTGGCAAATTCTCCAAGCTTGAATGTAACCAATTCCATTGAGATTGGAAACCAAACTAATATGACATGAATTACTCAACGAAGCGCTACCTCTTTGCGGTATATAGAATTGTGAATCAAATTTGACATAATTTAGACCCATTACCTAAAGAAGTTATTTAATTTATACACTAATCCTAAATACTGGTAAAGATAAAAGTAAGTAATTATTTAATCAACATTTGTAAAAAATTTGTATTCTAAAGATTCATTAAATGTTTATATCATTATCTTGCTAGTTAGTATAGATCACCTTCGAAGTGGATATGTCTTTTTAATCTTTTCTTATTTTCTTCTGAATAGTAAAATGATCTATGTCATTTCCTCCAACATTGTCATAAAATGTCCCAATCATTTTCGACCCACCATCTCTGATATCCACATTTAGAAACCCATGACGTGCAAATTGTTTTACTACGTAAGGGGCTTGACCTGTAAAATTATAAAGTTCCACTCCTCCCGTCCCTACTGTAAAAAATATTTGTCCTTTCTTAATGTTGCTATAATCATTATCATCATTATCCGTTATTATAGGACTAGACTGCCTAATTTGATTGTAAGAGAGTGGATATGTTCTTTGATAGTTGTGATTATGTGCTTGTAGGACAATGTCTACATCATACTTATCAAATAATAGATGATAAATGTCCTGCAACTTGTCTAATCCAGGATGAGTAGTATTTGTAGAGTAGAAAGCTCGAAAGGAAGATACAATTATCCAGTTTATGCTATCGTTGTTATGGGCCTTCTCTAGATCTTGCTTTACAAATTTATATTGTTCTGAATCATTTAGATAAGGAACCCTACTATTTTTTGCTGTGGTCATTACCAGGAAATGAACATTCTGGTATTCAAAAGAGTAAAAGGGCTTAATCAGATTGAAGTGCTTAATGTATTCATAATAGATGGTAGGATTATCAGCAAGATCATGCTCACCAATCGTAATCTTGAATTTAGCGTCACTCTCTAATGGTGAAATAATATTAAACCAACAATCCGCGTTCTTCTGATATGAAAGATCTCCTAACGCTAAAACTAATTCTGGTTTTTTACTCATCATATTTGTTATAGTTTTATTAGCACTATCGCCACATCCAAAATCACCTGCCGCCACAAAATTAAAATCTTGTAACTTTTTAGACTGAAATTCGTTACTAACATCACCGGCTAGACCTTCCATTGTATGGGGAGCAGACAAGATCATAAAAAATGAAAACATGGAAAAAGTAAGAGTGTATAAAGAGTTGTATCTTACATGATATTTGGTATCATTCACTTAGTTCTTCCTCCACACATGAGGCTTAAAGTAAGATAATCTCGTAATTTAAGATTTTTTGTGCAGATTAATATGAAGATGTAAGTGGACCATGCGGCTAAAAAAAATCCGAGAATGTCTATATCTATCTAGGTGCAGATAACTTGACTGTTTAAATTGTCAGTTAAATCTCTAGTTTTATCTCACTATAATTAAGGCAATTCCCAAATAACTGAAGATCTGCCTTTGTATGTTGAATTCTTCATCATACCTATCGAATCCATATTGAGTTTTCAAATAATTAACAATCATATACTTATTCGATTATCATTGTATGTATGTCTCTTACTATTATTAATTTAATTATTTTGATTCTTGTTTGCCTTTTAGTGGTTCCTCACTCTTCTGGGAATTTCGCCACAGGCGAAGAGAAAAAAAAAGATGAAAAAATTCCATATATCGGTGTCAACATTAGGGGATATTATACAAGCATACAAAGTTCAAGGTATTCTATACCATTTCCAGACCACTACTATGATAGTAGCTTTAGCCTTATTTCTAAAGGAGGAATGAACCATATAAGGTATGTCTTCTACTGGGAGGCATATGAAAAAAATCCATCCCAATTCATGAAGGAATTAAAGAAAGTTGCAAGGCTCGCTGATAAATGGGGATTAAAAGTAATCTATGACAGTCATCAGTTTCACACGTCCAGTTGGCTTGATCCTAAGAATGGTACCGGATTTCCTAAAAACCTATTTCTGGGTGACCCTAAAACATCTTATGCACAAGGAGGAACTGTTGTTGATAGCGCCGCAAAGGTTTGGTGGACTAAATGGTGGAATAGAAACATAACAGATACCGAAGGAAGGGATGGATGGAGACTATATGCTAACTTTCTGAAGAAGGTGATAAAATCTGTTGACAACCATGATAGCACTCTGGGATATGAGATTCTCAATGAACCACAGGTCCATGCTTCAGATCAGTGGACCAAGGTAGGAAAATTTAACTCTCTTATGACGAAGGAATTGAGGAAGATCACAGATAAAATTATAGTCTATAGCATGAACGTGCCAATTAGTTTTAACAACCCTTCAATTGATCTCAATGCACAAAACCTGGCCAAGATGACCCCTGCAAGTAAAAAGAACGTAGTCTTTAAAATATCGGTATATGGAATTCCAACTCCAAATACATATCAGGGTGATAAACTCAAGATTCTGATACAGGCTAGCAAAATAGCCAATATTCCAATGTATATTTAATCCCTTTCGGCTTCATCTATGCCCATGCTTTTTAGCATCACCTTTTAATTTAGTATCGTTAACTCCTGATACATTCTTTTCACTAATTAAATCTTAGTTAATTGCCTAATCCCAGCCTTCCTCATATGGATCATCAATGCTCTGACCATCACTGCTTTGATCGATGCTGTTATAATTAATTACGCTTACAACTACGTTCTCAGTCTCATCATCACTGAAATCGGTGCTACCGCCCCTGGACTCGCCGTTTGTATAACCACGATCTGCGAAGCAAGTTGTTATTCCATCAGCGCCAGAACGACAGTTTGAGAAGGAATTATACTTATGAATAAAGTCATCATTACCACCGTTAGGATTTACCTTGCCTAATGCAGGAGACATAAAAGCGCTTGGCGATAATAACACAGTAGATGCTGTAGCAATTATGAAAGCAATGAGCGTTATTTTCTTCTTTGTATTCATTGTTCTACTATTTTGAAATAATATATTTAACTGCTGGGCATTTTTCATATGATTTTGTAATATTTAATTTATTCATCAAAACTGTTCTCGATGTATAAGTAAAGTGTAAAAGTAATAGAAATTTAGTGTTGCCAGGCCGCCTATTATTGATATCAGTCCTGTGAAAATTCTTGTTTTGTCAGAACTGAAATTATTTTACGAATATGTTCTCCTGAGCTGCACTCTTCATCAGGATCATCCGATGAGACTAGAATCGCCAGCGCCTTCTTAACTTTTGTAAAGTGAATATCACTGTCTACATATTGTACTGTTTGCTTGTCAAAATCAGCTTTAGCATTAGTTTTTTCAGTTAATAAACAATCACCTGAATCTGTCTGATTAGATAATATACGTGCTGTTGAATAGTTAGGTATACCGTCACTCGAAGGAGTAGAAATAGTTATTTGGAACATTCCTTTGTCGGTATCAAAAACATATGCTTCATATCCTTCATCGCCCAAAGAAGCATCATGAGATCCACCTGCGATACCCTGAACAGTAATGAATGGATTTGTAACGTTCATACCAAAATTTTTAATATAGTAGTCTTTTTCATTCATCTCCAGAACCACGGCAACTGCATCATTGCAGGTTAATATAATTACAGAACATGAGACAACGAACAGAAGTGAAATAATTATGATTTTATTATTAAATAGCAAATTTATTACTAAATGTTTTGGAGCTTACCTTACTTATCTATTATCACAGTAACATCTTTATGATTTATTAATAGATTTGTTATAAAAGCAGTGACTCGGAATATTCATAAGCATAAGGAAATAGAAGAATAATTGCTTATTTGTGAGGGGTATATTTGTGGTATTAAAAAAGAGAATTTTAGAGAAAATATTTGTATTACTAACGAAAAAAAGGAATATTTTTATTATATTTTACTCGCGACCAATTAATCTTCTTCAGTTCAACCGGTGGCAGTTGCATCCAGGGAGCTTGTCTCTGTTGCGTTACCGCTCACCTTGATCTGTCCTCTTATCTCTCCATCGGGATGTTCACTTGTGTGAATATTGACGTATGTCCCTTCACTGGCCATTGCTGACTGTAGGTCCGTAAGTGCCTTTCCTGACATGGAGCCTTCGAGATCGGAAGCAGTAATTTCTCCTCCAATTATGACTCCGTCTTGTGACTTGTTCTGATTACCTGATTTTAATAGATCAACTATTGGATCGCCGTTTTCACCTTCATTTCCTGCATGGATATGAGCCATTTTGACATCCGTTATTCCAGTTATATTGATCTTGTATGTTATCGCATCGTCCTTTACTTTGAATTTGGCTTTGCCTGTTGCAGTTGTACTTACTGCTGGGACTTCGTTGTCTCCTTTAAGTTTTGCTTTAAATTTGTCATTTTGTGCAAAGGTTAAATTCGAGTTGGTAGTTGCAACAATTATCAATGATAATAGTGCGCTAGCTATTACAATTAGATGCAGAGATTTTTTATATGACATGAAGCAAATTGCTTAAATTACCCCTTATAAAGCTTAATAGTCTATACCGTCATGATAGCCGAGTTCAAAACAGCAATAGAAAAAATGATATAATATAAAAAATAATTTTGGTTCAGGAAATCATATCAAATATTGCTCTACCTTCATTGTTTAAATTATGTCTTATCGGAAAATTTTATTCTCATCACATTCTGACGTACTTAACACGTGTTAAAACACAGGTGGCACGAATTATGGCATCCATTAACAAGTCGTTATGCTTTAGATGTCTGGTTCGGCGGTAGAATTTTTTTCGTTGGGTTCAATTTCTATACTACTATTCGAAGGCGTTTGTTTCATTACCATAGGATTTTTCGTATCCAAAATATGGTTTTTGTCAAGTGTGTTAATAAGGTAAGTTTTGTTGGTTTCATTAGTAGTGTAAGAATTGGCGGTAATGGCTTCATTGGTGTGATTCGAAAGAACCACAGGTTCGAAAACTATTCCATTCTTCGATTGAGATATTTTGTTATTGTATATCTTATTGCCGATATTTTGAGTAAATATTGCATTCTCTGAACCGCTAATCTCATTATTGTAAATAGAGTTGTTACCAGTGTTGGCGAGGTAGACCCCTATTTTGCAATTTGAAATGGTGTTATTATAAACGACATTATGATTTGACTCCCTATTAAATGATATACATCTGGGTTGATCATGAACATAGTTATTCTTGGCAACTGAGTTGGTAGTGTTGATACTAAAAGCGATACCTCTGGCTGCACCTGAATTATTATAGACCTCATTTCCCTCAATTAGTAAATTATAACAATCCTTTGAGCAGATAATGCCGGAGGCGTTGTTATTATAAACCAAGTTATTCGTTATTACCAAATGATGAGAACCAGTGTGTGGATCTATGCCATAAAGATAGTTGTCATGAAATTTGTTAGCATTTATAACGAGGTTTCTTGCACTTTTAGAATAAAATCCTTTTAATAGATGATGAATATTGTTACCCTCTATTATGGAACCCTCGCCACCGTAATAGCTTAGTCCTGAACATCTACTGCAGGAGTAACCTAAGTATGCAACTTCTGAATTAGTAATATCGGTCGTTCCAGTTGCCTGTTTAGAAATTCTTATAAAAGCTCTCGGTTCTGCAGTATCATAATCTGATTTTGTATGTTCTTCACCGGCTCTCTTTCCCAGAGCAAGTTTAATTACATCATTCTTTTCAAGGTCCCAGGACGTTATCTTGACAGAATCTATCTTTAGAGAACCGTGAACATGAATCCCATTCGGATTATCACCATTATGTTTACTTACAACTATTGTCTTCTTTCCTTTTACATTCTGGCTATCTTCGCTAATAACAGTATCTTTATTACTGTCATAAGTAGAATTTCCTTTATTGATGTCTTTGTCTGATATTGGCTTGAGTTGTAAAGTAGGAGTTGCCGTAATTTTTAACCAAGAGGTATCGGAGGAGTCAATAATAAGGCTGCCCTCTCTTTCTACTACAAGTCCGGCATCTAAAATCCATACTTTACGATCGTTTACACTACTTATCATTCCACTGCTAGCATTTTCTATACCCAAAATAGATGGATTATTTATTTTCCTATAGATATCTGTAAGATGAATAGATTTGCAGCGAACTTTGATCAAGTTTTGATCTGATTCGTATTGAATACAAGGAGTGGTTTCAGCCGAGTCTTCAGCATTGAGATTGGTTGGACTAAGCGAGACTGCTGTGACCTGTGTTGGCACTATTAAAAGTAGTGATATCAATACGAATATAACAATGAATTCAAAGCCTTGCATGGAGGTGATACTCATAATTTGTAGAAACAGTTTAAAAACCATATTTATATGGCTCAAGTCAAAACTTTTTACAAGATACACAATTTGCAAGGTGATAATTTTGTTCGAGTTGAATAGGCCCTAGATTTGAATTACTGAGCAGACAGTTCAGCAACCTCTAGAACATAATCAAAACATCGTGCAATAAAGATTTTCTAGATATGATTACGTAATAAAAAAGCAACACTGGCAGAAAGATAGGTCATACCAATAGGTCATAACAAAAAATGTTATTATATAAAATTATTCTTTATCCCCTCTTCTATTAGTTTTGTATTATTTTCAAAGTCTGTTTGTGCGAAATCGGTTTCACTTTTAACAGGATTAGTTATGACGGTGATAGGATTCTTTGTATCTTTTACTTCATTCCCAGTATTTACCTGATCTAAAAAGTGAGTATAGATAGTATCATAGTTGGTAGAATCAATATTGGCTATCTCATTGTTGTTTGATGTATGTATCAATACGATTCCGTTTGTGGAGTTATATATTTTATTATTAAATATTTTATTTGTAACGCTCTTAAGTACTAATCCATCTTTTGCGCCAACTATCTTGTTTTCATATACTATATTATTCGAAGTATCGGTGAGATCTATCGCTGTATTACAATCTGAAAGAGTATTGTTATATATCTCGTTATAATCCGAAAATCTATTTACCCCTATACATATATCCTGATCGTGAACATAATTATTTTGTGCTATGGAATGATCTGAATTAACACTGAATGCAATACCGCGATGAGTATCCAAGTTATTATATGCCTCATTTCCTTCGATCAAAATGTTATAACAATCCTTGGAACATACTACAGCTGTTGCATTATTATGATGTACCTTATTATTACGTATTATCATATCATGCGTTCCCGTGTGCGGATCTATCCCATAAAGATAATCATCATGAAAACTGTTATTCTCAATAATCATATATCCCATTTTATTGGAATAAAATCCCTTTAAGAGATGGTGAATATCATTGCCTCTTACAACAGAACCAATTCCTCCATAATAACTTAATCCTGATTTTCGCCACTAATGAAGCCATTGCCAGCATTTTCTAAATCCAGTATACTGGGGTTCCTTAGACTGTTGTAGATATCTGTAAGGTGTACGGATTTACACCGGACTTCGATTAACTTTTGGATGGAATCATAATCTATGCATCGGCTACGTTGCGGTGAATCTGAGATATTCTGGCTGGACTCGTTGGGCAAGTCTCCTGTAATTCCGGTCGGAACCAGTAACAGTGTGGATATTGATATGAGTAAGCCTTCAATTCCTGCTTGAATCCATCGTATCATTACCAATCATCCAAAAAATTTGACTTGAAAATTATATTTATACCTGGCAGGTTAAAATTATCTACGATATAGTCACTTACTAAGAACTTTATATCAATACCTTTAGGTAAAAAACAAAAAATTAAACAAGTTGATTTGGGCTGTTACGATCTGCCCTCCTCTAAATATATGTACGTCAATACAAGAATGTTTTTAAGGATTCGGAGGTGGCATGGGGTCGAAATCAATCGCTTAGGCACTAGGGATTAGGACATATCCATTTTGAATTTAGTGAATAGCAACCTTCAGCTAGGTATCTATCAGTCTCGTCAAGTGAATTACTTGCGCCTAATCTAAAGAATAACCAGATGGCGAATATTATTACAACAACCACAACTCCTATTATAGCTAATCTTAATCTTTTATCAGCTAACTTCCAGGGCAATTTCGATTTATTTACATCTTCAGGAAATGTCATTCAAATATTATGTGGCAATATTGGTAATAACACTTACATCCGGCATCGGCTACTTGGAGCAGTTCTTTAAGGCTGGGTAAAATTCTGCATATTCAACGAATAACTAAATTTGTCCTTAACAGAACATGGATTCATATTGAAAACAATATGCATACGACCAGCCTCGTGTTTGTAGTAGTTCTCTAGGCACTTTATGAATCGAGTGAATATTTTTTCTTTATAACACTGAAATGGTCTTTTTTATCCATATTCGTGTTCTCATAGAAAGTACCTGTTAATATCAAATCCTTCCTTGTATTATCTATATCAATATTTAGAAACCCATGACTCTGGAATTGTTCTACAATATGTTGAGCAATACCAGTAAAGTTGTGAAGCTCCGTTCCTCCAGTCCCTACTGTAAAAAATATTGTTCCTTCGGATCTTCATATTCCGTCCTATGCTTATCAACAACAGAGGGATGAAATAAGGGCAAATACGAGCTTCCGTTATATCTAAGTGGGAACGTTCTTTGATAATTATGATTATGTCCTTGCAGTACAATGTCAACTCCGTACTTGTCAAATAACGGATGATAAATCTCTGGCAAAACTTGTTGTCCAGAATGAGCAGTGAAAGAGGAGTAGAACGGTCTAAATGAATGTGTTATTATCCACTCAACACTTTTGTTATTATGCGCATTCATCAAATCTTGCTCGACAAAATCATACTGCTCCGATTGATTTTCATAAGGAATGATAGAATTCTTGGCTGTCGCCATAGCTAAAAAGTGCACGTTTTGGTAATTAAATGAATAAAAGGGTTTAGTCATATTGAAATGCCTCATGTATTCATTATAGTTGATTAACTTATTATTCAGATCATGTTCTCCAAATGCGATTTTGACTATTCCATCGATACCTAATGGAATAACAGTATTTAGCCAGCAGTTAGCAGACTTCTTGTAGGAAAGGTCGCCTAATGCTAATACGATATGTGGATTTTTCCTTACAATGCCGTCTATTGTTCTGTTTGGCTCATCACCGCATCCGAAATCACCCGCTGCCACGAAATTGAATTTTTGCATTTTTGACATTATATTATTCCCATCAGCATATATGTAATCCAACATATACTGTTCACAAAATGTAATCAACATCATGAAAGAGAGAATTGAAAGATACAGCAAGTAATATTTCTTCATTACAAGACAAAGAATTTCGCAAATTCTCAATTTCCTCTAGAATTTGGCCTAAATTTGCAGTTTATAAGGTTTGATTTTTTTAAATATTTGAGCATCTAGCGTGACATTCAAGCTTATCTATATATTATCCATTAAGGATGTAGAGCATGTTCTAATTATTGCAAAGCGATTATAAAATAGAATTTACGCGATTTAACTTTTGCACCCTATCAATATTTATAGGATTCGTATTGTTGTTCCTTTGTTTTCAACAATTTGACTTTGGTCACGGTTTACATGCACAATCGGGCACCTCTATAACAAGTGACAAGGTAGTCATTTTGAATTTTGATGACGGTCGCAAAACACAGTTTACCCAAGGAAAACCAATTCTTGATAAATATGGGTTTAAGGCTACGTTCTATGTTGTATGTAACTATCTGGAAAATAAACCTGGTTATATGGATTGGAATGAAGTGAAGCAATTGTATGACGAAGGGCATGATATAGGTTCCCACAGTATGAATCACGCTAATCTAAGTGAACTATCAAAGAAAGATGTTAAATTTGAGGTAGGTGAATCTAAGAAATGTCTTGAAGACCATGGAATTGATGTCACAAGTTTTGCCTATCCATTTAACGAAGGCTCTAACGATAAAAAAATAATTAAAATTGTTTCAAAATACTATGAATTGGCCAGGACTGCTGGCAGTCCTATTACGTATTTGCAGTGTGATGGCTGGAAAGCTCAATCAAATCAAAAGGACTGTAGTACTTATACTAAAAAAGAAGATCTTACTTTTGCCAATAGATTTTCAATTAGAGGTTGGAGTCACGACGCAAGCAGACTTTATAATTCGTACAACGATTCTCAATTGCTGAACAATTTTATCAAAATAGTAAACAGTCAAAATAAATATAATAAAAATGGAAACATACAGGCAATCCCTATAATAATATATCATAGAGCCGGCGATAAGCAAGGTGTCGATTACAATACTGATCTAAAACTTTTTGAAAAAGAAATGAAATACCTGCATGATAATAATTTTCGTGTTATAACTATGAAAGATCTGGGATATGAGAAAAGAACTAATTATTTATACATAAAATCGCCAAATGAATCTCTTTTAACTGGTGGAATAGCTTCGGTTTCAGGGGATAAATAATTAAATGAGTCTAGTTAGTTCGTCTATACTATACTCGTCTGTACTACTCCCACACTTGTTATTTGAGACAGGATTAATATTGTTTTTGACGTGAGGCTGGTCGGCTGTGAACCAAATTTGAGACAATTTTTAGATTCATTAGGTCCGTGTATTGGCAAACATAGAAAGATGACTTATACAGGATAAGTTTCAAAGATAGATTTGTAAACTGTAATATTCACAGAAAGTTTAAAACATCCTATTCTATCTTGTCGCTATAATGAAAAAATCGTTAGCTTTGCTTATGCTTCTTTTTATATTATCTTTTGTTTCACTTTATTTCATTAATGATAGTAAAGTACTTGCAGCAAATGATACATTTAGTGCACACGGGCAGATAGGCTCGTTAGTTCTTGGAATGCCGCCATCTACGCATACAATCAATATGAGCTCTGTAGAGAAATTTATATTATCTGGTAACTGGAAGTTAGTTACTGACAAAGGTAAGATAGCAAACTTTACATCGGAATTCTATACAGGCCCAATAAACGGGGCTAATAATCATACCCATCTCCTAACGAATCTACGTATTCCGGATGATAAACCGGTTCAACTTAGTCCAGACCGTAGCACAAAAATCTCGGGGATTTTAGATGTATTGACAAACGGTAAGGCTGCCTGGAATGATGTACTTACTACGATATCAATCTCCAACGGAAGAACAATTAGTATTAGCTTAGCTGATAATGGTACTCAAAGACATTTTATGGGTCAACCAATTTACGGCATTGTTAACGACCTGATAAGACAGCAATAAAGAGTCTAAGTTCAGGAAGTAGCGTCTAAAACGAATGGCAATTAGACAAGTAACAAGAAGATAAGGACAATAAACAAATATCAAGATAGAATTATATTCAGTTATTTATGATGGCGGGTACATTCTCCTGTAATCGTTGTAAAATACAATTTCAATTAATAGGAATTTCTACCGTAAAAAATCCAAGATATTGTGCCCTATTGTGGTAACGACTCCATAGAACAAGTTAATATAATTTTTGGATAGACTTTGTTACTAAGGAACCTTATAATTTAAATTAAAATAGATATTAAACAATATTGGAGTGATCATAGTTTCCAGCTAGCGACTGCTTGGCGTTCTCCTTTACACTTTCGACCGATTCAGTAATACTTAGGCCAAGTTTGTCAATAATTTGACGAGCTTCACCGGTATCTGGTATATTCTTTATCCTGAAGTATTCACCATCGTAAAATATTGCAAAAAGTCCTGAAATTGCGGCTCCAGCCATTATTGGTTTAATTTTTGATGATGTGCATTCGTCAACTATATTCTTCAGGGCGTTTATTCCTTGTCCTTGCTTTCTCCTATTGAGTACTAGTCTGCCAAAGTCTATGAATCTTGTACTGTCAATCTCTTTTTGATATATATCATCCTTCGTAAGATTTAATTTTTCAACCAATGGCTTTCCTGGAAGTTTGATTGCACGAGTACAGTCACAGGCCTCACATTCCATGGTGCACTTATCTCTAAAGCGCGCGTCCTTTACTTCCATGATAGAATCAAAATATTCCTTCAATGTTGGTGACTCCATTGCCATGGGATACAAGCCTCCCTCCAGACAGTAACAGACCTCTACAAAATGAACTATGTCCTTATCATCTATAGTTGCTGCCCTCAAAGCATCCTGCATTCCTTCATAGAATACTTTTCCTTTTGCCAGATTACCTGACTTGATAGAATTGGCTAACCTCCCTCTCGCTTGTGAATTTAACTTGCATTTGACATAGTATCTCATTCGGACAACAAGGATATTATTGATTCCAACTTTTTATAATTCTACTGTTTTTTAAGATAATCTATAGTTACATCAATTCTACACTCTTTTTAGCAGTATCTAAAATTTTTCTTCCTACAACTAGGGCAAAAGCTTCTTCCTTTTGTATCAATATCAAGCAAGGATGTGCTAAAATGCATAACACATCGTGAATTCTTACAATGACCAAAACCAAAAACATGTCCTAATTCATGTATAGCTTCTTTAAGCAACCTTTCATAAAATAATGATGGATTTGGCTTAAGGCCGTAGAACTCTTGCCTTAGCCTAGAAAGATACAGTGTGGCTACTCTTCCTCTATAAAATGCCTCTCCGAAGACAAAATCAAATCCAGCAGTATATGCGTCTATATCAAAGATGCCAAGTATCTTTGTTGCTTTATTAGGCCTAAATTTTTCCAGCCACTCTAGTATTTTGAAAGAATTCCATTGATTTCTGCGTTTGTTAACTGAAGATTGAATGCCACTCGCTGTCTGTAGCTCCACACGTATATCTAAAGTTAATTTTATATTTTCAAATTCTCCTGAAATATCGTTGGCTAATTTATCAAGAATACTATAATCAAGGTCTGCCTCTATAGGCAGCAGGATTAGTTGCACTATCATAGGGTAACAAATCGTCCAATCATAAACCGTTCGTTTTGTTACTTTTTAGTGGTTCATTCAAATCTGTTCAAGGGAATGTGATTGGCACAGATAGAAGATGCGATTTTAAGTCGTGCCTTTCAATATTATTAATTATATAAGATTCTTCTAGAATATATTATCCAAGTTATTATATAGTTCATCCCAGCAACATTTAGTTACGTTCGCTTAAACACAAAGCAACTGGTGGGGATTATTGGTTGTTCTTGTTCATCACAGCTGAATAATTCCCGCACCGGTTGCTAAAGTTAGTCACTCGAATTTTCAAATTATTTTAAAAACCTTTAAGATGCTAAGAAGAACTGACAAATATGGACGCTTTTGAAGCTATAAGGAGCAAGCTGGACGTAAGAGAATTCAGCACCAAAGATGTGGCACAAGAAATAAAATCCAACGTGCTCGAGGCTGCTAGATTAACACGCACTGGTCTTAACACACAACACTGGCGGTTTATACTAGTTGAAATAGGGTTCTACAGAACATGCAGTTGGCAGCATGGAATTCCTACCTTTCTAAGCGGACCGGCAATCCTATGAATTGTTTGTTTATTTTGCGCGTTCAAAAATATGATATCAATAATAACTTCCTTATTTAAAATGAGCCTGCGATTGATTTCAGAATAAAAATACCAAAATACCTTATCCGAGTTACTTTCTCAATTAAATCAAAATATGACCTCAAAGCTCTCTTTCGCGTGAAATACCATCAGGTTCCCAATACCAATGGCGAGTCCATCCATCATTTTTCTGCTTATGTTGATGAACTTCCTTATGAATCTGAAGACGTTCTTTTTCATCAAACTGCATACCGCAGACTTTACATTTGAAGGACAATACTTTCATTATATCTTTACGATTAGAAAAGTATTACTGGTAAAAGTATGTCCAATACATGAGTTTGGTTTTGTTTGGAATAGGTTCGGTTACAAATGGATTTTTTCAATCATATCGTGCATGTAAATAATTTTTCAATTACGACATCATATTTCAAAAAGAATTTGTTGAAATATCATCATTATATTTTATTTTCTTTGTTTGCTCCGCATTCCAGTAAAGTGAATCTTGGATAGATGCAATAAATAAAACGTTCTATTATTTATGATTCCTGTATTCATGAGCCTATTAGACTATCATATGTTGCGGTATCAATTAACGTGGGGCTGGCCGTTTGTGAATCAAATTTGAAAGGATTTTTAGGCTTTGCAAGAATCGCTAATTAAAGCGCCGGGAATGGGACTCGAAGCCTTCCGTCATGGTCGCGAAGTCATACAGTTCAAAATAAGATAACATGAGTTAACAACGTTACTAAAAATTATTTGTTTTATGGTACGTATTTCTATTTAAAGCAGTTCAATGGTGACAGGAAATAGAATCAGCTTACTGTACAAACTTAATTACAATCTAGTAAACAGTCGTTAATTCTCAAATCCTTTTAAAAGTTCTCTGGGTGAATGCTGGCAACTCAAGCAGTATAAATTTGGGAGTATCTAAATCTCATATTGGTCACTTGAATCAATTCTCATCATATGCGCACACTTTTAGGTTATACAAAAGAATATCAGAACAATATAACGACCAGGCAATTTTGGATTCTGTCAAACAATTAGTACCAGATAGGGTATTAAAATTAACCGCCGATGAGCATTCTTTGGAGCCGCTATTACATTGGTTCAAAAATGACTTTATGAAATGGATGCCGAAAGAACTACAATGTACAAGATGTAATAAACCAATGAGAGTTCAACTTGTAGATGACAATTCAGCAACATTTCGAAAAACAGAAATTCACACGTGTGATGTATGTGGTTCAACCCAAATATTTCCACGATATAACAAAATACTAAGGATTGCAGAAACAAGAATCGGCAGGTGTAGTGAGTGGTCCATACTGTTTGGCGCTATTGTAAATTCGTTATTAATTCAAACTAGAATAGTACACGATTATCTTGACCATTGCTGGAACGAATCTTTGATAAATAAGAAATGGGTACATATTGACTCAACTTTGGACTATCCTACTTCTTTTGACCATCCTCACTATTATGAGCAAAATTGGGCAAAGAAGTATGAGTATGTATTAGCATTCTCCGCTAACAGTCTAGAGGACGTTACTACACGCTATACTCAACAGTGGCTTATGGTTCAGAAAAGAAGAGGAAAGAAAGATAAAGTAGATGAATTCAAAGAGGTTTATTACAGAGCGTAATCTGCGAAATCATCAATGGAATTAATTTGGAGGTCGCTAAATTTCACATTCTTTAAGTTTACTAGGAGTACGCCAGCAATCTTATCTTTTTCATTGATACGTTTATCCATAACGTCTGGTAGATGCAATTTACGACTCATTATTGAATTCAGACTAGAAAATCATATGTTTAAAACTTGTAGCCGATATTTCGTAGAAATTTTTTTCTTTCATTTATGTCATCGGTTTTTTCTATGCCTTTTGGTTTGAATCCATCAACAACACCAACTATTGCCCTGCCCTGTAATGTGTCAACAAATAATATTTCAACTGGATTAGCAGTTGCACAATAGACAGTCACTATTTCAGGAACTTCTTTTAACCTTGTTAGTACGTTTATTGGGAACGCATTCTTTAACAAAATTACTAAACTATGTCCTGCAGAGATACTGTATGCATATTCACCGGCCATATTTTCGAGTAGTTCATCATTGCCTGCACGCCTTACCAGACACGCGCCGCTTGCCTCACAAAAGGCACATCCAAATTTTATTCCAGGAACGCAGTTCACTAGACATTCAGAAACGTCCTCAACTGTCTTTATAAAGTGGCTCTGAGCTAGGATGAATTGAACATCAGCTGGAGGTTCTATTTTTAATGACTTGATTTCCATAAATTTCAAGAATAGGGTCTATGCTTTAACTTTTCAAAACTAGCTATTTGCTAGTAGGCTCACTATGAACAACCAGCAAGTCATTATCTTATTTTTTGTAATAAGAAATAATGTTGGAATTATTTCTACTTATGTTACCAATTTGTTTTAAATTGTAAAGTAAAAAAGTAGATTTGGGGTTGGTCGTTATAGTAACGCTAGCAGTTCAATAAATAGACTCGCTTTAATTGTGTATGGCTAAGCTTTAAACCTTACTATTAAGTCGAGAAATAATGTAAGAAAAATGGAACTCTCGTATAGGCATCACTTTATTGTAAAATATTAGCAAATTCTTTTGGCAAGATCTCGTTTGTAAGTATTATCATCTTTTACTCTATCATACCACATCTTTGAATCTTCAATTTCCTTAAGTAATGTCCGTTCTACACTCATAAAATGGATTAGCAACATGAGAATTTAAAATGGGCAGTGTTTTAAAGACAGCGAGACCTAAGAGCAATGGATAATAATAATTTAGCACGTGTCGATAGTAAATGTAGAGTGACTTTTAACGGATTTCTGGAAGGGCTTTCTTGTTGCCTTGGGTGTGTCAAGTGCTATCTTTTTGTTTATAGAATTAGTACAAGGTAAATGAACAGGTACGTTCTTGTTTTTAGTTCGTTGCTCCTTACAAACTTAAAAATATTGATCCTTCGCATTCATTCAAGATTCCTGTGTCTGTTGAACTCTCAGCCTTCTTAGGAGTAATATTATTTGGCTTGTTTCATGGTTTAAACCCTTCTCATGGATGGACTGTTGCAGTGATTTACTCACTAAGGAAAAAAAGGAAACTCATCAATGGAATTATTAGTTCTGGGATCATTGCAGGTGGCCACTTCTTATCTTCAATTGTAGTCCTTATTGCCTTTTTGCTTGTTACGTCCTTTTTTCAAGTTCCAATACCGAAATCCTACCTGAACTATGTTGTTGCTGTTACATTTTGGAGGGAAGAAACTGAGGATCTTAATAAAACACAACACGGACATTTGCATTATGATGCTCCAGAAATTGGTAATACTGAGCATGCACACGATCATTGGCATAAAGACGTAGGATATCATTCCCATTCACACCTTCATCTTGAACAGAGAAAATACGTTGTTTCCTTGAGCGCAATAGCAGCCTTTGGTATTGTTCTGGGATTTGCACATGAGGAAGAATTTGTTATTTTTTCGTTGGCAGTTGGCGGGCTAAATCCAGTATTTCTAATTTTATCATATGCTTTATCCGTAAGCGCCGCGCTTATTGGTGTCACTGTTTTAAGTGTGAAAGTATATACAGCATTACAAAATAGAATTATTCCTTACATTCAATACCTGCCAAAGATTAGTGCCTGTGTTTTGGGTGTCATGGCGTTGGGTTTTGCAATCGGCATTTTTTAATTATATATCATATCCTTCAAACTAAACCTTAATGCGTCTAGCAAATGGTCATAAGTTGTCTAATCTTTGTCCAAGCAATATTCATTTGCTTGATTCTACTCTTTCTGGTTCCTGGTTCCTTGACGATTTTCTATTATTCCGTGCTAGAATTATATTGATATTAGATCTATATAGGTATAGATTCTACTTAAATGAATAAGAGGAAGAGACTCGTTGTATGTGGACTGGGAATGTTTATTGCCTTATTTCTCTTATCAAGTTTTATTATGGAGAAAGCCTTGTTGAATAAGATTGATACGGAAAGCATAGTCAGACAAGACGCATATGCTGTAGAACCACAGTTACTTCAATTAGGTATCAAAGATATAAACGTCAGCAAGACGGGTGAAAATATGGCTAGTGTCAAAATTATTTTTGGAGTACATAATCCACAAATATATACAGTATTATTGGATGGAATTGATTATAATATTTATGCTAACAATCTCACGGTATCATCAGGTGAAATTGGAAGTGAGGCCTTATTAGACATCATGAGGGAAGAACCAGAATATCCTATAATAAGTAATGATACTGTTACCCTGAAGGATGCGCAGATTATACATACCAATGATATTAAAAATAATATTACAACTGCTGGAGAAGCTTGCTTTATGGTAAACGGAACATACTTCTTTAGACAGGCAGCCAATTTGAGTGCATCAGGAGGAGCAAATGAATTTCAAACCAATTATCCTAATAATTGTAGTTGATTATAATAATTTAAGACCAGCGTAATAATTACTCGTACTGGAACAATATTCTAGGTTTCAATTGAGATTGACTTAAACTTAATTACATTCAACATATGATTCAAATTTAAGTATTAACAATCATTATTTGTGAAATGGATAACAAGAGAACATGCTAAAGTAGACCGAATAGCATGTCCTTGGCTTATCAAGAACTTCGTAGATAAGGAAGCTGAATTTCTTTTTGTTCCTTCTGATAGGGTAATAGAAACTGCAGAAGAGCAGAATGCTATACCTTTTGACGTTCCGAATGTTGAATTAGGTCATCAAGGAGATCAGTGCTCTTTTGATGCTATCATCCATAAATACCGGTTAGATAAGAAAGATCCGACTTTATTAGAACTTGCTAAAATCGTCAGAGGTGCCGACACTCCAAATAGGGCATTATCTTCTCAATCTGAAGGTCTATTAGCTATTGCTACTGGATTTAGTATCAATTCAAAAGATGATTATGACAACATGAGAAAACAATTCTATGTTTACGATGCGCTATACTCTTTCTGTAAACTGAACATCAAATGATTAGATTATGAAATAATATCACATACATTATTCTAGACAAATGACAATTTTATCGTAAGAGAAACAGATCACTTAAAGCGGAGCCGATATGAAAATTAAGATGGTACATGTAGACCAAAACAAGAGTCAAAAGATATACTTAAAATTAATAGAATGTCTGAATTGAACTACTTTTCCAGCGTAGTAATTAACTGATGCTGCTCGCCTAACATCTCCTTACCGTTAGCGTCTTTAATTGAATCAACGACACCATAGATTGGCTGTCCTTGAAAGTGATCGCCTGTAGCGTTATTGTCTAAAACAATTGTGATTGTCTTTCCTTTAGAGATCATGATATTTACATTTGTCCCATACCATGGAGTAGTATTATTCAGCTTTACATCAACAGTTCCTGAAAATGATATCGTTTTAACCGGTTTTAATCCTATCCCAGTATTATTAGAGTTGAAGTTTGATATTTCATGAGTATGCCATCGATTTCCATCAGCAAGTACTTTTATGAACTTTGCCGTAAATGTTATAACTTTTCCCTTATCTACTTTTAGATTCCAATCACCAGATAAGACGAATTTAGTAGCGTTAACAGCTAAAGCAGCAATATCAGATCTATTATTATTCTTGTTTTCGCTACTAATATTTTCATTTGTCGGTTTCTCATGAACAAAAACCAGTGAACCTATCTTTCCGCTACTTGTAAAAGTATCAATATTTGAACCTTCGTTTGAAATGTTAGCATTTGTATTTGAAGTGTTAGACATTGGTGAGTCTTTTATTTGCGCATATACCGAAGTCATAAAAGCTGTAGTTCCAAAAATTAGGCTTGAAATTAATAAAAGAATAGCAACAACACTCTGGACTCTTTTCAATGCTATGAAGGATTAAAAATATTATATAAATAATGATTAACTATGTTAGGCAAGAACAATTATTATTACTAGTCAGGTTCACCTTTTACTTTAATATCTGTAAGACACTTGAACCTCAAATTCACTTGGTAAAGAAGATTTGTTAGGAATAATTGGAATCAATCAACTGAAATATGTAGAATTCTTTTTAAGTTATAATTGTAAAAACTAATGGATAATGGAATATGTGATAAAGGGAAAAATACACGATCCACAGAACAATCCTCTTTCTAATATATCCGTTACCGCCTTTGATGAGGATCGCTTGTCGAGTGATGACAGATTAGGGAATACAAAGTCAGCTGATGATGGAAATTTCGAAATATCTTTTGGTCAAAGGCAGTTTGATCTATTTGGCATAGAGGGGGAGCCAGAAGTTTATTTAATCATATTTGATGATAAGGGTAAATTTTTGTCTGTTCGAGATAGACAAGGATATTATAAAAAGGAAACAGAAAATGGGAATACTATGTGGAAGGGACTTGTCCTAGATGATATCTCAAATTTAGACAAATACGATATTACTGTCACTTCGACAAGAAGAATAATCCCGGAGGAGTATGAGGCTGTTGTCATAGGTTCGGGATTCGGAGGGACCATCATTTCCCTAACGCTGGCAAATTATTTTAGCCAAACAAACAAAAAAGTATGTATTCTGGAGCGTGGTCAGTGGTGGGTAAGTCATGAGATGCCGCTCACCTCTGATGGAACGATTGATGGAACGTCTACTATACGCGAATATCTGGAGAAAAACAATATGCCATATAGCCTCTGGGCTTACCCAAATAATACCAATGGATTTCTTAGTTTGATCGGGAATACTAGGATAATAGACAAAGTAAGGGGCCTTTACGATTACAGGAAGCTCAAAAATGTAGGAGTCGTAACAGCAAGCGGTGTTGGCGGCGGGTCATTAGTCTATTTTAATATCACAGAGAGACCAGAACATTCAGTTTATGAATCATGGGCTACTCAGAACGAAGTGGACCATTTAGATACAAAGTATTCTCCTAAAGAAGTTTATGATGCTAACGCAATAAATTATGTTGAAAAAGAAGAAGACATAGACAAAAAGAGTCTTGATTACTTCGACATTGCGCAAAATTTCATAGGCGTGAACACGATTACAACAAATGCAAGTATGGGAAAGTTCAAACTACCGAGAACTCATGCATTTCAGGATGCGGCCCAAAAAATAAGCGATCAATCGGGCAATATCATAAATGATCCTAGGAAGGACGCTGGTGGCAAAACTATACCAGATGAAAATGAAAAACCAATTCTTGATTTTGACGCAAGACTCTCAATCAGTGATATTCCCTCTGGCTTGTTTGCTATCGATAAGGAAAATAAAGTATTACATCCTACAAGACCAGAAATAAACAAATATTCTCGTCCAAATCAGACCAATTCATGCCAACGTCAGGGAAGATGCGGTCTGGGATGTATTCCAGGAGCAAGACATACCTTAAATAAGCAGCTTCACAATGCTTTGACGAATCCGAATATTAAAAATAATATAGATATATTTGCATTATGCCAAGTCGACAGAATTGAAGAGACAAAGAATAATCCAGATTACAAATATATTATATTTTTTTCCGATTATGCTGATTCGCAAGAGCCGTTCCCTAGACAAGTATTAGCAAAGAGCCTAATATTAGCTGCAGGAACACTTGGCTCTACGGAAATTATGTTAAGGTCCAATACATTGGATCTTAGCAATGAATTAGGGAAACATTTCTCCACAAATGGAGACATGTTTGGGGTAATAACACCTACAAAAGAAATTGTAGATTCTAGTAGGGGTCCTATGCAAACCTCGCTTGCGAAATTTAAAGACAAGCAGAACAGGTTCTCGTTCTCTATTGAGGACCTCGGAATTCCAAAGATGTTTGGAGAAGTTTTGCCTCCAATGTTGACTGATCTAGTCATCGGAAAACAGCCAGGAAAAATTGTACCCAGAATGAATCTAATTGAAATGTTCAATAGAATCATAATGAACAAGATAAATGAACCTGAAACCATGAATCAATTATCCAGACTCATAACAGGGCTAGATATAAAGGGTTCAAGAATTTTAAGGGAAACGTTGGCTGATATTCTGGCTGATCTGAACAGGATTACACTAGACAAAAAGACTCGTTTGCAGTCTGCTGAGGAACGTTTGTATCACACGCTGCTACTTTTTGGAATTGGGGTAGATAAGAAGAACGGCCAACTTACGATAGATGAAAATAACAACATTAATCTTATGAATGATTATGATCTAAACCAAGATGTATTCAAGGAAATTTCTGACGCCATGAAACTGTTTGCTGCAGAGATAGGTAGAGATGGTGAAAATAATCTTGCATTATTGTTCTGGAGTGATAGTGAAAAGCAACAGATCTCCGCGCATCCTCTGGGGGGATGCCCTATGGGAAATGGTGCTGAAGATGGTGTGGTAAATAGTTTCGGGCAAGTCTTTAAAGGTAAAACTGGAGTTACTACTTACGAGAACCTATACGTAGTCGATGGTTCAATTATTCCAAGTGCCTTAGGTGTTAATCCTTCCTTAACTATCTCAGCCCTTGCCTTTAGAGCCGCAAAGCAAGTGTTGAAAGATATTTCAATACCACCACTGCGATCAGGAGACGTAAATAAATATTTACCGAAGTGAATAAGTAATCATATTTTTCCATCAATTGACACAAGATATATCATAAATAAATTTAACTCTTGAGATCTCTATTAAGGTAAATATACCTTAATGTTTGCAATTCTTTCTGGTGGCCCTAATCCATAGGTACTGATAGTAGGAGATTGCTGGAACTTGAGATTTCTGGCCAGAGTAAAAGTTTGATTTTACGTTAAGTTGACAGTACAAAAATAATTAAATTAATTTGATCATCATCCGTCTTTGTATACATTTCTGTAAGTAATCACATCTCGTTAATAATGTCTAATGCATAGAGATAAGTGTAATGATAGAACTGCTTAAATTAGTAAATTCGAACCTATTTGAGAGCTGGAATTAACATATATTTTACAACTATTCAAGAAAATCTTAAATGGTGAACTCTCATTACTACCAACATGTCTGAGGCTGACAAGTTTGAAGCTGTGGTTATTGGCTCTGGTTTTGGTGGAACAATTGCAACCATCGTCCTGTCGAATTTATTTCTTGAAAGCGATAAGAAGGTTTGCGTATTAGAGCGAGGGCAATGGTGGTTAAGCCATGAAATTCCGTCGCGACCTCGAGATACTATTACGGACAAGAATATGCTCGAATATTTGGAGGATGCGAAAATTCCCTATGGCTTTTGGGCACATCCTGATAATATTGAAGGTTTGTTTAGGCTCGCATCTATGTCCAGACAACTTGATAAAAAAGGCCTATACGACTTACGAACGCCCAATGATTTCATAGACAATGAGAAACACACTGTTAGTGCCATAACAGCAAGCGGTGTTGGCGGCGGATCCTTAGTTTACTCAAATGTTACAATAAGACCCCCAGAATCCATATACAGAGATTGGCCCATAGAAAATACAGGAAGTTTAAGTAACTATTTTCAAATCGCAGAGAACTTTATTGGAGTGAGTAAAATTACTACTATATCTGGCGTTAGTGACCAAAAAATCAGTAGGTCTCTAATCTTTCAGAATGCAGCAAGGAAGGCTATGATAGGCAACCCAAATATACTTAACGGTATTGAGGGTTTCGATCTTAACTTATCTATAACTGATGTTCCAGACGTTCCTACTTTGTTATCTGAAAAGGGACCGCTTAAGTTACCAAGAACTGTAGATGGGGTAGATAATCTAACACCAGAGGAAGCAAAAACAGCTTTAAACAATTTTGAATTCAAATACAGCAATAAGAAGCGAAGTGAAACTAATGTATGTCAGCGTCAAGGACGCTGCAATTTTGGATGTTTACCAGGAGCCAGACACACACTAAACAAGAAATTATTTCGTGCCCTTAAAGCAAATAAACCGCTAGTTGTAAAGCCTTTGTGTGAAGTGTATCTAATACAGTACGACGAAAATGAAGATCAACCATATACCATCTCCTATAAGGAAACAAAGGTATTAGATAATAAAGGGACTAGTGAAACTATCAAAAAGACCATCAAAACAAAAATGCTGATAGTATCCGGTGGAAGTCTATCGACTACTGAGCTTCTACTAAAAAGCACGGTTAAGCAGGACGACAACAAGAGGCCATTGATGCTTAGTGTTCAACTTGGGAAAAAGTTTACCACAAATGCTGATTTATTGGTGCTTGCAGAATTAGAACATAAAAAAGTTGACATTACGAGAGGGCCTATTAATACGTCCCATGTGAAGTTTAAGAAGTCTAACGGTAAAGACTTTGCATTCAATATAGAGGACACAGGTTTTCCGTCAATTATTGCTGGCCCTCTTTCAATCTTGTTTGATACCTTATTTTATCAGGCTAGCAATAAACGAAGAAAGCTTACCACTATGGCCCACTTCTCTTTATTTAAGAAATATCCTTTCCTTTCCTTATTGATTATCTTTGGTCTTGGTCTTGATGTTTCAAAGCTCCAGCGTATGTTCTTCAAATTTTGGGACGACAACAAATTTAAGAATGCCTTGTTTAAGTCATTCATTCTTGGAAATAGGCCTGAAAGGAGAGCTCGGCGTCTAGGAAAAGATAATCCCTTAAAAAAATATTACCACATCGTGAACCATTTCATTACAAATGCTGAGCAACCATTTGCATCTCCCGCTGAGAGACTACAGAACTATTTTGCCTTTTCATGTATGGGAGTAGATAAATCTAATGGTGAGTTAAGTCTGAATAAAAAATGGGAATCGCTAGATCAGCAAGATATGCTAGGGGAGAAGCTTCAACTAAAATGGAGCGCCAAGGAAAACGAAGAGATATTCAGTGAAATTATAGATGGTGTCAAAAGTTTAGCTAAGGAGATAGACAATTCAAAGGTCATTCCAGTAGGATGGGATAAAACAAAGCCTGAGAACAGCCAACTGGTATTGCTTCATCCTATCGGAGGTTGTCCTATGGGATCTAATATTCGCGAAGGCGTGGTAAATAGCTATGGGGAGGTCTTTGATCCAAGGAAAGAATCTACAAACGGAGTATACTCTGACTTTCTAGTATTGGATGGATCCATCATACCATCGTCACCAGGGGTAAACCCTTCTTTAACAATAGCAGCTATAGCTATCAGATGTATGGAGCACGTGGCACAAAAGATGGGATCAACAAAATCAATCGAAGAACTTTTAGTCGACAAAAAGTTACCTCTCTGATGATAGTAAACAATACCTTTACAATTCAATAAGTAAGGTGTGAAATACCGCTCGATTTCTTCACAAGGACAGGACTTGGGGGACTGGATAGTCCTAATTGTCACACCGCCTAGATTCATATCTGTTTGGTACCTATTTTTAAGCGGGCTCAATTTACGCAATACAAAAATTAATGATTAATAAATATTATATTATCAAATTAATCAATAATTTTGCATTCCTTTATATTCATTCAAATGATCCCGACACATAATCATCAATTGTAGTAACAACACTAATTCTAACTTACCGCATATAATCTTGAGTAAATGTCTTGCATAGATATTATATATGGTAAAACTGATTCAGCAATTTCATCTTCGTTTATATCAAACCCGTAGTTCTCATCTTCCTCATACATTCTATCAAACATTCTGTACTTCACTACCAAAGATCTTGAAGCATTTCTATTTCCATTACGACCAGCTATAATATATTTTCTAAATCGATGATCTGTTTGAAATTCATACCTGTTTCTCTTTATATCGGATTTTTTTCTAATGCCCTGACTCCACAAACTGCGTTCAATTAATCGTTTTATTCCCGACGACTTGAGTTTAATCGGTGCTGTTACGATACCGTGATAATACCCTTCCGTTGTGTTCTATAATTGTCTCATGACCCAGCTGTTTTTGTTTATATCTTCACCGGCTTCCCTGCGATAATTAATCCATTTTTCCAATTCACAATATGCTTCTGGTGTTATGAATGTGAAATACTGTTCCTCATCACCAGGATAAACAGTTACTTTTGCAGCGATAATACGGCCATCCTTGATAATAGGCTCCACGTCCTTCCAACATAAATAGTCCCATGCTCCAAGTCTGATGCCAGATGATGCCATAGTATATACAATCGCCTTCATTCTTCTATCTGGGTATTCAGTCATCTTACGAATCTCGTCTATAGTAGGGGCCCTATCATTAGCAAAGCTTCTGACTTTTGGTAACCCTCGAGTAATTTTTTTCCACGCAATCGGAACATCCGACATTTCACAGAATAACTTGAGTGCCTTTACAAAATTGTAGAGAGTTGCTGCTGTAATTTCCTCCCTTTCTACTCTATCCTTTTGATATTGTAAAAAACCAATGATTGTACTAAAGATCCAGTTGTGATCTTTAGTTGCCATTGCAGCGAAATGGTTGCATCTTTGCTCTATGTTCGCATTGGGAAGTAATTCAATATAATCAAAGAATGTTCTTAATCTCCTGAGATAGTAATCCCTTGTAATCTGAGTTCTTATAGCATATACAAATAAGGAATACGCATCAGTAAGAGATCCCTTCTGATTTCGATGCTTTAATTTCTCCATTTTATTCACATTTATATCAAATGAATCCAATTAGAGAACTACTAGCGGCATGGGGCTGGTCGGATTCGAACCGACGATCTCCAGCGCCCGAGGCTGGCATCATACCAAGCTAGACAACAACCCCCTCAACAGTCTATTTCAAATTCCCCTATTATAATATTAGATTTGGATAATGAGTATATTGACTAGCTTTTATGATGTAATAATAAATTATTGAAATTCGTCCACAAAGGGAGAATTAATTTTTCTCGAAGCATTACTATTTACTATATTTTTCTGAATTAATTCCTTTACTATATTTGCCGCGATAGGCAACGCTCCGGTAGCACCAGGCGAATTATAATTCAAAATGTGCAATGAAGACTCATTTTCAACAAGCAAACTCTCAGACACAAAATTTCCATTTTTATCAACTAACAGTGACCTAATACCTGCTCTGCCTCTCTGGTTAAAGTCAGAAGGATTCAAGCTGGGCAAGAATCTCCTAACTCTATTTATCATACTTGTCTTAAAAAGAGAGCTTGAAAATTCATCTGATAGTAACCGTAAAAACTGTTTATTTAATAATAATTTTAATACACCTATTTTGGACGATTCAAATAATTTTGGAACTGCATTTTTTAAATTATCATACTGCTTATATGAATATGGACCAAATACAGGTACCGCATTAGGACCTATTTCACATCTTCCATCACTTCTAATTATCCAATGGGGATCCAAAAAAGGATACTCCGCATGCCTTGGTACTGAGTAAATACTTCTTTTAGTAAGGTTAATGTATTTTTGTGGAGCTATCCAATATTCTCCTCTAAAATGAAGGTCAGTGTATTCTCTTGCAAGATCAGCATTGTGAGCAATATCTAGCGAATTGCCTCCTGCTGCATTTATTATATAATCTGTGGTAGTATTTCTAACAGTACCAATGATAGTCATTTTTCTATTTGCGTCTCTGTTAGTGTTGGAACAAACTGACCTGAATTTATTTTCAAAAGAAGTTTTACATCCAAACTTTATGGCATCTTCCATAAGTTTTTGATTGATGAGACTATAATCAGTTGAAGCATCTCGAAAACATAAGAGTGCAGACTCGCATTTTACATTAGGTTCAATTTGTAAAATCTCATCTTTATTTAAAAATTTCACGTCCTGATCTTTCAGGCCATTTTTGCGAGCCCATTGAGCATGTTTATGCAACACATCAATTTGTCTATCATCTAATGCAACCTCAATTACTCCATCTTCTTTGAATGGTAATTTATGTAAATTACAGTAACGCCTTATCATATCAAACCCCTTTAATGCATGAATTGCAGTTGATGACTTTTTATCTGGATTATAATAAAATGGAGCATGAACTTTTCCTGTATTTCTACTACTGGTATGCAACCCAACATTCTTTTCTTGTTCAATAACAACAATTGATGAATCTGTCATAATGGAAAGAAAATAGGCAATAGCACAGCCTAATATTCCACCCCCAATAACTGTGACGTCATAATCGTCTTGCAAATTATTACCTACTGTAGATTGAATTATTGATACCATATTTATTATTGATATTATTGGTAGTATTACTCAAACAGAATATCATATCGTGCTCTTATTTTTATAATTTAAATGAAAATCTATTGATTTGTAAAAAGCTACAATCGAAGATGCATTTAATATTTTTCCATTGATTAGTAACTTTCTAATTTCATCAATTGTTAGAATCATAGGTTCTATTATCTCCATCATTCCCAATTCTTGGTTTCTTTCATTAACCAAATCATAAGCTATAAATAAATTCCCTCTTTGTTCAAACATCGTGTAATCTAAAGTATATGAATCTAAGCTGATAATATTATTTGCCTTGTAGCCTGTCTCTTCTTTTAGCTCTCTAGCAGCAGCCGCAATTGGAGTTTCACCAGTTTCTATGTATCCGGAAGGAGCTTCAATTTGATATGAATTAACCAAATGTCGGTAGCTTTTAATTACTAGAATTTCATTATCTGATATAAACGGCACTATGGTCGAATAATTTTTTCTCTTTGCCCTAGTATAGATTTTCTTTCTACTCTTGATGTCTATAATGTCTTCGTATAGTTCAATATAGTTATTGGAATATATTTTCCGTGTTGATTCAAACTTCCAACCAGAAGGATGATTCATATTTTTACTCATCTTCTTTCAGTTATTTGCTTTTTGCAAATCAGTCAGATAGTAAATTTTAACTACAAAAATAATTTCATCTTTTCCTTAATTATTTTATTAAATTTATATCGAATCAAAATGTGTAGAGGAGATGTAACTCATACACCTGCTAGCTTGACATTACCATAAAGGCAGGCATTTTTCACGTCTTTAATTTCATGAGGTTTATGTTTTCTGATTTCAACTATGTAACCACTTGTAGAATGATAAAAGATAGCCATATCTCTTGGATAAAGTGATAGCATTGCATGATTCTCGGGGTCCGATGACATATGTCTTAAATGTATCCGTTCCCAAGAAAATAACTCATCGATGTCTCCATTAAAGTGGAAATTACTCCCACAAGGACAGGTTGAATCCCGCCAATTTCCTTCTATATTTTTAAGCCATATCCTTCCTTTATCAGTAAATTGCAATATCTGAATTTGTATATATCATCAACATATATACTATTTCTCTAGCTAGAATTAAATCAAATCTAAATAAAATATTGCTAATGTCCTGCATGTTTTAAGTCAATAGATCAATTATTCATCAACTGTCGTTGAATCAGGGCATCATTAAAATCAATACCATTCCAAACAATATCAAAACCTATTTTTGGAATAAGTGCAGTAGTACATGTTTCTGGAATACCGTTTTCAGTTAGAAATTTGATTGCATCCTGTAACTTTTTAATTTTATCAAGTTTTGGTAACAATTCATTAATTTTAGCATTGGATATTAAATACATATCAATTAATAGGTAATCCTTAAGTCTATTTGTTATCAAATTCTCTGAATTATCATTATTTGACTGAAGTTTTTTAATTGTCATCAACACGGATTCAAGGGGAATGTCGTGTTTAGCTGATATCTTATCAAGAAAAATAACCTTATTTTGCTTGTCTTGAATTATGTTTTCTATTTCTTTGATAATTGTGTCGTGTGAATTAATAGAAATATGTTCGACCATTTTGGAATCAATACCTTTTAGATATTCAATTATCGGGCCAAATGGAATTTCGTCTTTCTTAAAAAAAATGAGATGTTTTTTATCTATAAAATTAGAAAAGATGGAATCAATCCTGATCTTGTCTCCATTTTCAGAAACATAATTCTCAATATTGGCAGCAATCAACAAGTCAATTGTTGCACTATTGTTATGTGATGAGTGCGACATGAATGAAGAGGAAGAAACAGTAGATGATACATTGACCAAGTCTTTTATTTTTTCTAATTTTCTATTTAGATACTCTTTGGTCCAAAAACCCACTATTTCTAAATAAACCTTAATTCCATATCGTTCAAACACAAAATCTGGTATAAACGCTTTCCCATTAGACAGAATCAGCGGATCTGGCTCTCTGATTAGCCTCCATCCGTTAGAAAATTTGACAAATTTATCCATAAATTTTTTTTCTATATTGCTATCAAAGTCCTCTGGCGCATAGGAATTAAAAGCCAGTCGAGATTCAGAAGTAACTTCTGGTTGAAAATGAATATTTGATGCATCAAATACTGGAACATCCTTGTCGGTATTTGATAGGCGAAAACTGTATTTTTTTTTGATACCCGAAATAGATTTTCTCAATATTATTGCATCAATGGACCATTTTTTGGTAAATATTATCAGGGGAACTATTTTAGCCATTGCCATCCCATATCTGTCTGTCATTTTTACTATGTTAAGGGGACCATCAACAGTACAAGTAATTCCCTTGTTATTTTTTTTATCCAATTCAAGATATTTGTTATCTTTTGTATCATCATTTGAATCTGATTCAAAGTTGTTAGATCCATAATGCAAGAAATACATCAAACCAAGTTGTTTTACTCTACGTAAAATTTTCTTCCATGTCAAACCACCATAAACGGTGAATTCTAATTTGACACAACTTAGTAAAAGCGTTTGGAGGACTGAAAGATTGTACCACGCAATTAATTGCAATGGAGACAATGAATCAAAATTTTTCAGATGCTTGTTTTTTTCAAGATCACTCCACATCGCAATTTCCAATTCATCGATACTTAGGTTGTATTTAGAAGCAATCTTTTGAAGTATGCTTTTTCTTTCATATTCTGTTACCGGGTAACCAATCTGAGATGATTCTTCAAATATTTTCCGTCTAAAATGTACAGCACTTGTAGGATTGTCGTTGTTCTCACTGTGTGAACAAAAATTGTTAGCTGATGCATATATGCATCTTCTTTCTAAAAGATGACAGATACCTCTAACAAGTTTATAATCTGTATATCTAGCTTCTAGATCTGAGATATTTTCATCTACATGTGCTTTGGTCAGTCCCTTCTTTGCCATTTCATCAAACATTTTAATTATTTTTGATGGTAAAGTAAGGTCTCTATCCTCCTTATATTCATAGAATCTAGGTCTTATCTGATTTGATTTACTCGATATACGTACTCTTAATAGTTCGGTTGGCAACATTACAATTATTACTCTATTTGATGAGAATATCTACCTAAATAATTTCTCATTTTTGCTGAATATTTTTAATCTAATTAACAATGGAATCAGATACGTAGTATTTTGGCATTAGTTCAACCACCCACCCACCCTCCTGTCAGTGTCTCAAGGGTTAAATGTAATAGGTGTACATGATGTTTAGAAATGAGATATAAAAAATCAACTTATTCGAATTCTGAGAGCCAGGAAAACAAGAAAGACAAATCTGAAAATATTGATGATGATTTTACTGACAATATTGTAGACAAAGAAGAGGAATCTTTAGAATTAGAACAAGTAGAAGAAAAAGAAAATACCGTTATGAATAATAACACTGAAGCGCCATTAACTACATTATCAGAACAATCTCAAATAAATGATCTTACTAGTCTTGAAATTAAAGACATTGAGGGGATAGGTCCTACAACTGCTAAAAAGCTTAGAGAGGCAGGAATTTTTTCAGTTATGGATCTAGCTGTAGCTGCAGTTGAAGATCTGGCAGTAGATATTAATGCATCAAAAGAAAGTGCAGCCTCGTTCATAATGGCAGCACAAAAACTTTTAAGGGAATCAGATGTTCTGGAAAAAGAATTCGTCACTGCTGATACTGCACTTAAGAAAAGAAGATCGTTGTTACGATGTTCCACTGGTTCAAGTATGCTAGACGATTTATTCTTGGGAGGCATAGAAACACAGGCAGTTACTGAACTTTATGGCGAATTTGGTTCGGGCAAGTCACAGATATGTCATACTATGTGTATTACTGCTGGACAGCCAGTAGAATCAGGTGGATTAAACAGTGGTGTTATTTACATTGATACTGAAGGAACATTTAGACCTGAAAGATTGGAACAAATATCTAGTAGTAGAAACATTGATCCTGTACGTGCACTACAAAATGTAGCTGTATGTAAAGTATATAATAGCGCACATCTAGAATTAATAGTTAAAAATCTTGGTAAATATATAGATGATTACAAAGCAAAACTAGTAATTGTAGATAGTATAATTTCATTGCATAGAGCAGAATTCTCTGGTAGAGGAACACTTGCTGATAGACAACAAAGACTTAACTCTATTATGCATAAACTTCTTAGGATTTCAGAAATTTACAATATTGCAATAATAGTTACGAATCAAGTGCAGTCTGCTCCAGATACATTCTTTGGTGATCCGACAAAACCCACTGGTGGAAACGTAATTGGCCATGCTTCAACATACAGAGTATATTTGAGAAAGTCTGGTGAAAATAGAATAGCAAAAATGATCGATTCTCCATATCATCCCTATAGTGAAGTAAGATTTACTATCAACGAAAAAGGAACAGATAACATGGATGAGGGCAAAAAATCCAAAAAAGAATAATTTTTTTTATTACTAATTAATATGTGAAAAGGTTCCAAGGGTATAGGCATTAAAGCAGTGCCAATACAACCGACCTATTCACAAATTTTCTGTTTTGTGCTTTTCATCATAATGGCGTAAATATTCAGAGTCATTTTCAAATGTTTTATTACATTTACTACATATTACAGGTTCTTCATTGTTTTTCTTCATTTCGATTCCTACCTAAGACAAAGTTAAAGATACTTTAAAGTTTACGATTGCCCTTTCGATTCATAATATCATCTATCCACTTCAAGCTAGTCAAGCTAGAAATATACTTTTCATAATCTAGGAGCTTCTTTCCACAGCAAATGATATTTTTACGCACGTTCGGTAATTACTTATCTTTCCCGAGGTGGGATCTACATTAGCAGTCATATCCACAACTTCTATGCCATGTATTCCATGTAATGACTTTTTTGCTTCATCTACTGCAATCTGTGCTGCATCTTCCCATCCTTTGTCTGAAGTGCCTATTATTTCAATTATCTTTGCAATATGATGACTCATAATAAATTGTAATGCACTTCATTTATTATAAAAGTTTAGTATTGTAGGACTTTAAAATAACATTCATGCAAGTAGAATAAATTAAACATTAAGAAAATCCAAGAAACTTTACCAGGCAAGCAACAATTAAAAGCGATGTATACTACATTTTATTATGATTCCACATAACAAAAACAAAAGATTTAGACAAATTCCAAGAGTTCCGCTTTTGCTTTTCATTTGTTTTATAACGTTTATTATCCTACCTCCTCAGTTGATCCATAATTTATTAGAGACATTTGGATACGAGGATCTTAAAAATAAAGCTATGAAAGTATTATCCGAAGATGGACAAATATGTCCTTTTGAATCTCAACCTGGATGTAAAAATAAGAATGAAAATCAGACACATATCCAGAATATGACTAAGAATGTTCCGAATGTAGGAAAATTGAATATGGGACAAGATTCAAACACTAGTTCGATAACAAATAATTCGGCCGGATCTCAAAATGAGACCAATTTAGCTAATATTCCAACTGTTAATAACCAAATCAAAAATTCAATCCAGAACATGTTAAACGTTACAACAGATAAACAAATTTACAATCCAGGAGAAAAAGTTAGCATCACAATTGAAAATATAGGATCTAAGGAATTAACATTTCCAAATTCTGCATTAGGGCTTACCATAAGAAACTTAGCCTCTAAGGAATTATACCCGATTCTATCATCACAAGTTATAACAATCCTGGTTCCAGGAGATTCAAAATCCCTTGTATGGGACCAAATAGGTCTTGACGGAAATCAGGCACCATCAGGAAATTATATGGCCTCAGTCAATTCAGGTATTAATACGGCTCAGACAACCTTTTCGATTAGATAAATCATATTTGTTTTGATGCTATTAATTTTGAAGTAAACTATATTTTTTGGTGTGTTTGTAATCTACTACTTTTCTATCAAAATGCTGGATCTACTAAAACAAGAGCAAAGCAAAAGATGTCTTCGCATTAGACTATGGGCCCGGAGGGCTTCGATCCCTCGATCTGTGGTTCCGAAGACCACCGCGATATCCTGGCTACGCTACGGACCCTCTGTACCCAGCTTTTAGAATTAAAATCAAGGTTCTATAATAATTGAGCGAATTGATATATGATACTTCAAATAAAACATAATCAAATTAATTAATAACAATCAATTTATTATCTCAAATATTTCCATGTTATTGCTTGAAGGTATCTGACAGAATATCCAATGTAGAGTATGCTATTAGGGATATAACCGTACATGCAAGACAATATGAAAAAAGCGGTAGAAAAATAATATATCTAAATATTGGTGATCCAGTAAAATACGATTTTCCAACTCCAGATCACATTAAAAAAGCATTAGTAGATGCTGTGTTGGGCAATTTTAACTACTATGCAGATTCAGAAGGTATTTTAGAATTAAGACAAGCAATAGTAAAAAAAGAGTCTCGAAAGGGACTATCCATCATAGTTGATGACGTTCTAGTCACCAATGGTATTTCTGAGGGACTGGATATGGTAGCGGCATCCATAGTAGAACCAAATTCAGAGGTTTTGATGCCCGGACCGTATTATCCACCTTATGCTTCATATGTAAAATTTTACGGGGGTAAACCCATTGAATTTAAACTTACAGAAGATGGAGAGCCTGATCTTGATGATATCAAGTCAAAGATTACGCCACAAGCACGAGCCTTGTGCATTATTAATCCAAATAACCCTACTGGTGAGGTATTTAATAGTAAAAACCTTAAACAGTTAATTGATATTGCCGCTGAGCATGATATGTACATCATATGTGATGAAATCTATGATAAATTGATCTTTGATCAAGAATTTACTGGTATTGGTAAAGTGGCAAAAGATGCACCCGTGATATTACTCAATGGTTTTTCAAAAGTTTACCTCATGACAGGTTGGCGTTGTGGGTATATATGCATGAATAGTGACTGTCAAAAATTAGAAAATATCAGAAACAACATTCCAAAACTAGCTAGAGTACGTATTGCAGCTAATCTTCCAGTACAAAAAGCAGCAATTGCAGCCCTAGAAGGACCCCAAGATTATATTGCTGAAACTGTAAGTAAATTAAAGAAAAGAAGAGATTTAGTTGTAAAACGATTAAATGAAATTGATGGAATTTCCTGCAAATTACCAAATGGTGCATTTTATACATTTCCAAAAATTCTTCGTAGTATCTGGAAAGATGATAAAGATTTTGTTCTCGATCTACTAAACAAAACGGGTATTCTTACAGTGCATGGTTCTGGTTTTGGGGAATATGGCAAAGGCCATTTTAGAATCGTTTATCTTCCAAATGAACAAGTACTTGGAGAAGCAATGGATAAGCTAACTCATTTTATCAATAATAGTGAAAATCAAAATTAGAAACTCAAATGTTACTATTATCATTCTTCCTTCTAAATTTACCCCAATAGAGTAATGTTCCGCCGCCAATCAGCATTGCTATTACAAATTTTTCGTTTGTCACTGAGCTACTTGTATAATTGTCAAGATAAAAACCGATTGACAATTGTGTTGAGTAAAAATAAAGATTTCTTAATGCAATGACGGTTGCCATCACAATGAATAGTACACCCATACCATACATCCAATTTTTGCCCTGCTTACTATCCATTTCTTTTTTGGAGAGAATTCAAGTAAGCTTTATTCCAGGGTGTTTGAGTTTGTTCTTTTTGGACGCATTCAACAACATCGGAGTAAGAACCTCCGCTTGATAACTAAGAGACAAGGATCCAAGGTACAGTGGTCTGAGACCTTTTATTTCTACAATTAATTGATTTAACTTTTCAATAGCGTCCTGATCGTCACCACAAACAAAAGTATCAGAATCAAGACTTTCATGTATATTTTTTAGTTTGACTTCGGATATGCTATGAAATGCAGAAACAATTTTTGTGTTTGGAAGGTTATCAGCTAAAAGACGAGCCGCAGATTTCATATTTTTTTCAAAGGAGATATATGTAAAGCCAAGATCATTTCTTTCCATAGGTACGATTGGAGAGACTATTATGCAATCTTTCCTTATGTTATTGGAGATCGCATCACATGTTAATTTTATTGATTCGTACGGGATAGATAATATCAAAATATCTGAATCTTTTGAGCAAGAAATGTTATCAGTACCTTTAATTGTTCCTTTCATATTACTTCCATAAGACGATAATGCTGTTTTCATGTATAATTCTGCTGAATTTATTGCCTTTTCTGCATCACGCGAACCGATTGTAATATCGTGATTTATTACCCATCTGAGAGCAAAACCTTCTCCCATGCCACCAGTCCCGCCAATTATAGCAATCTTCATAATTGATGTCATAAAGTATTGCGCATCCTAATTAAGGTTATAATTCTCAATTGCTTACTAGCAAATGCGCTATTATCGTCTTAAGTAAACTGATTTATGAATACTAGCAGGAACAATTGAAAATAAATAAATAATTTAAAAATAATGTATCAATATGATATTGATAAAAGTGGAAAAACAAATTTAAGACTTGATTTACATTAGTCCTAATTGTTTTGCCGCTTATAGTTTTCGTACGTCATGGAGAAGCAGATAATAATGTGAAGCGACTACTTGTAGGGAGACACATAGAATCACATCTTACAGAATGTGGAATGCAGCAGGTCAAAGATACAGGCCAACATCTAAAAAAATTAAAAATCGACAGAGTGTATGTCAGTCCAGTAACAAGAGCCATCGAAACTGCAAAGATAATTTGTGAAATAAATCAACTTGAATATCAAACTGACGAAAGGTTATACGAGATTGAACTGGGAGATTTAGTAGGCATGAATTATGATGATGTTATCGAAAAACACGGAAATCTCTTTTTAAAATTCTATACTGGTGATGATCCGATTCTTGATAGCTATGGCATTGAAAGCTTTTCAGCTGTCAAGAAAAGAATTAAGAGTTTACTTGACGATTCAATGAAAAATTACCCGAGTAAAAATTTACTATTTGTGACTCATTTGGATCCAATAAAGGCAGCAATCTCTATAATGTTGGGTCTTCCGCCAGAATCTCTGTATGGATGGCATATACGTAATGCTTCGATGACTATCTTAAAGCATGAAAATAACACTCTTTCACTTTCAGGTGTGAATGTAATGGGATTCCACAGGTACATGGAAGAATGAGTAAAAAATTCGAAAGATCTTACAAAAACCTTAAATTAGATGTAAAGCAGTAGAGTCCTCAGACTAGAATCTGAATGTCACCAAAATCAAATATCTGGTTACTCATTTTACTGTTCACACCTATTATTGTATTAGTTCTCTCTACCTTTGGCAATGTTTTTGCACAGCAACCACCTGAAGAGTATGTGATTAGAAGAGTAGAGATTTGGGGTTTATTTTATAGACTCATGGTTGCAGCTTTTGTGGTTGGTGCTGTAGTTCAAGGATCTATAGTTTATGTATGCTGGAGATTTAGAGAATCGCACAAGAAAAATAGACTGAGAGAAATAGAGGGTGTGTAGTGGTGGGTCATGCAACAATTGAATGGGTGTATGTGGGCGTTGTTATTGCACTTCTTACCTGGGTAGGAGCTGAATCATGGAATGTAGAAAGGCTGGTCGAACACGTGCCCCCTGATGCAGAAACTATTAAGGTTATAGCCCAACAATGGTTCTGGTCATTTGAACATGAGGATGGAAAGAAGGAGACTGGTCAGCTTCATGTAAAACAGGGGGTTCCTTACAAGTTTGAGCTTATTTCAAAAGACGTTATTCACGATTTTAACGTACCTGATTATACCATTCTTATGGATGCAGTTCCAGGTAGAGTAAATGTTGTGTGGAATTTGTTTGATAAGCCTGGCGAATATCGTATTCAATGCAGAGAGTACTGCGGATTTGGGCATGCAACAATGAAAGCAAAATTATTTGTCGAGCCATTTTCGCAAACAGCAGAAGCAGCAGCTGCAGCAGCAACAAGTCCAGCTGCTGAAAGTCAAAATGCAACTTCAAATGCAACTGCAGGACAGACTCCAGCGACACCAGTTCAATCAGCAGGTCCACCTGGCAAACCATTGACAATACTTCAAGGAGCATCGGTACAGGGCAGTCCAAATTTTAATCCTGATACACTTACTGTAAAGAAAGGCGAAAAAATAACAGT
>Ga0209157_1000316_pt1 | contig 41793 bp, 40 predicted proteins | sample GraSoiAngelo_135_FD_185892 | JGI IMG/M metagenome (GOLD analysis project Ga0209157, IMG submission 185892) | Grasslands soil microbial communities from the Angelo Coastal Reserve, California, USA - 14_0929_05_40cm (SPAdes) (version 2) | ecosystem: Environmental > Terrestrial > Soil > Grasslands ...
TGCTGTGATGTGGAACACGCCGCGTCCGCAGGGCGCTCTCCGCGTTCTTGGACCAGTATTCCGCCGAGTCAAGGGCAACGAAAATATCCGCGAACAGCGCTTCCACGCGCGGCTTCCCCGATTCACGCACAACCGCGTCCACCAATTCATTGCGCGAGGCCATAATCCGCTCGCGAAGTACGCGCAACTTCGCGCACCGATCACGAATGGGGAACTTTGCCCAATCCCGCTGGGCGAGCCGCGCACGGGAAACGATCTCCGGCAACAACGATGCCGGGGTCCGCTCAAAATGCGCGTGCACTTCCCCGGTAGCCGGGTTGACGGAAGGGAGCGTATCGATGGGAATGGCCGTCGCAGCCATAAGCGGGATTCTAACCGATTTTGAAGTTGGAAGGTGGCGCGTCAGTTCAGATCCGTCCGATTTTGCTCTTGTCGGCGGACCCTGAGCCGAAGTCCGATCTAGCGGTCGGACTCAAGGCTTGCCAAGCCGCCACGCCTCGTCGTGCTGCACCTCAACCATCACGAGACCTTGCGGTGGAACCGTTGGACCCGACTTCGAGCGATCGCGCAATTCGTACAATCGGTCAATGTCCGATGGGGCGAGCTTCCCGCGCCCCACATCGAGCAGCGTGCCAACCATTTTGCGCACCATGTAACGAAGGAACGAGCGTCCGCGAACGGTAAACACTAGTTCTTCGTTGTCCGCCGAGCGCACTAACTCCGTCGAAAAGATTTCCCGCTCGGTGTCCCTCTCTTTGTCGTCTTCTTCGGAACCCGTCGACGCCGCAAACGAGGCGAAGTCGTGTGTACCAACGAACCGGGCCGCAGCGTCCCGCATGGCCTCTTCGTCTAGCGGAAATGGGTAGTGCAGCACATAACGCCAGATCATGGGTGGCACGACTCTTCCGCGGTACAAGCGATAACGGTAAGTCTTGCCTCGCGCAGACCATCGAGCATTGAAGTCTGGGCCGACTTCCTCCGCGCCCACGATCCGAATCGCGGGCGCAAGCAACGCGTTCAGCGCGCGCTGAAAATCTTGCGCGGACAGGCGCGATTGGGTTCGAAAGCTGCCAACCTGACCGAGCGCATGAACCCCGGCGTCCGTCCTCCCCGTGCCATGCAAGACGACGTTTTCCTGCGTCAGGCGCCGCAGCAGTCCGACAATTTCTCCTTGAATGGTGGGCTTGTTTGCCTGCATCTGCCAGCCATGGAAATCTGTGCCGTCGTACGCGATCGTCAGCTTGAAATAGCGCATGGAAAGAAAGGTATCAGCTTTTAATCATCCGCGTTCAAAGGAGGGATTACGTTCCAGCAAGCTCTTGATCAGGACTAAAGCGCCGTGCGAACAAAACGGCTCCCCGGCTTCACGGCAACGCTGCCTTCGCGGCAGAGTGGGCAATCATCTTCCTCGTAGCTGGCGATCGGCAATTGAATCAGGGACTGCGTTTCCACTTCGAAGTCAATCTTTCCACCACTGCGGTCGATCAGCGCGCCGGCGGCAACCACGCGCGCGCCCGCTTCTTCCACGACGTGAATGGCTTCCTGCGTCGACCCGCCGGTTGTCCAAACATCTTCGATGACTAGCACGTGCTGGTCGTGTGCGAGCGAGAATCCGCGGCGCAGCGTCATCATGCCGCTGGCATCGCGCTCCACAAAGAGCGCTGGCGTTCCGCCACCCAGTGAACCCTTCTGCTCCGGCAGCGCTCGCGCAACTTCCTGGCCAATAATGAGCCCGCCCATTGCAGGTGAAACGACAGCATCAATCCTGGCGTCCGAAAAAAGCGCCGCCAGCGCCTGCCCCAGCTTCTCAGCAAAACGCGGATACTGCAGAACCAGCGCGCACTGAACGTATGTGCCGCTGTGCAGGCCACTGGACAACTCAAAGTGGCCGTGGCGAATAGCACCCGCCGCTTCGAACATCTTCAGTAATTCTTCCCGTTTCAACATTCGGTCCAGCTAACTGACGCCAGCTCCTAACTGTCGAAGTGTCAGGAGATTAAGCCGCCGCCTCTCGCGTTGTCAAGAAAGAGGGCCCCTGCTAGACTGCTTCCTTCGCGCTGGTCCGCGCGGCAGAGCCTTCAGGACGGTTTCTGCATCCCAGGTGGGCCTGGCACGACGCTGTCAGATTTCGGTCGTGGCCCCAAAACGGTCTGCTGCTTGAAACAAATTCCATTCTGCGAACGTTTTACAGAGTTGAGTACATATAACTGAAGCCCCTTGAGAGAGGAAACTTGAGGGTAAGGAGCACTATGAAGACGCTGTATGCTCGACCGCTATTGGCCGCCATACTGACCGCAACGCTCGTGGGGGGACCTATTTCGCCAGCCTTCGCACAGGATGCGCCGCAAAATCCCCAAGCAGCGCAGGCCAAGCCGGCCACGGCCATCGTGCCGGTCTCGCTTGGCACCGCGAAATACAACTACACCCGCGCGCCCAAGCCGTTTCCCAACCTGTTCGCTCCCTACAGCCCGATCAAGATCCCAGCGCCCGTTCTCACCAATTCGCCGCGAATCGACCAGCTCATCCACGAGGGCAAGATAGAGCTAAGCATGCAAGAAGCGGTAGAGCTGGCGCTCGAAAACAGCCTGGACATCGTGGTGCAACGGTATAACCCGTGGTTCGCGGACGCCGGCATCCTGAAAGCAAACGCGGGGGGCTTTGGCGGCACTACTCCCGGCGCCGTGTTTGGCGGCTCCTCAGCGAATAACCCGCTGCTCAACTTCGATCCCGTTGTCACCACAGTCCTCACACTCGATGATCGCAAGTCCCCTATCAATAACCCTCTGACTTCCGGTACAGGCACGGGCATTTCCTCGCTTGCAGCCCTGGCTACCCACACGTCCATCTTCAATGTTCAATACGCCCAAGGATTCGCAACGGGAACCACCTTCTTCACGGCGTGGGATAACACGCGGAATTCGGCGTCCTTGAGCGCCAACCTCTTCAATCCCTCCGTGCAAACGACGATTTTTGCCGGGTTCCAGCAACAGTTGCTGAACGGCTTCGGGCGTTCCGTCGGAACGCGCAACATCCGCATCGCGAAGAACAACCGCAAGATTGCCGACTGGGCCTTCACCCAGCAAGCGATCACCACCGTCACGAACACCATCGCTGCTTATTGGGAGCTGGTTTTCGCCAGGGAAAACGTCAAGGTTCAGCAGCAAGCTGTGACGGTGGCCGAAAAGCTTTACAACGACAACAGGAAGCAACTCGAAATCGGAACAATGGCGCCGCTCGACGTCACCCGCGCAGAGTCCGAACTGGCCACCGATCGCCAGAACCTGATTGTGGCGCAAACCGTGCAACTTCAAGATCAGCAGACTCTCAAGAACGCCATCAGCAAGAATCCCCTGGCGCCTAATTTCGTAAACGTGGAGATCGTTCCCACGGACCTACCTTCGCGCCCGGAGGCCATCGAAGCTCCCACTTTTGAGGACGCCGTTAAGGAAGCATTTGCAAAGAGACCGGAATTGCAGGAAGAAGCGCTCAACTTGTTAAATGGAGAGATCGACCTAAAAGCCACGCGTAACGCCCTGCTACCAACCGCCACACTGACCGCTCAATACAGTTCGGTCGGACTTGCCGGTAACCAGGCACAGTTCACCACCGCTACTGTGGCAGGAGCTCCTGTCGTGGACGCAAACGGCAATCCCGTGCCCGGCGACTTTCTTCCTGCGACGCGATTCACGCCAAACGGCGTCGCGCAGGCCGGTTTCAGCGACGCCTTGAGCTCGGCCTTTCACAACAACTTCCCGGACTACCAGATATCGTTGAACGTGCAGATCCCCATCCGCAACCGCTCGGCGCAGGCGGACAATCAGCGCGCTATCCTGACGCAGCGTTGGCTCGAAGCGCAGTTGCAGCAAATGAAAAACGCTGCGCTGCTCGACGTCCGCAACACCTACATTGCCCTGACGCAGGACCGCGCCCAGGTCGATGCCGCCAGCAAGGCGCGCGAACTGCAGCAGCAGACCTTTGATGCCGAGCAGAAAAAGTATCAGCTGGGCGCGTCTACTGTTTACCTCGTCATTCAGACGCAGCGCGACCTCATCAACGCGCAAGGCACGGAACTTCGTGCTTTGGCCAACCTCGCCGAGGCCAAGGCCAATTACGAGCGCGCCGTCGGACGCACCCTCGAAGTCAATCGCGTCACCATCGCCGATGCCAAGACTGGCGAAGCGGAGCGCGAGACGCTTATCCCCGGCACCTTGCATGGACAAGTCGTTGGCACGGAGAAACTTTCGTTCAACACAGGCCAAAAGTAGGTCTCGCAGGCTACAATTCCTAACGGTCCGGACGCTTGCGTCCGGGCCGTTCTTTTTTGCTTTGGACTCGCGCTTCTTGGTTCCCTTTTCTGGTTACGGCATCCCCGCCGCACTTGCCCCTTCCCTACCTTTCGCATAGCATGGAATTCTCAGGCGATTTATATCGTTGCCTGATGCCGTTCTCGGGAGCAATGCGCATGAGCGAACAGCGCAAGGGATCCACACAAACCGTTCCGCCGTCAGAAGAGTCTTCCGCGCATCGCGAGCCCTCCGCCCAGGAACAAGCGTGGGAGAAAAACACTCTTCAGCCCGCGCTGGAAAAAAACCCTGAACGGCAGACCGAGTTCACCACGATTTCCGGGCATCCCATTCGCAGGCTGTACACCAAAGCGGATCTGGCCAATTGGGATCCCAGCCGCGACCTCGGCTTCCCTGGCGAACCTCCATACACCCGCGGCATTCACTCGACAATGCACCGCAGCCGTCTCTGGACCATGCGGCAGTTCGCGGGCTTTGGCACCGCCGAAGACACCAACCAGCGTTTCCGCTATCTCCTCGCGCAGGGCCAGACCGGCCTGTCCACCGCCTTCGACTTACCCACCTTGATGGGCTACGACTCCGACCATCCGCTCTCCGAAGGCGAAGTCGGCAAGTGCGGCGTGGCCATCAGTTCGCTCGCCGATATGGAAGTGCTTTTCGACAAGATTCCCCTCGCCGACGTCACTACCTCGATGACCATCAATTCACCTGCCGCGGTCATCTGGGCAATGTACCTGGCCGTAGCCGAAAAGCAGGGCGCCGACTGGAAGGAAATTTCCGGCACGCTCCAGAACGATATCCTGAAGGAATACATCGCGCAGAAGGAATACATCTATCCCCCTGAACCCTCGATGCGACTGGTGATTGACACGTTCGAATTCGGCGTCAAGAACACGCCCAAGTTCAACACCATTTCGATCAGCGGCTATCACATTCGTGAAGCCGGCTCGACTGCCATTCAGGAACTGGCCTTCACCTTGCGCGACGGCCTCGAATATGTCGAATGGGGAATGCACCGCGGCCTCCATGTAGACCAGTTTGTGCCGCAGCTTTCGTTTTTTTTCAACGCGCACAATGATTTCTTCGAGGAAATCGCCAAGTACCGCGCCGCACGCCGCATCTGGCACAAAGCGATGGTTGAGCGCTACAAATCCAAGAATCCGCGCTCCTGGGCCTTGCGCTTCCACACGCAAACCGCCGGATGCTCTCTGACCGCGCAGCAGCCCTACAACAACGTCGTGCGCACCGCGATTCAAGCCCTCGCCGCGGTGCTTGGCGGCACGCAATCGCTCCACACCAATTCTCTCGACGAAGCTTGGGCCTTGCCCACGGAATTCGCCGCCACCATCGCTCTTCGGACGCAGCAAATCATCGCCCACGAAACCGGCGTCACCAATACCGTCGACCCGCTCGGCGGCTCGTATTTCGTCGAAACTCTCACTAACGAAGTCGAGCGCGGCGCTCGGGAATATATCGACCGCATCGACGCCATGGGCGGTATGGTTGCGGCCATCGAGCGCAGCTACCCGCAGCGCGAAATCGCCGAAGCCTCCTACCGTTACCAGGTGGCCGTGGACAAAAAGGAAAAAATCATCGTCGGCGTGAACGATTTCGTAGCCGAAGAAAAGCCTCTCGACATTCTGCAAATTGATGAAACCGTCGCGCACCGCCAGGCCGCCCGCCTGAAGAAACTTCGCGCCGATCGCTCGCAAGCCGAAGTCGACCGCCGCCTCAATGCTCTCCGCGCGGCCGCCAAAGGCAAAGAGAACCTCATGCCGTTCCTTTACGACGCCGTGAAATCCTACGCCACCCTCGGCGAAATTTGCGACGCACTCCGCGACGTCTTCGGCACCTACGAAGAAGTCGCCATCACCTAACCCATGCCCGAAAAAAAAATCCGAGTCTTAATCGCCAAGCCGGGCCTGGACGGTCACGACCGCGGCGCGAAAATCATCGCCCGTGCCTTGCGCGACGCCGGAATGGAAGTGGTCTACACCGGCCTGCGCCAGACCCCGGAGATGATCGCCTCCGCCGCCGTCCAGGAAGACGTCGACGTCATCGGCCTCTCCATCCTTTCCGGCGCGCACAACACCATCTGCCCCCAGCTCATGAAACTCCTCCATGAGAAAGGCATGAACGATGTCACCGTTCTTGTCGGAGGCATCATCCCCGAAGCCGACATCCCCGCCCTGAAGCAATCCGGCATTGCTGAAATCTTCCTCCCCGGAACTTCTACACAAGACATCGTGGACTTCATCCACAAGCGCGTGGCGCTCTCTTAGTTTTCCCGACAGAACTCGAACGCAGAGTTCACAACCATCACTGCTTCCCTCCATCTTTTTGTCTCTGCTGATATTTCTGCCGCTGCGCGCGATGCATCTGCTTCCATTGCTCCTTTTGTTCGTGCCGCGCTTCGGGATCGACTTTCCTCCGCAGAAATTCCTGCTCGCGCATCAGTTTTCGCCGATTTTCAAGCCGCGCGGGATCGAGCGTTCCCGCATCCAGCGCTGCCTGCACCGCGCATCCCGGCTCCCCTTCATGACGGCAATCGCCGAATCGGCACTTCCCCGCCAGCGCGTTAATGTCCGCAAAAACTTGTGCAACGCCGTCTTCCGCGTCCCACAGTTGCATCTCGCGCAAACCGGGCGTGTCCATCAACAACGCGCCGGCCGGCAAAATGAACAACTCCCTGCTTGTCGTGGTGTGCCGTCCCCGGCTATCGCTCTCGCGCACTGGGTGCACTTCTTGCACCGTCTGCCCCAGCAGCCGGTTCACAATCGTTGACTTCCCTACTCCTGATGACCCCAGCAACACCAGCGTTTGCCCGGGCCTCAAAAACTCCTCCAGTTCACCAAAACCGTCGCCGGTTTTCGCGCTCACAACACACACGGCCGTGCCAACTGTGACGCGCTCCATCTCGGCCGCCCTCGCGCACGCTTCTTCGCAAGTGTCCGCTTTGTTCAAAACGATCACGGGCTTCGCTCCGGATTCCCAGCACTGTGCGAGGTACCGTTCCACGCGACGCGGATTGAAATCGTCGTCCAATGCCGACACCAGCAGCGCCGTGTCCACATTCGCCGCAATCACCTGCTCTTCTATTCTCTTCCCCGGGGACTTGCGCACAAACTTGCTCCGCCTAGCCAAAACCTCCTGTATCACCGCGGTCGTGCTCGGGTCATGTAGTTCCGCCGCCACCCAATCGCCCACTGCCGGCCAGTCCGCGCCTTCGTCTGCCGCGAGACGCAGCTTGCCGCTGGCTTCCGCCGAGCGTTCACCGAACTCTCCCGCGACGCACCAGAATTTGCGTTGCTGCGCAATCACGCGCGCCGGTACCGCAGTCTTCCAGCCGCCGCACTGCCAAAACGCCTCAAAGTACGAATTCCATCCCCAACCCGTAAGTGCTCCAGTAATAGACACGGAAAAATCCTCCCGGGGCATTCACCGCTTCGCGGTGAATGCCTGCTATTCGTGCAGCACACAGCTGCAGCTAGCGCCAAATCAAAACAACATTCGTTTTAATCGGTTGGAATTGCGGGAGGGATGCTGCGGTCAGTTTCTGCCAGCCGCGGAGACACACCCACCCGCGAGAACTTTGCTAGTAGTTCGCACAGGCGCCTCCGTGGCTCAAATTGGCCGTCCTTCCCTGGTCAGAAGAAGGCCGAGGTCAAATCATAGTTGCGAGAGTGGAACTCGTCAATCTGCAATTGTCTAAGGAGTAGGCCATTCGGAACATGTGTCACACCTGCGCTAGGTAACGGCTCCATTCCTTCGATTCAGCCAACTTCCTCAAAATGACATTGCGATGAACCAGGAATCGCTCCATGTAAGCACGCAGGAATAGCTGATCTACAATTTTGCCGAGAATCCCTATTGGCGACTGAAACTCAAAACGATCATTCATCTGAGTACCTGTTGGATGCTCCAAAAACTCGTGGTCGTGTTTCATGCTTTTGAATGCGCCCGCGACCATAATGTCCTGAAAATGTTGTGGACGATTGAATTCAGTCACTCGAACCGTCAGTCGTTGCCTTAGTCCCAAATGGCGAGCTTCCCAGGTCACTTCGTCGTTGAGGCCAATGAGCCCCGTGGTCACGCCTGCGATTGCCCGCTCGCTGGTTCCTTCCGTCGAGTCTTGGTGAGCATCAATGCTGCGGGCGAGATCGAACACCCTTTCCCTTGGCGCAGAAATCACTGTAGAAAGCTCGATGACTGGCATGACCGCCACGCACCCGTCTCACATCTAGGTTCGCTAGGCTAAATCGGCGGTGCTACTTCACAACCTTCCCGTCCGTGTCTCGAACCTCGACTTTGCCCAAATTCAGCTTCTTCATGTCCTCTTCGATCTTCGCGCGGTCGCCGACCACAAGTACGATCATCTTTTCCGGCTGAATGTATTTCTTCGCCACGGCCTGCGCTTGCTCGACCGTCACCGCATTAATACGCTCCGGCAGCGTCGAAAAATAATCCAGCGGCAGATTGTACGTAAACAGTTCCGCGAACGTCGCCGCCGCTTCCGTTCCGCGCTCGAACCGTCCCGGCAGCGACCGCGCGATGGAATCCTTCGAGAGGATCAGTTCCGCCGGCGTCATTTGCGTGTCGCGCATGCGTTTCAATTCGTTGAACACTTCCGTTGTCGCCGGAGCGGTCACGTCCGTCCGCACATCGGAAAACACGATGAACGGTCCCGGCGACCGGTGATACCGGAAGAACGATCCCGCTCCGTACGTGTACCCATGCGCTTCGCGCAGGTTCATGTTGATGCGGCTCGAGAACAGTCCGCCGAGGTCCGTGTTCATCACTTCCACCGGCACGTAGTCCGGCGTTGATCGCGCCAAGCCCATTGAGAAGCACACCAGAGTCGTCTGTGGCGCCCCCGGACGGTCCACCAGAATCAGCTTCGCGTCTGTTGTCTCCGGAGTTGCCAGCGCTGGCGGCGCCGGCCGCCCCGACTTCCAAGCGCCAAACTGTTTTTCCAGTAGCGGCTTCAACGTTGCCAGTTTGATGTTCCCCGTCACCACCAGCGCCGCATCGTCCGGGAAATAATTCTGCCTCCAGAACTTCTCCAGGTCGTCGCGCGAAATCGCCTGGATCGATTCCGTCGTGCCGCTGTCCGGATAGCCATACGAATGCCGCGGCCCAAAGAGCGCCGACGCCAGCACCCGGCTCGCGAGGGAAAACGGCTCGTCTTTTTCCTGGACAATGCTGGTCAGCCGTTCCGAGCGCACTCGTTCCAATTCATCCTTTGGAAAGCTCGGGTGCAGCGCTACGTCCGCGAGCAATTCCAGCGCATCGGGAAAATTTCTCGTCAGCGAACGCGTGGAGATTCCCGTCGTGTCTGTCCCCGCTCCGGAACTCAGCGTCGCGCCCAGGTCCGCCGCGCGATCGGCAATTTGCAGCGCCGAACGGGTGGTGGTTCCCTGCTGCAGCATTCGCGCCGTCATACTCGCCAGTCCCGGACGATCCACGGGATTCACTCCGCTTCCCGCGTGCAAAACCAGGTCCGCCGCCACCAGCGGCAGTCCTGGCCTTTCGCTGTACAGCACCGTCAATCCATTCGACAGCTTGAATTTTTCCGGCACCGGCAAGTGCAGCGCGCCGGCAGGTCCAGGCTTCGGCGGTTCGTTCCTCCACACCGCGTCGACGTTCACCGGCTCGCCATTGTTCTTGGAGGGATCCTTTTCCGGCGCCTTCGGAGTCGCCACTTCGGCGCCCAAATCCTGCTTCCCCGGCACTCCATAAACCACCGCACGCTGATTCCCCTTGAGCTGCCCTTCCGCAAACGCCTGAATCGATTCGGTCGACGCATTTTCGTAGCGTGCAATATCCGCCGCAAGAAAATCCGGCGTGCCCAGAAAATGGTTGTAACTGTTCAAGCGGTCGGCAACTCCACCGAATCCTCCCAGCGTCTCAAGGCCTGCGATGATTCTCGATTCGATCACGTTGCGCGCCCGCATGAGCTCCTCGGCCGTGGGCCCGTCCTTCCGAAACGCATCCAGCTCCGTGTTGATCATTTTCTCGAGGTCCTCCAGTTTCACGCCGGCTTTGGCCGTCACCTGCACTTCGAACACGGAACCAAGAATCAGCGATTGCTGATTCACGGACACGTCCTGCGCAATCTGTTTTTCATACACAAGTTTCTTGTACAGTCGGCTGGACTTTCCGCCGCCGAGAATCGTTGCGACAAGATCTGCCTCGGCGTCGCCCGGCTTGAAAATCGGCGAAGTTAGCCACGCCATGTACACGCGCGGAAGCTGCACGTTGTCCTGTATGACTGTTCGGCGCTCGGAAGTAATCGGCGGCGTGTGCGCCTTGATCTTCGGGACATCTTCTCCGCGCTTCAGTGGCCCGAAATATTTCTGCACCAGTTCGCGGGCCTTCTCCGGATCAAAGTCCCCGACAATCGCCAGGCTCGCATTGTTCGGCGCGTAGTACAGCTTGAAGAAATTCCGCACGTCTTCGAGCTTCGCCGATTGAATGTCCTGGTGCGAACCAATCACTTCGCCATAGTAAGGATGGTCTTTGGGAAAAAGTTGGTGGAATAGACCCTCTTCCACTACGCCGTAAGGAGCGTTTTCCACGCTCTGCCGCCGCTCGTTGCGTACCACGTCCTGCTGATTCGAAAGGTTCGCCTGGTCTAGTTTGTCCGGCAAGTAGCCCATGCGGTCGGACTCCAGCCACAGCGCCAACTCCAATTGATTCGAAGGCAACGTCTCGAAATAATTCGTGCGGTCGAAATCCGTGGTGCCGTTGATATCCGAAGCGCCCGCGGCTTCCAAATAATGAAAGTGCGAACTCCCCGGCACGTGCCGCGAGCCTTCAAACATCATGTGTTCGAATAGATGCGCGAAACCGGTGCGCCCCGGGAGTTCATTCGCCGGACCCACGTGATACCACAAATTTACCGCCACCATCGGCAGCCGGTGATCTTCGGAAAGGATTACTTCCAGCCCGTTCTCCAGTTTGTATTTTTCGAATTTCAGTTGCGGCACTGCGAGCGGCGCAGGTTTGGCCGCCGCCGGCTTTGCGCCTGCTTGCGATGTCGATTTGGTTGGCGCCTTTGCCGGCGGCGTCTGCGCCCCGGCCAAGCTTCCAAACCATACCAAAGCGGTCAAGCCAAACCTGGAAACAATCTTGTAACGCTGCCTCATCACGGAATCCTTTCGAGATTGCACAATTGGGCGTTCAGCCAGTGGACAGCACTCGCAGGTATCCTCAGTAGCCCCGCTGTTAGCTTACCTTGGTTCTGAACGAGCGCAAGTCTTTTGCGGATTTGAATCATGGGAAAAACCGAGGCCGTTCGCACAACAGACAGCAAACCTCGTATACTGTCTCACTGGTTCTTTGCGCTTTGTAATTGGAAATCATTTTTTGACAGCTTGTTGGTTCGCGAGGTCCACGCGTGTCTGCTTCGGTTCTGAAAACCGCCGCCAATCTCAAATCACAGGAATTTGAAAAGAACACCCGCCACATCGTTGATTTATTGACAAAAATCAAGAACGAGGAAGAACAAATCCGCCAGGGCGGCGGCGCGAAGGCCGTCGAATCGCAGCACAAAAAGGGGCGCCTGACCGCACGCGAACGCATCGCCAAACTGCTCGACCCCGGTTCGCAATTTTTTGAATTGGGAATTTACGCCGCTTACGAAATGTATGAAGAGTGGGGCGGCGCGCCGGGCGCGGGAACGGTGACTGGCCTCGCGAAAGTTTGCGGGCGTACGTTCATGGTGATCGCGAATGACGCCACCGTAAAAGCCGGCGCGTTTTTTCCCATGACCGCGAAGAAAGTCATTCGCGCCCAAAACATGGCCATCGAAAACAGAATTCCCACAATTTACTTGGTCGATTCCGCGGGAGTTTTTTTGCCGCTCCAGGAAGATGTTTTTCCGGATACCGACGATTTTGGGCGCGTCTTCCGCAACAACGCGGTCATGTCCGCGATGGGCATTCCGCAAATCACCGCCATCATGGGCATGTGCGTGGCCGGCGGCGCGTATCTTCCGGTGATGTGCGATCACATTTTGATGACCGAAGGCTCGGGTTTATTTTTGGCGGGCCCCGCGCTGGTGCAGGCCGCCATCGGACAAAAAACTTCCGCGGAAGACCTTGGCGGCGCGAAAATGCACGCCCAAATCAGCGGCACGGTGGATTTTCGCGAACCGGACGACGATGCGTGCATCGCGCGCCTTCGGGCGCTCGTGGACAAGATGGGAGCGCCCAACGCTTCGCCCTTCAGCCACGTGAAATCCCGCGAACCGCTATATTCCGGCGAGGACATCTACGGAATCTTTTCGAGCGATCCCGGCAAGCAATACGACATGCGGGAAATTATCTCCCGGGTTGTGGACGCCAGCGAGTTCGAAGAATATCGCGCGGAGTATGGCGAAACGGTGCTGTGCGGATACGCGCGCGTCGGCGGGTGGGCCGTCGGCATTGTCGCCAATCAAAAAAAACATGTGCAGACGCTGGCGCGCGGCTCGGACCAGAAACGTGTCGAATTCGGTGGCGTGATTTATACCGAGTCCGCGGAAAAAGCCGCGCGCTTCATTCTCGATTGCAATCAGAACCGCATCCCGCTTGTTTTTCTACACGACGTAAACGGCTTCATGGTTGGCAAAGACGCTGAATGGAGTGGCATCATTCGTGCCGGCGCAAAAATGGTGAACGCGGTCGCCAACAGCGTCGTGCCGAAAATTACCGTGATTTGTGGTGGCAGCTTCGGCGCCGGAAATTACGCCATGTGCGGCAAAGCTTACGACCCGCGTTTCATGTTCGCCTGGCCCACCGCGCGCTTTGCAGTGATGAGCGGTGACGCCGCGGCCAGCACGCTAGCCGAAATAAAACTAAAGCAACTCGAGCGCGCTGGAAAAAGAGTCGACGAAAAACAGAAAAAAGAATTGGTCGAATCTGTCCGCGCCACTTACGAACATCAAACCGATCCGCGCTACGCTGCCGCGCGCCTGTGGGTCGACGCCATCATCGATCCCGCGCACACGCGCGACGCGCTGATCTGGGCCCTCGAAGCCGCCGCGCTCAATCCCGAAGTCCGCGAATTCAAAACCGGCGTTCTGCAGACCTGACATGGAAAACGTGAAACTGATCGAGTGCCCGCGGGATGCGTGGCAGGGATTGCCGGATTTTATTCCCACGGAATACAAGGCGGAGTATCTAAAGGAACTTGTGCTAGCGGGATTCAAACACATTGACGCGGTGAGTTTTGTTTCGCCGAAGCACGTGAAGCAGATGGCGGACAGCGAAGAAGTGATGACGAAGCTGAGTGCTTCTCTTCCCGCAGGGGTCGAGTTGCCCGAAATTATCGGCATCGTTGTGAACGAAAAAGGCTTGGAGCGGGCGCTGGCAACTCCAAGCGTCAGCACCATCGGATATCCATATTCGATTTCCGCATATTTTCGGCGCGCCAATGCCAACATGACGCGGGACGAATCGCGCTTGCTCGTCGAAAAGCTGAAGAAGGAAACTGCGGCGGCAAACCGCGGCCTGGTGATTTATATTTCGATGGCGTTCGGGAATCCGTACGGCGAGCCGTGGGGGCCGGAGATTGTCGCCGACGCTTTGGAGTGGCTGAAGGATGTTCGCGTGCGAACGGTTTCGCTGGCGGATACAGTCGGCACGGCTTCGCCGCAGCTGGTCGGCGATTTGTACCGCAGCGTGAAGGATCACGTTGCTGGAATTGAACTGGGTGTGCACCTTCACAGCCGGCCGGAAAATGCAGAAGAAAAAATCCTCGCGGCGTACGAGGCGGGCTGTCGGAGATTCGACAGTGCGTTGACGGGGCTTGGCGGCTGCCCGTTTGCGGGGGACAATCTGGTTGGGAACATCGCAACGGAAGATGTTCTCGCGGCGCTGCGCAAAGCGGGCGCCGATCCCGGAATAGATTCCGCGCGGCTTACGAAAGCGCTCGAAATGACCAACGAGATTCGCGCGAAGTATGCGCACGCACCATTTGTAAATTGAAAGGAGTTCCGACCATGTATTCGACACTCCTTCTGGAAATTTCAGGAAATCTGGCAACCGTCACCCTGAACCGGCCCGAAAAACGCAATGCCATCTCCACGCAAATGATGGCGGAATTACAGACAGCGCTCGACCAAATCGAGAAGAGCCATGCGCGCGTGGCGATTTTGACGGGCAGCGGCAAAGCATTTTGCGCAGGCATGGATTTGGACATGCTCGCAGCCATCGCAAAACAATCCCCGGCGGAAAATCAGGAGGACTCGCGGCGGATTGCGAAAATGTTTCGCCGCATCTGGAGTTTTCCGCGGCCGCTGATCGCAGCGGTGAACGGTCCGGCTTACGCCGGAGGGTGCGGCATCGCAACGCTCTGCGATTTCACGCTCGCCGTGCCAGAAGCAAAGTTTGGGTACACGGAAGTAAAGATCGGCTTTCTGCCGGCGATTGTTTCCGTGTTCCTAACGAGGCAGATTGGAGAGAAGCGCTCCCGCGATCTATTGCTAACGGGCCGTATCATCGAAGCGGAGGAGGCGAAACAATTCGGCCTGGTATCGGAAATTGTTCCCGCAGAGCGCTTGATGGAACGCGCGCGCGAACTTGCAAACCTGCTGATCGCGGCGAGCCCCAGCAGCCTCACGCGTTCCAAACACCTTCTGGTCTCCTCGGCGGCCGCCGGCGTGGATCACGATCTGGAACGCGCCATCCTGGAAAACGCCCGCATTCGTTGCACACCCGATTTTCAGGAAGGGCTTGCTTCGTTTCTGGAGAAGCGCAAGCCGGTGTGGCAGGGCGACTCTGAAAAATAACGAACATGCGAATGATTGAATATCACGATGCAATAGTGCGCGTGCGCTATGCGGAAACGGACCAGATGGGCGTGGTTTATCACGCGAACTACTTGATCTGGTTCGAGGTCGGCCGCGTTGAATTGATTCGCGCGCTGGGAATCGAATACAAGCGCATGGAAATTGAAGACGATTGCCATATCGTGGTTGCTGACGCGCACTGCCGCTATCATCATTCGGCAATGTACGACGAAATGCTGCGCATCCGGACGCGCATCGCGGAGTCCCGGAACCGCACCGTCAAGTTTTCCTACGAAGTCATTCGCGACGCGGACGGAAAAGTCCTGGCGAATGGAGAAACGACGCACCTGATTTGCGGGAGCAACGGCCGCCCGAAAACGCTGCCGAAGAAGTACCACAGCGTATTCAGCGCCATCGTGGCGCCACAACCGGACCGGAGCAATGCATGAGCGTCGCGCTGAGCGGAAACGATCTCACGTTTCCACAACTCTACGATGTAGCCCTGGGCGGCGAACAGGTCCAACTGACAGCTTCGGCAATCGAGCGAATGAGTGCTTCGCGCGCGGTGGTGGACCGACTGGTAGCATCGGGGGAAACGGCTTACGGAATCAATACCGGCTTCGGGAAACTCGCTTCGGTGCGCATCTCCGCGGAACAAGTACGCCAACTACAGGTGAATCTTGTTCGCTCTCACGGGTGTGGCGTCGGCGCGCCGCTAAGTGAACCAGAGACGCGCGCGATGATGCTGCTGCGCGCGAACGCGCTGGCCAAGGGATTGAGCGGAGTGCGGCCCCTCGTCGTGGAAACACTTTGCAAAATGCTGAACGCCAAAGTGCATCCGGTGATTCCTTCACAAGGCTCTGTGGGCGCTTCCGGCGATCTTGCGCCGCTGGCGCATCTGGCGCAGGTGGTGATTGGCGAAGGCCGCGCAATGTTTCACGGGGAAACTTTGCCGGGCGGCGAAGCCATGAAGCGCGCGGGGATTACGCCGATCGCGTTGGAAGCAAAAGAAGGACTCTCGCTTTTGAACGGCACCCAGGGCATGCTGGCCCTGTTGAGCCTGGCTTTGCGCGAAGCGGATAATCTCGTGAACACCGCGGACGTGGCGGCTTCCCTTTCGCTGGATGCGCTCCGAGGAAGCCCCGGCGCGTTCGATGCGCGCATCATGCATGCGCGCGCGTATGCCGGAGCGGCAACGACGGCGCGGAATCTGGCACACTTGAATGAGGGCAGCCAGATTCGCGAATCTCATCGCGCGTCAGAAAAAGATCCGCGCGTGCAGGATGCGTACAGTCTGCGGTGTACGCCGCAAGTGCACGGCGCGGTGCGCGATTCACTGGCGCAGGCGAGGGAGATGGCCGCTGTCGAACTGAACAGCGCAACGGACAATCCACTGGTTTTCGTGCGCGATGCGAAGACCGGCGACATTATCAGCGGCGGAAATTTTCACGGACAGCCGCTGGCGATGGCGGCGGACCAAGTGGCGATTGCCATCGCGACGCTCAGCGGCATCGTCGAGCGGCGAATCGAGCAAATGACGAACCCACTGACCAGCATGCTGCCCGCGTTCCTGACACCGGAGCCGGGATTGAATTCGGGATTCATGATCGCGCAGGTAACGGCGGCAGCGCTAACAAGCGAGAACAAAGCGCTGGCAACGCCACATTCGGTCGATTCCATTTCCACGAGCGGCAATCAGGAAGATTACGTATCGATGGGCATGAGCGGGGCGCGGCGTTTGGGACGCATGCTGGAGAACCTGCGCCACACGATCGCGATTGAGTTGCTGTGCGCTTGCCAGGGGATTGACCTGCTGGCGCCGTTGCAAACGGGTACTCTGGCGCGCAGAGCATACGCATCCGTGCGGGCGAAATCGCACATGTTGTCCGAAGACAGGCCGCTGGCGCCGGATATTGAAGCGGTGGGAGAGTTGGTGGCCGACGGCGCGTTTTCCAGTCTCCTTGGTTGAGCCGTGGAATCCCAAACACAGAGTGCGTTGAGTGCACAGAGTTCACCGAGAAACCTCAGCCGATGGCGTGGCGGACTGGCTGACAAAGCAGAGCAGCCTGGCTAACCATAAACAAGACCCCCGGTTTTTGTAAGTTTTGCATCTAAAGGACTTAGAGCATGTGTGATTGGTTTAATCAACATTTACACTTACGGGTATTTTATGCAGGTGTTGATTCTAAAGGGACTTATATTCCGCCAGAATTGTGCAAAAATGCGGGCATTTTCTCCGGATTGCGGGGCGGGGGCTGAGCCGAACTAAGTCGCGGTTACAGGAACCGGCAGCAATAAAAAAAGCGGCAAACAGGCCGCCGCTGTTAGAGAGATTCCGCACTCTTACCTGTCTAGGATCTTAACAAAAATGGGCGGTCAAGAGTTTTTGGATGGGTGAGTCTACCGAGTTTACAGGCAAGGCAGAGTCGGATTTTCGCGCGATAGAGATTATTTCATGGCAGGTGGGGCATGTTCAGAAATTCTTCGAGGCTGTCCGCCACGGTTTCGCCGTGGGAGCGGCCGCCATTGTAGTCGAGGAAAATGACCGGGGAATCTTTGGCTCTGTGGTCGGAAGCGGCGATCCAATACCAGGAGCCGCGGCCGGTGTTTGCAAAGCAAAACCCGGGGCCCAACTCTTCTTCATAGGGCAATTCGTTTAGGGCTTCGACGTCCAGGGGCTCGAAGCAGTAGACCGGCCAGCGTTTCGGCCGCCAGCGTTGCTTGCCCGGCTTCTCCAACTGGAAACCAACGGACTGAATGGCGGACTTATCTTCGTACAACTGCAAGAGCCTTTCTGGCAAAAACATTCCTAATTCTTTTTCTACCGCCTCCGGTTGCGGATTCAGCAAGCGGCGCAAGTACGCTTCGTATGTGACCTTGATTTGTTCGGGGGTTTGGCGTGAGCGGAATCTTGTGACGGCTTGACGAATCCCCATAGCGATAACGAGCAGTACCACGGCGATCGCGAGAGGACCGAATACGAGGAGTGGAAGCCTATCCACATGCCAATGATACGGCATCGTGGGTCGATCCGACCTGGCAGACCGTTTCATAGCCATGACTGATTCGCACCGGAGTGGCTGTGGTTCCATTGACCGGCGCAAACCCGCGAGACAAGCTGAGGCCAAGACGGACGGAATCTACAATCCTCAATGCCAAGTTGATGAGTAACACAAAGCTCAGTTAAGCGTTTTTCTGGCACATCGCCTTGCATCTGAAGTCGCACGCAAAAAGTTGAATACTCTGAGACTTGCCAGATTGAAAGTTCGTCGAACACGGGCACTTCGTTACCGTGCTGGTCAACACGAGCTCCGTTGGAGGCGCCGTCGTTCAGGACAATATCGTGAAAACGATGCCCTGACTCCGGGAGAGGCACGCTTAGAATGACCATTCGAGCTGGGTCAAGACGGCTTCCCCAAGCGACCTCGGCTACACCTGCGGGATCAAGCCTGACGCACGCTGTGACTGCCGGCATCCGTACTTCATCTGCGGTATTCTCCAACTTAATTCCACACCCTCTCCATGCTCTGCCCGCCTCCGGCCAGTTTCTCAATGCGGTGGCAGCGATACCTAAGTTCCACCATGCTGCCTCGTCCGACGGATCTAGCTCAAGTGCGCGCCGATTGAACCTCAAGCTTTCACTCCACCGACCAATGTTCTTCATGTGAAGTCCACGGTTGTACCAAGGCACGCTCCAGCGGGGATCAATGTTTGAAGCCAATTTGTAGAGACAGTCGCCGCGCTGCGATTTGCCGGAATTGATGCTCTGCGAACCAAGTTCGTTGAACCAAGCTGCTAGTGCGCGACGCATGTCAGGCGAGGCCCTCTAGGAAGAAAGTGAGCATGCAGTAGCCGGCGATGTAGGAGAAGGGGGGGAGCTCGAGGGAGTAGTGGCCGCAGGCGAGTTCGAGAGTGCGTGGTTCGGCGCCATGCCGGCGGAGGGAGTCCAGCATCTGGCGGGTGAGCGCGGGGAGCATGGTGGGGTCGTACTTGCCGTAGACCATGAAAGTGGTGCGGCCGGCGCCCATGCCGCGCTCGACGTAGGGCATGGGGCTGATGGGAGCCCAGTATTCGCGAAGCTCGTCGACAGTCACATGGTGGCGAAGGCCCTCCCAGACGTGGTTGGTGGTCATACCCTGGCTGATGACGTCGGCATAGTAGGTGGAGACGTGGAAAAAACCGCCGGCGCGGAGGCGTTCGTCGTGGACGAGAGTGACGTAGCCAACGGAAGATCCGATGCTGGTCCCGAGGATGCCGAGTTTGGAATAGCCCTGCTGCTCAAGCCAGTGGAGGCAGCGGCGAGCGTCCTGGACGGCCTGGCGGTTGGCCTGAAGCGTGAGGCCGATATTGGGGCCACAGATCTGGTCGGCACGCTCATGGCCGTGGGCCATGCGGCGATCGTGATAGGGCATGCTCATCTTGAGCACAGTGATCCCCATGCGTTGAATCCAGCGGCAAAGGCCGTTTTGGCCTTGCCATTTGGCGTTCCAGTTGGGCAAGACAAGGACAGCAGGGCCCGCCCCAACGCGTCTTCCTCGCGCGCGGGAGTTGACGGTTTCGTGAGCGGGAAAGAGCTGGGCGTGGACGGTGTTGTTTTCCGGCCAGGGAGATTCGATGGAACTAGTAAAGGTGAGAACGTTTTCGCGATCAAGGCGGTAATCGGGAGCAGGAGAGGCGGCGTACCATTCGGTGCTCGACTCGATGGCTTTGCGAGCGTATTCACGGACGAACTTGGCGGGATCGGGGTCATTCGGGGCGCCGCCGATGTGTTCAAGGCCCCAGTGAAAGGGCTGAACGCGACGGTTGTCGTCTGTGGTCCAGCGGCGGTGCTCGTAGCGGCGGATTTTACGTTCGAACCAGTGCATGCGAAAAGTCAACAGTTCACAGTTTACAGTCAACAGCAAGAGAGAAAAAGCCGGAACAAACCACAAGAGGAGCGCGTCCGTCCGTGGTCTCTGCGAACTCTGCGTTGAAATCCCCGGAGAAGAAAGCGTTAGGAATGAGGCACGAGGGCGGCGGGGTTTGTTGAGGCCGTAGGATGGGTATGGCAGATTGAGAAGAGCGGCCGCGGAGTGGCCGGGCAAACCGTGGTCATCGCCTTCTTTTTTCTATTTGGGCTTATTGTGGGGAGCTTCCTGAATGTCTGCATCACGCGGATACCAGAGGATGTCTCCATCGTTTCGCCCGGGTCGCGCTGCCCGCGCTGCCAGACGCCGATCAAGCCGTATGACAATGTACCGGTGTTGGGGTGGCTCTGGCTGCGCGGGAAATGCCGGGCATGCGGGCTGCCGATTTCGCCGATGTACCCGCTAATTGAGCTGGCTACAGGACTGCTGTTTGTGGCGGCGTTTGTGGAGTTTGGGATCACCCAGGCGACAGTGAAATGGCTCTTTTTCACGTGCCTGCTTGTGATTCTGACCGTGACCGATTTGCGCGTGCGGCTGCTGCCTGACTTGGTTAACTGGCCGGGCTTTGTCGCGGGGCTCCTATTCTCGGCGTTTGTGCCGCCAAACAACGGATTTGCGAGCGTTCTGGCAGGGAGACTGCTGCAAGTGCGAGTCCCAGGATTCTTGGCTGGGATACTTGACGGAATCCTGGGCGCCGCTTTCGGGAGCTTTTTGCTGTGGGGGCTGGCGGCGGGCTACAAAGCGGTACGCGGCCACGAAGGTATGGGGATGGGCGACGTGAAAATGATGGCCATGATCGGGGCGTTTTTGGGGCTGCGAGGCACGTTTCTGACGCTCTTGGTGGGTAGCCTGCTAGGAAGCTTGATCGGGGTTGCACTGATATTGGCGTTGTACCTCGGTGGGTGGCGGAGTGGAGTAGCAAAACGGGCGAGCCGGCGCGGGCTGGGAACGGAGCGGCAGTTACGCTGGGCGATTGCGAGGCAATATCAATTGCCGTTGGGCACGTTTTTGGGGATTGGAGCGCTGGCGATTGTGTATGGCGGGCCGTTGGTTGCACAGCAATGGCCGATTTTCAGCGGCATCGTTGGTTAAAGAAAGTCAACAGTTGAACGTCTGAAGTTGAAAAAGGAAAAAGCAGGCAAAGGATAACGCTGAGCTGAGAGCGCAGAAACTCGCAGGGAATCGAGCGAAGCTGAAAGCCGAGATCATGTTCGGAACGCTGCAAGCTGGAAATAACACGCAGCACCTTTGGATGATCACCGCAGGACTGGGAGTTGGGCTCCTGGTGGTCACGGGGCTGGTGGTGTTTCTAATGCGGAAATCTTTCCGGAGCAGGCGGGAGGAGCAGAAAGAGGAATTCAAGACGAGCGGACCCGGCACGGAAAATCCTTCGGCGTTCATGGCGGCATCGATGCAGGGGGTGATTCACCAGCTGCGCGAGCAGGAAAAAGAATTGGAGAGGCTGCATCGCATCGAAAGAGAGCGTGCCGAACAGACGGAGCGGTTGAGCGAGGAAGTAACCAGGAATATGCCGGCAGGGCTGCTGGTCGTGAATGCCACGGGAATTATTTCCAGCTCGAATCCGGCCGCGGAGCAGGTTCTGGGAATTCGCGGGCTGGCCTTCCGGCGATACAACGAGGCGCTGGGAGCATCTTCAGGGATGTCCAGGCTGATAGCGGAGTGCCTTGAGAACGGAAAAATTTTTCGCCGCGAAGAAGTCGAGCATATTCCGCCCGCTGGAGACACACGCCATCTGGGAGTGACGATTTCCCCCATCCGGCGTGGCGAGGGAAAGATCAGCGGAGCGATCTGTTTGCTGACGGATTTGACGGAACTTGCCGCGCTCCAGCAACGGATTCAATTGAAGGAAAACCTGGCCGCCCTGGGCGAACTGTCCGCGGGAATCGCGCACGAGTTCAAGAACGCGCTGGCGACGATTTCGGGTTACGCGCAGATGATCCGGTCGGAGTCTTCCGAGGCCGAAGCTTTGGATTACGCGGAACGCATCCTGGAGCAAACTCGGAACATCACGCACGTGGTGACGGAGTTTCTAAAGTACGCGCGGCCGCTGGAAATTCCGGACGAGAGGGTGGCGCTGCAAACGATGGTCGAGCGGGTGGTCGCGGAAGTGAGAGAAACGCTTCCGCAGGTAAAGATTGGATGGGAAGGGACGTTCGGAGACGCGGGGGGAGACGAAGGGCTGTTGCGGCAAGCGCTGTTGAACTTGACGCGAAACGCGGCAGAGGCCTGCGCGCTGGCGGCTGACGGCGGAAGGGTCGGCATCTGCGGCGAAATCGTTCACGGCGAAGAGACAGGGTTCCAGCGGATCAGCGTTACGGATAACGGCCCGGGGATTCCTGCAAATGTAGCGCCGAAGCTTTTTCGTCCGTTTTTTACGACGAAGGCGAAGGGAACGGGGCTGGGACTGGCCGTGGTGCAGAAGATCATCGTGCAACACGGCGGACACGTCGAAGTGCGTAACCGGCCTGAAGGAGGCGCTGAGTTTATCGTTACGCTACCCCTACCGCGCAGCGTACCAGAAGCAGTAGAATCAAAGCACACCAGCATCTAAGAGTGTATCGAGGTATTCCGATTGTTCCGGGAGGTAGGACACTATGCGAGTGAGACTTTGGATGAAGGCGGTCTTAATTGTTCCTGTGCTGTGCCTGGGTGGGCTTTCCGCAGCAGCGCAACCTCAGGATTCTTCGCAGCAACAGACGGGTGATCCCGTCGCGGACGCCGCAAGAAAGGCCCGCGAAGCGAAGAAGGATACGACGAAGCCGAAGAAGGTTTACACCGACGATGATATTAAGACGAGCGCGCCAGAGAAGGCGGCGCCCAGCTCAGCTACCGGCGATGCCAACGGAAAGGCCGCTACGACCGCACAAGCGACGGGAGCCTCCGGGAAAGCTGGAGAGGAGCCCAAAGAAGATCCGAATAGCGAGGCGGCGTGGAGAAAGCGGTTTCAAGCGCAACGCGACAAGATTGCGAAAGCCGAAAAGGAACTTGATATTTTGACACGCGAACTGGAAAAGGCTCAAGTGGAATACTACCCTGATCCGCAAAAAGCTATGACCCAACAGAACACGCGCGCAGATATCAATGAGAAGCAGGCAAAAATCGATGCTAAGAAAAGGGACCTGGATCAGCTGAGGCAGGGATTGGATGACCTCGAAGACCAGCTAAGAAAGTCGGGCGGGGATCCAGGTTGGGCGCGGTAAAAGTTGCTCGAACGAGGGTTGTTGGTTTGTAAGTTTTCAGTTGTTAGAAGATCCCCTTAATTTTGGGTCTAAGAATTGTGCTTCAGTGTTTCACCGCTTTAAGTGTGTGGCGGCCCTGCTTCCCTTCTCTGCACATGTGTCTCTGGTTGTGCGCTGACGACGACTGGATTCATGGTAGAAACGAAAGAGATGGAACCTCTCCTCCTCGTGGAAGACAAGCCCGAACTGCGCACCATGCTGCGCAAGGCGTTGGAGCGCGCGGGCTATGCTGTGGACGAAGCGCCGGACGGCGCAGCGGCGATTCAAAAGATACGCGCGCGAAGATATTTGCTGGTGATCACCGACCTGAAGATGCCGGGGGCTTCGGGGCTGGAAGTTTTGCGCGAAACCAAGCAGGCGGATGCGGCGATACCGGTGCTCCTGCTTACCGCCTATGGTTCCGTGGAGGAAGCCGTAGCCGCTATGAAGGAAGGCGCGTTTGATTTTCTGCAGAAGCCGGTGGACCTGGAACATTTGAAGCTGTTGGTGCAGCGGGCCGCACGGCAGCAGGAATTACTACGCGAAAACTTGCTGCTCCGCGAAGAATATTCGACGCGCTACGGATTCCCGCGCATCGTGGGCGAACATCCTTCCATTCGAGAAGTGAGCCAGCAAATCCAGAAAGTCGCTGCGACGGATTCTACCTGCTTGCTGCTCGGGGAGAGCGGGACGGGCAAGGAATTGTTCGCGCTCGCGATTCATCACTTGTCGCCGCGGCGGAATCACCCGTTTGTGGCGCTGAATTGCGCTGCAATTCCCGAAGGCCTGGTGGAGAACGAACTCTTCGGGCACGAGCGCGGCGCATTCACGGGAGCGGGTGCGCGCAAGGTCGGGAAGATGGACCTGGCGCATCGCGGAACGCTTTTTCTAGATGAAATCGGAGAATTGCCGCTGGGGATTCAGGCAAAGCTCCTGCGCGTGCTGGAAGAGAAACGGTTTGAGCGCGTGGGCGGCACGCAATCGATTGATGTGGATGTCCGAATCGTGGTGGCCACGAATCGCGACTTGCGGAAGCTGGCGGAAGAAAAATTGTTTCGTGAAGATTTGTACTTCCGGATTTCGGCGGTTCCCATGACGATTCCTCCCTTGCGCGATCGCGGAAACGACGTGCTGCTGCTGGCGAACCACTTCCTGGAAAAATTCAGCCGCGAATTTGGAAAGCCGGGGCTGGAATTATCGGCCGAAGCGCGAGACCGGCTGCTGCATTATGGGTGGCGGGGGAACGTGCGCGAACTGCAGAATACTCTGGAGCGTGCCGTGATTCTGGCGGATGGCCTGTGCATTCGTCCTGAGGAGTTGCAATTGGCGGCGTCTAAGCCGGATGTGGAGAGCCTGCCGGCGGGAATGCTTACAGAGAATTTCAATTGGGAAGGATCGCTGGAAGAAGTGACCGGACGTGCCGCAAGTCACGTGGAAAAAGTGCTGCTGGAAAACACGATGCGCGAGTGCAAGTGGAACAAAACGCGCGCCGCGGAAAAGCTGGGCGTCTCACCGAAAACGCTGCTGGCGAAGTTGCGAAGCGCGGGGCTGGAAGAGTAGGAATCAATCCGGAGGTCTGACGTGGGCGGACATTTCTACTATTATTTCCTTCCGTATCAAGAAGACATCGAGTCCGCCCTGCAGGCGCTTCGGACGCAAGAGTTTGAGGCAGGCCGCTATAACCCCGCACTTCCATTCCCCTTCGACGACTGGCCCTCCCAGACATTCGGTATTGCCAGCAGGAAGAAGCATGATTCCATTCAAGCCGCTATTGAGGATTCAGAGGCAGACGGCACGCGTTCGATATTGGATATGGAACGTGTGGGCAAGCACGCCGATTACGGGGTAGTCGTGCAGCTCTCTTCGGACAGCCTGAACAATTTGTACAAGACGGATAGACCCACCCACCAAATGATAATGGAAAATATGGAATTCTTTGAAGAGATAGAGCGCGGCCAAGGAATCTACATTGTTGTGTACAAGGATGATAGCCCATCTGAAATTCTCTTTGCCGGAATCTCCTACGACTAACTGAGAAAACACTCAAAATTAGGCAGCATAGACCCGTCAATTGGGCGGGCGGATGGCGGTGTGAAGGGCGACGGTGCCGAGGGTCCAGACGCGATAATCCACTGACTGGTAGCCCACAGCGCGCATCAGCTCGGCGAGTTCGGGCGGGCGGAAGAAGCGAGCAACGGAGTTCGGCAGATATTTGTAAGCAGCTTGTTCACCGGAGATGAGCCCGCCGATCCTCGGCAGTACCTTGCAAAAATACCAGCGATAGAAATCGCCCAAGAATCCATCGGGCGGCTCGGTGAATTCCAGGATGGCGATGGTGCCGCCGGGCTCGAGCACGCGCTGCATCTCGCGCAGGCCGGCTTCGTAATTGGCCAGGTTGCGAAAGCCGAACGCGCTGGTCACCAAGTCGAAGGAAGCGCTGGCGAAAGGCAGGCGGAGCGCGTCGGCTTCGAAAAAAGGCATCGGTGTGGCAATGGCTTGGTTCGCGGTATGCCCCTGGGCGCCTTTATCCCTCGCGCGGACGAGCATGGTATGAGCAAAATCCGCGCCCACGACGCGGGCTCTTCCGGCTCGTGCGAGAGCGAACGCTAGATCGCCGGTTCCACAGCAAAGATCGAGCACGATGGCATCGGGGCGATCAAGAATAGGTTTCAATCGCCTGGCGGTACGGGCGCGCCAAAGCCGATCGAGCTGCAGCGAAAGAAGATGATTGAGCAGATCGTAGCGCGGGGCGATCTGCGTGAACATTTCGCGGACCTTGCTTGAAGCATCAGCTTCGGAAACCGCGCCCTCAGGACGCGTTCCCTTGATCGGCGCGGCGGCTTCAGCCATGGCGCCCTCGCGACAGCTTGCTGCTCGCAGTAATGAGGCGCGGGGTGAAATGAAGGACGCGCTCGACGGCATGAAGAGGCACGGCGTCGTACGAGCGAGCTTCGCCGATGCGGGGCGAGAGGACAAAGCGAAGGATTCCGGCACGCGTTTTTTTGTCGGAGCGCATGGCCCCAAGCAATGCCGCTGGCGAAACGCGAGGCCAAGATGGCAAAGGTCCCAGCAGGCGAACCAACGCCACGATGCGGGAAACATCGTCAGCGCGCGTCAAACCGAGCTCGTGGCCAAGAAAAGCAGCCGCGATCATCCCCCAGGCCACCGCTTCGCCGTGCTGGTATCGCCGGTATTTCGTTACGCTTTCGAGGGCATGCGCAAAAGTGTGGCCGTAGTTTAGAATTTCGCGCAAGCCGGATTCTCGTTCGTCACGGCTCACCACGCGAGCTTTGATTTGGACGTTACGGGGAATTAGAAACCCGAGCGCCGAGCGATCCCGCCGCAGGACCTTCTCAAAATCTTTTTCGAGAATCGCGAACATCTTGGCGTCCGCGATGATGGAGTGTTTGATGACCTCCGCAAGGCCACCGCGAAATTCACGATCGGAGAGCGTGCGCAACAGCTCCGGATCCGTGAGTACCAACGCTGGCGGATAAAAGGCTCCGACAAGATTCTTCCCTTCGGGAAGATTAACGCCGGTCTTGCCGCCGATTGAACTGTCCACCTGAGAGACGAGCGTCGTTGGGATGTGCACAAGTTTCACCCCGCGCAGGAAGGAAGCCGCGGCGAAGCCAGCCACATCACCAACCACCCCGCCACCAACCGCGACGAGCAGAGACTTGCGATCGGCTCCGGCACGGCAGAGCGAACGAGTAATCTCTTCCACGCTACGAAGATTCTTTGCGGACTCCGCATCGTCGAAGAGATGGATGGTGCTGCCTTTGGAAAGCCGCAGTCCTCGCCGAACAGACTCTCCCACGGCGCGCCAGACTTTGGGAGAGGAAACAACGTGGAGGCTTGAGAACTGCCCCAGACCCTTAATTTCTTGCGCGGCGCGGCGAATCACGCCGGCACCGGAGAGAATTGAGTAGGGACCAACGGACGATTTGACGAGAATCCGTTTCATTTTCATGGATGAGACATTTTCAATGTAACACACGCCTCCCTTGCGTCGTATGCGGGCCAGCCGGTCAGCGGCGCAATTTCTTCGTGCTACCATACGAAGGCGGCAAAATTCCAACTCCCATGAGCGACTCCCACAAAAACTATCGTGCCGATTACGCGGTCGTTGGCAGCGGGATCGCCGGATTGCGCGCGGCGATCGAGCTAAGCAAAGCGGGAAGCGTGCTGGTTCTGGCGAAATCCAATCTGAGCGATTCCGCGACGGCCTGGGCGCAGGGAGGGATCGCCGTGGCCCTCTCCGACGAAGACGAGATCGGGCTTCATGAACAGGACACCATCAACGCCGGCGACGGCTTATGCCGCGCTGATGCGGTAGCTCTTGTAGTGGAAGAAGGCCCGAAGTACATCACACAGCTCATCGAATGGGGCACGGAATTCGACCGCGCGGGAACGAAGCTGGCCTTTACACGCGAAGCCGCGCACAGCCGTTCCCGGATATTGCACGCGCACGGCGACTCGACGGGCCGAGAGATCAGCCGGGCGCTTCTCGCGCGGGCACATAAGATTCCACACTTGCACCTGCGGGCGCACGCTTCCACCACGGAATTGATCGTGGAGCGCGGGCGCGTCGTGGGGCTTTGCTTTATCGATGAAACTGACGGGTCGGAGCATGAGGTGCGAGCCGGAGCCGTACTGTTGGCAACGGGCGGGCTCGGGCAAATTTATCGCGAGACGACCAATCCCGAAGTGGCCACAGGCGACGGCATGGCCATCGCGTACGACGCGGGCGCGGTGCTTTCTGACATGGAGTTCGTACAATTTCACCCGACGGCGCTGGCCGTCCAGGGTGCGCCGCGTTTTTTATTGTCGGAAGCGCTGCGCGGAGAAGGCGGGGTGCTGCGCAATATCGGCCTCGAGCGATTCATGAAACGCTACAACGAAGCGCAGGAACTGGCTTCGCGGGACATTGTGGCGCGCGCCATTGTCAGCGAAATGCACCGCACGCAAAGCACGCATGTATTTCTGGACATGACCAAGAAAAGCGAAGAGTTTCTGAAAAAACGTTTCCCGCGAATCTATGAGACGTGTTCGAGCTTCGGGCTTGATCTGGCCAGCGATATGGCCCCAGTTTGTCCTGCGGCGCATTACATGATGGGCGGAGTGAAGACCGATCTGTGGGGCCGGACTTCGCTGCCCGGCCTGTATGCCGCAGGCGAAACGGCCGCGACCGGCGTGCACGGCGCCAACCGATTGGCGAGCAATTCCCTGCTCGAAGGATTGGTGTTTGGAGCGCGCGCGGGGCAGGCCATGATGAAGGACGCGCCGGTCGGAAAGCGGAGCGGCGCCGCGCTCCCGGGAAGTCCCGCGCCGTTGCCGGGAAACTCTGCCACTGCGCAAAAGGAATCGGCGAAGGCGGCATCAAAATCAGCGTCAAATCCGTCGCATGCATGCGCCGCGCTGGCGAAGATTCGAGAGGTGATGTGGGGCGAAGTGGGGATTCTTCGCAGCGGAAAGGAATTGGCGGAAGCGATCAAGCAGCTGCAGGCGTTGGAACTGCCGAAATCCGAGAAGCCCGGGCGCGAAGGGCATGAGGTGCGAAACTTGCATGCGCTGGCGTTGTTGATTGCACGTTCAGCGCTGGCGCGTGAAGAAAGCAGGGGGAGCCACTACCGCTCGGATTTTCCATACCGGAATGACGAGGTTTTCGGGAAGCACTCGGTGGTGCAAAAAGGCAGGGATATAAAGTTCGAGGCGTAAGGAAAGTGCGCCGCCTCGGCCTCCCGCTGCGGTCGGAGCAAAAAGACGGCTCTTCTCACTTGGATTGGAGCTCTTTAACGCTTTCCAAGAAAACGTGTCCGACCGTAGCCAGGGTTTTGGGGCTGATTTTGTCCAGAGAATCCTGAGGCGTGTGCCAGTAACCGTTATTCGAGAAATCCCCGATCACGTCCACCGAGGGAACGCCGCGCTTCAGGAAAGAATCGTGGTCGTCTTGGGCGGATGTAGCGTCGTTTAGAAAAATGCCCGAGTAGCCCAGCTTCGCAGCGGTGTTCCAAACGAGGTCGACCAAAGCTGGTGTGGAACTGGATTCGCGCAGGAACCGGGCCTTGCGTCCGCCAACAATGTCTGCCAGCAGGAATGCCCTGATCTTCTTGAGGTCGCCATTGGTGGACAGGCGCGCGGCCATCTGGCGGCTGCCGTAGCGGCTGTCGGTGTCACTCCAGTCGTGCATGGCCTCCTCGCCGTCGAAGAAGGCGATCCACACAGCATACTTGCCGTGCTGGGCACAGAGGAGGCGCACGACTTCCAACATCAGGGCAGTGGAAGAGCCGGCGTCATCAGCGCCTACAAAAGTCGGCATTGGGTGCACTTCTCCTGTACGCGGATCGCGCGCCGACCGGGCCGTATCGTAGTGCGTGCCTAGAAGAATCACGCCGGGCTTCTCGCCGGGAATTTTGACCACGATGTTTTTCATGGCCAGGCGGCCGATGGGCGTGTCTGAAGTGAACGCGTCCGTTTCAACCGTGCAGCCGTAGCTTTTCAATTCCGATAACAGATATTCCTGCACTTGTGCGATAGCCGGTGAGCCCGAAGGACGCGGGCCGAAGCCGACTTGCTTGGCGACGTGCGCGAAAGCGCGTTTGCCGTCAAAGCCGCCAGTCTTTTCCGGAGGTGGAGCGTCATCGGCGGTTTGCGATGGATTGGAAGTATCGGCGCTCACGACAGCTGGCTGGTTCGCGGCCCGCGATGATTCGTTGCTGCTGGCTTTGCAACCGGTAAGGCCGAGGGGAAGAATCCAAATGACCAGGGCCACTCGCAGGATTAGTTTCGAAAACGAAGTCATTTAGCGCGCCTCCGCAGGAGTAGCCAGCCGCCGCTCACGCCGCCGCGTCACAACCGCGGAGACGGCAATCCCGACAAAATAAAGCCCGACCATCGGCGCCATGAAGATAAGCATGGTCATGGCATCGGGAGTGGGCGTAACGATGGCGGCAACGATGGCAATGACGAGAATGGCGTAACGGAAATTCTTCCACAGGAATTTTGGCGTGACGATGCCGAAGAGTGACAAAAAGAAAATCAAAATTGGCAATTCAAACACCAATCCAAGCCCGAGCAAGATCAATAGGACCAGGTCGAAGTACTCGTTGACGGTGATCATGGGCTTGATCGAACTTATGGGGCCCTGGAAACTGACCAGGAATCGCAGGATGTACGGCAAGGTGATGAAGTAGCCGAAGGCGATCCCCGCGACAAACAGAAACACAGTGGAAAAAATAAATCCGGTAACGGCGCTGCGCTCGTGTTTGTAAAGCGCCGGCGCGACGAAAAGCCAAACTTGATAAAGAACGACAGGCGAAGCAAGAACGATTCCGATATACACGCCAAGCGTGATGTAGGTGTTCAAGTACCCGGCAGGATGGGTGTAAACCAGCTCCGCGTTCAGATGCGCTTCCGTGAGCGCCTTGATGATGGGACGAATGATGAAATTGATGACGTACTTCGAAATATAGACGCCGATGAAAGCGCCAATTCCTATTGCGTAGAGCGAGTAGATAATTCGTTTGCGAAGCTCGCTGAGGTGTTCGAAAAAGGTCATTGCGCCGGCAGGCTCTTCTGCCGGTGCGGTAGTCTGCGTGTTGGATTCGGATTCGGGCACGGATTCAGGCCGGGGACTGGTGGTCATTGAGAGCTTCTTGGGAATTCGTAATGGCGGCACTTTCCGTGTTGCTTTCGGCTGCTTCTCCCGAGGAACGCGGAACTGATTCGGGAACGGGCGAGATCACGGGGTCTTCCGTGACGTAGGATTCGACCGGAGGCTCCCTTGGCGGCGCATCCGCGTCAGTAGAACCTGCAGTAGCGAGGGGCAAACTAGTCTCGCTGGCCACGGCCGAAGCAGCAGCCGCTTCGGCAGCCTTCTTGCGCTCGGCCTGAAGGGCTTGCCGCTCCATCTCGCGCATTTCCTCTTCAAACGCGCTCTTAAAGTCCGTCGAAGCCTTGCGGAACTCCGCCATGAGCTTGCCAAGGCTGCGGGCAAGCTCCGGCAGCTTCTGTGGCCCGAACACCACCAGCACCACGATAAACACCACAATCATGTGAGGAATGCTTAACATTGCGTTTGAGGGCCGTCTAAAGGGTCCATGGGCATCATAGAAAGGGTGTCAGCCGCTGTCAAACCGGACTTTACGACGGATGCGGTGTGCTATAATTTTAGCCTGAGCTGTCACGCGAGGTAGAGATGAATTCAGAGCGTCGCGGACTTGTAATTGTAGTGGCCGTACTGCTGGTATCCGCCGTCTTGGGTGGCATTTACGGCCCTAACGTGCGAGCCACGACCGCCTCGGCGGACGATTACCAGACGGCGGTTCGGGACTTCACGAAGGTCCTGAACGTGGTCCAGAACAATTATGCCGATACGGTCGACATAGATAAGGCTGTCTACCAAGGCGCCATTCCGGGCATGCTGCGCATGCTCGATCCCCATTCGAGTTTCTTCGATGCCAAGCAGTTCTCCCTCCTTCGTGAAGACCAGCGTGGCAAGTACTACGGCGTAGGCATGATCGTCGCGCCGCGCGACAACCACACCGTGGTTATGGCGCCGTATGCTGGCGCGCCGGCGTACAACGCGGGAATCCGCCCAGGTGACGTGATTGTCAAAGTCGACGACAAGTCCACCGATGGACTGACCACCACCGAAGTGGCGGACATGTTGAAGGGCCCGAAGGGAACCGTCGTAAAGATCACCATTTCGCGTGAGGGCTATGCCGAGCAGCTCGTTTTCACCGTGACCCGCGACGAGATACCGCGGCATTCCGTGGATATTGCGTTCATGCTGAAGCCGGGCGTCGGTTACATCCGGCTATCGGGATTTAACGAGACGACAGACCGCGAGATTGCCGACGCGTTGCGACAGCTCAATGCCCCCGCGCTGGACGGCCTGATTCTGGATATGCGCGGGAACCCCGGCGGTCTGCTGAACGAAGCGGTCGCGGTCGGAGATATGTTCCTGGATAAGAACCAACTGATCGTTTCGCATCACGGGCGCTCATCACCGGAGCGGCGGTATTACGCGGTGCGCGGAAATCAGGGCGTTACCGTTCCTCTGGTGATTCTCGTAAATAACAATTCGGCTTCAGCGACGGAAATTGTTTCCGGCGCGGTGCAGGACCATGACCGCGGGTTGATCGTGGGAGAGACGACCTTTGGCAAGGGTCTCGTGCAGACGGTCACGCCGCTCAGCGAGAATACCGGACTGGCGCTAACGACCGCGCGCTATTACACCCCAAGTGGGCGGCTGATTCAGCGGGACTACAAATCCGTTTCGCTCTATGAATATCACTATGAACGCAAAGTGCCCGATCATCCGACGGAAGTGAAACTGACGGACAGCGGGCGCCAGGTGACGGGCGGCGGCGGCATCACGCCGGACATCATCGTGCCCGCACCCAAGTTGACGAAGTTCGAACAGTTGCTCTATCGCGACGATGTGTTCTGGCCCGCCGAAACCGGCGTAGGTGGATTTACGCGCTACTATCTCGGCACCAAGCCCACCATTACGAAAGAGTTTGAGGCTGACGATAACGTGATGCGCGTCTTCCGCGAGTATCTGAGCAAGCACAGTGTCCGGTACACGGAGCCAGAAATGGCCGAAAGCCTCGACTGGATCAAGCGGAAGATCAAGCAGGAAGTGTTCATGTCGGCGTTCAACCAGCAGGAAGGCTTCAAGGTTCTGTTGGAAGCCGATCCGCAGGTGCAGAAAGCCGTGGAAGCGATTCCCCAGGCGCGCGCACTGTATCAGAACGCCAAGAAGATCGTGGCGCAGCGCGCAGGCAATTCGATCGAGCGGCCGTAAGGACAACGCACAGATTTACGCTTTGATGTTAGGGTCACGGCATCCTGCCCGGTCGGGAAACGTGATGCGTCCTTATGTGTTTGCAAGCAGCGGAACGCGTGTTGGCAAGCACCGGACCGTTTGCTAGAATTACCTCGCTGCTCGTGGGCGAGTAGCTCAGCTGGGAGAGCGCCTCGTTCGCAACGAGGAGGCCGAGGGTTCGAATCCCTTCTCGTCCACCAGATTCTAAACAACTTAACCGACTTTTCGGAATTCCAAAATCTTGCCAGACTTGCCATTTGGAACCTCCGCCGCTGCCTCCTGGTGGCCTGGCAGCGTGAACCCCGTTCCTGCTTTTTCTGTCCATCGCAAGCGCCATTCGCGCCGCTTCAGGAGTTTTTTGTACACCTCGGACACGTGTGACTTCGCGTGTCCCGACCAGAAGTGTTGCAGTGCCTTCGGGCACTCCGCCGTCTCGAGCTGCGTGATGCGGAACCGCCGAAAGATGTTAAACCCACGGGAATCGCCTGGCATCTTTCGTGGCGACCTATTAGTCTTCGTTGCCATCCGAACTGAGTGAGCTGGGCCATATCCTTCCAAAGCGAAAAGGACGCCTGCCCCCGTTTTTTCCAAGGGTCTTTTGCTGATTTGCCTTGGTGTGTTCTGTGTCATCCGTTGGGCCATGCACAGCACGGTTGCTGTGATCATCGCCCGTTCCCGCTGCCATTCGAGCGTTGCTTCGTTCGGCGTATCGTTGGGATATGCTGATGGACAGCTGTATTCTCGTTCGGGCTACGTCATTGTCAGGTTGGAGGTACCGTGATTGAGATTCACCCGAAAGAAATTAAAGGGTCTTGGGACCAAGGATATGTGCTCGACGTACACACGATTTCAAGTACCATGATTGGGTACAACGAATTCGGACATCCCGAATTCGACACTGTTCGATCACCCTTGGGTGAACTCGTGTACCGCTTGAAATATAGAGGAGACAGAGGTGCGATACCTTCCATTGTGGAGGCGATCACCGGATTCATGAAGACTTCCGGTATCAATCCTGATGTGGTCGTTCCGATGCCACCTTCAAAGTTGCAACGTACTTTCCAACCGGTCATTGAGGTTGGCACCGAGTTGGCCAAGGCTCTTGGAATCACCTTTAACGCGACGTCGCTTAAGAAATCAAAGTCCACGCCACAGATGAAGGACGTGGGCGATTTTTCGGCGCGAGTCGCCACTTTGGAAGCTACCTTCTTGAGTGACCGAGATCTCGAAGGCAGATCTGTACTGCTACTGGACGATCTTTTTCAATCTGGCGCAACTATGAACGTCGCAGCTCGGACTTTGAAACGCCAAGGGTTGGTCAAGTCAGTTTGTGCCCTTGCACTCACTCGTACGAGGAACTGAAACATGCATTCCGTCTTTGTGGCCGGTTCACGTGCATTGTCGAAGCTAAATGCACAGGTGAAAGAGCGCCTCGACAACATCCTGAGAAAAGAGTTCACCGTGTTAGTCGGCGACGCAAACGGCGCTGATAAGGCTGTGCAACGCTACCTCGCCGAACGCGAGTACGGACACGTAGTTGTTTATTGCATGGAAGTCTGTCGCAACAATGTGGGCAATTGGCCTATCCGGTCGCATTCCGCCGATCCGGCCGTCAAGCGAGATCGACATTATTACGGAATCAAAGATCGGGCTATGGCGAAAGATGCTAGTTGCGGATTCATGCTCTGGGACGGAATCAGCAAGGGAACTCTCACGAACGTGATAAATCTCCTTGGTTACAACAAAAAAGTATTGCTTTTCAGTGCTCCCAAGAAGCAATTCTTTACCTTGCGTACGGCAGGAGACCTTGACCACACCTTAAGAGCGAGCGGAATTAGGGATGTGGCGGCAGTCTTGGCTTCTCTGGAAAGCAAACATGTGACGACAGAGCATTTACGTTTTACTGGACTCAACCCATAAAGCCGCACGAACTTATAAGGTCCTTAAAGCAGTAGCGGCCACGAACTCCCCTTCTTCGCCGGCACTTTCCCAGGTTTGTCTTACACTATAGAACCAACATCGGAAGATAGGGGCACAGGCAGGGTTGAAAAACGGAACGAGAGGGACATCAGCCGTGCGAAGCACTGTGTCGAACCACTCGTGGTGAGCTTCTCAAACAGCACGGACATGTGCAAACGCGCTAAACGCACCACACTAGATTCCTGGTCTCGATTTGTGCGGCTCTGGATCGTCAAAGAGTGCTTCTCGGAACAACTTGTCTCCGGCGACCACGAATGCATGGGCTCGGGGGAGCCGAAGCGTCAGTGCACAAGCGGGGAGCGCCCGCCTCACCAAGGCCATGAGTGAGGTCGTCGCCCGCTGCTTCGGGCTCTTGTCTAATAACCACCACAGAATAATTGCCAGGTGCACTAGATAGAGGAGTCGACCCAATGCTGCCGCAACCTCTGGCCGAGGCGCGTCTGTCGCGCCGGCCACGGCATCGTGGAAGACCTCGTGAACTCGCTGTCGCGAGAACGCTGTGGTCGACGTAAACAGCCCTTCATTCGCGTCACCGACCAGGACCGAAACCAGCGCGGCGAGGGTGCTCCGATGAGGACTCAGGACCTGCAAACTCGTGGTGAGCGCGAACATGAACCGGTCACGCCACTTGGCGGACTTCATTTCCGCTGCACGAGCGGCGTATTTGGCGGAGAGCTCATCGTATAGCGCAAGGACCACCGCACGCTTGCTCGGAAAATAGCGGTAGAGAAGACCGACGCTGACGCGCGCCCGGTCCGCCACGTCTCGTAGTGTAGTCGCCTGGTAGCCGCGCTCCGCAATCAGTTCGATCGCCGTGTTGTAAAGACTGAGCCTTGCCGCAGCGCCCTGCGCTGTTCGCCCTCGCGGTCGGCCACGCCTACGCCGGTTCGGGGCGGTTCCTCGGCTATCAGGCTCCTTGCTATTTTCAGTGAACATGTTTATTATATTAAAGCATGCCTGACTCAGCTTTGCAAACGTCGATCTCGCCCAGAGGCGAACACTTGGTTCTCTACGACGGGGTGTGCGCGCTGTGCAATCGCCTGAATAACTTCGTGCTGCCGCGCGACAACCGAGGCGTCTTCGATTTCGCATCTCTCCAGAGTGCGATGGGTCGATCTGCTTTGCAAAGGTTCGGGAGAAATCCGGATGATCTGAACACCTTTTATCTCGTGACGAACTACCGCTCGGAATCGTCGGCGCTCCTCTCTAAGGCTAGCGCAGCGCTGTTCGTGATGAAGAAGCTTGGTGACCCGTGGCGCTGGTTGGGGCTCTTAGGAGTGTTTCTAAGTGCGTTGATGGATCGGGTCTATGACCTGACTGCCCGATATCGCTATCGGCTCTTCGGGCGATACGAGAGCTGTTTGATGCCGAGCGCCGAATACAAGAAGCGTTTCATCGACCTATGAAGCTCACCGCTGAAACTCTCATCAAGTCGGATCGCGACACCGTTTGGCGTCTATCGCAGACGCCGCACCTTCACACGAGATGGGATCTCCGGTTCACCGACATCGAGTACCTACCTCGTGAGTCGGCGGCCGAGCCCCAACGCTTTCGGTACGCGACCCACATCGGCTTTGGCCTTGCAGTAAAGGGATGGGGTGAAACGATGGGTGATCCAGAGCGCTCGACATCAGCGCTCAAGTTCGGTTCAACGGATGCCAAGTCAATCATCCGGGAAGGCACGGGTTCATGGACATACAGCGACCAAGCTGGGACAGTTCGCTTCAGCACTGTTTACGACTACGCTATCCGCCACGGTTGGTTCGGGCGTGTACTCGATTTGTTGTTTCGACCACTCATGATTTGGGCGACCCGATGGAGCTTCGATCGACTACGCATCTGGATAGAAGATGGCGTTCAACCCGAGACGTCCTTTCGGCTATGGTTCCTCAAAGTGGTCGCGCGCTGCGCGCTGGCGCTCACTTGGATCTACGAAGGGCTAATTCCGAAAATCCTGATTCAGCGAGCGGACGAGATTGCTCTCGTTCAGCACGCGGGTCTGTACTGGGGCACACCTAGTCACACGCTCGCCGCGTTGGGCTTTGCAGAGATCGCGTTCGGACTCTGGCTTCTCTTGGGCCGGTTCGAAAAACTTGCCGCGATCCTCTCGACTATCGGGATCATTTCGCTCGCTACTCTCGTGACATCGGTGCGCCCGGCGGTTCTAGCTGACCCGCTTGGCGGCATTTCCAAGAATCTGGGGCTTCTGGCTTGCGGGCTAATCGTCTGGGCCCTGTCTGATCTTTCGCCCTTGGCTTCTCGTGCGAAACCTCGCCGGGGTCGCGAGGCGAGGGATGGCGTGCGGTCGCCTTTTGCCGAGGTGCTGCGCGAAGACCTTCATCTGGCGGCGCCGCTTGTGCAGGCACATCTGACACCAGAGCTGGGAGTCCACAAGTACCAAGGCACTATGAAAAGCGTGTGGCGGGTCGAAGGGCTTCGCCGATGGCTCAGTGCTCCGTTTCTGTGGCTGGGGAGCTGGACGCACACGCTGTTTCCCGAGACTGGAGACGGAATCCCATTCCAGATCACGAATCGATTCTTCATCGGGGCAGACGGCATCGCCCGCATGACATTCGAACGCAAGTTCCATTTTCCGGGTGTCGAGCGGCGCTTTGAGGCAACAATGCAATATGACGAGAAAGCCGACGCGATCCTGGACGCTCTCGGCCACAGACGTCATCTTCTGGTCGAACTCGTTCCGACGATCGAAGATGGTGCCATCACACTCCGATCGCGTCGGCAGTGGCTCACGCCTTTCGGTTTGCCAATTCGAATCCGCTGGCCGCGATTCCTCGCCGGTGAAGCGACGATTGAAGAGTGGCAGGAGAGCGAGACATCGTTGGGCATCCGCGTGACCATTTCTAATCGGCTGTTAGGAGCATTCTTCGGCTACGAGGGAGCATTCGAACGCACCGACGGAGTCGCCGACAACGTTCGACGGGTAGTCGCCGCTTCGACCGTAGATCGGTACCTTTCAGGCGCGGCGCGAGTCGTGCTGGTTCTGGCTGCGCTCATTGGAACGGCAGCCTACGGGGCGAGCTTTGGGGTTGGTTCCATTTCGAATGGGGCAAAGGTCTGGGGCGCCCGTGTCGCCTTAGCAGCTGGACTTTCGTGGCCCGTGTTCGGGCTTACGTTGCTTGGAGCGCGCCGAGTTGGTGACGCTTGGGAGTGGTTTGACATCTGCCTGCGCACGATGGCTCTGGGGATCGCGGTGTTGAGTTTAGCCAGTGTAGCCAACCTAGCCGTGGCCGCAACTGCGTTGAGTAGGGGAAGCGCCGCTTTCAGCGCCGTGCATCTCGCGTTGCTGTTGATAGCAGATGTGTCGATGGCGGTCTACTTCACACGCAAGGCGCTCCGCCTGGGGATGCCACTGAACACAGCGATAGTTCTGTGGGTTGGAGTCTTGAATGGCGCGTTTGTGCTCTTGCTGGTCCTACAATGAAACTCGAGATGGTCGGTAGGATCGATGAGTGCTTTCTCTTGTCGTATGGGATTAATCCCGAACAGGCAGCGCCGTTTGTGCCGGCCGGACTGGAGCTGATCACCTGTCGCGGGGCTGCGTTCTTCAACATCGTCATCTGTCACGTTGATCGGATGAGGATGCGGTTCACGCCTGGTGCACTCGGCGTGACGTATTGGCACATCGCGTATCGAGTTCAGGTGCGAGCAAATGTCGCCGGTGATCGGTCGATTGAAGGACTGTATTTTCTGCGCAGCGATATTGATCGTCCCTTGTTCGGCGCGGTCGGGAACAGGCTCACCGACTTTCACTTCCACGCCGCACGGGTTCAATTCTGGAACGACGACGAAGCGGCTTGGAGGCTCCGCGTAGAGCCAGCAACGGGCGACGCGTTTGCGTCCCTCGCGGTGCGTCGCGCCGCGAGTAATTCGCTAGCGCCGGGTTCACCTTTTGTGTCATTGGAAGATCGCGAGCGAGTGCTGAAGTACGCCCCGTTCGGACTATCGGTTTCCGAAACGGGGCAATACGTGCGCGTGGCTGAGGTGATTCGTGACGAGGCCCTGTGGAGAGAAGAGCCCGTCGAGGTCGAAGCCGCGGACTGGTCTTACCCGCGCAGCTTAGGCTTGCGCGATCTGCGGCTCGTGCGGGCGACCCGTGTGGCACCGATTGACTACCGATGGCGAATCGGACGAACGGAGCGACTCCGGTCTATTTGAGATCGATTCACACCCATCAGTGCAAACCCCCTTCTCACCAACAAATCAAAGCCGACTTAACTTCAAATGAATGACTTCTCGCCTTTTTGGAACTGACACTGAGGTGCGTTATGCCGCGGGCGCGGGTGCCGGCGCCTTCATCGCTGGCAGGACGTAAAGTGATTCATTTGTGTAGCGTGTTGCGTTGAGCTGATATTCACCGGCTAAAGAAGAATCGGAACCAGCATTTATCTGGTAGCCCGAGTAGCCCAATTAAGGCCCCTCTGCGAAACCTAAGTGATTGCAATACCACGCCTTAGGTTTTAATTTACATCGTTCGCAATGAGGAGGCCGGGGGTTCGAATCCCCTCTCGTCCACCATTCCTGATACCGACAAGTGCCGCTGGCCCACTAACGCCCTGATTCCATTTCTCCGGTAACCGCGTTTGGACTTGAGGAATGATATGCTCCGTCACATGTACGGATTGAAAAAGGAAATTGACCTGAGTTTCTTGACGGGTCGTGAACTCATCCAGGTCGCAGTTGGCTCTTTTCAAGTCCAGTTTCGTTTCGATGAAGATGTCGCAGTTTCCGTGGAAGCAGAATTTCGCTATTTCGACGGACAGCAGGAATGGATTTGGCGGCAGGAACCGAGTTCGCCCCAAGTCGCAGGTCGGACGGTAGCTATGTTGGGAACCAGCATCACAAGTTTTGAGAGCAGTGAGAACGGCACTCTCGCCCTCATATTCTCAAATGGGCATCGTCTGACGATAGTGGATTCGTTCAAGGAGTACGAGTCGTACGACATTACCCGACCGGGCCACACCATCATTGTCTAGTGCGAACTTTTCCGGTAACCGCGTTACCAGGACATGGCGGTTTGCTGAGTTAGGTGTTCGAGCCTCTTACTTCGGTGGCTGTGCGGGCTGGTTTTCACTTGTCGGCGGCACGATCCCCTTCAGTCGCAGATAGGTCACCATGTTCCCATAGTGCTCATCCGTGTGCGCTGTATTGATCGAGAACAACGTCAGCTTCGCTATGTCGAAGTTGAAGAATTTCACCATCTGACTGCCTTTTGCATCGGTCATGCTGTCGAATGCCTTGTTGCAGTACGCCACTCCGTCCTTGAGCGCAGCCACGAGGTCCGCCTTTGACGTCTTCGTTTTTTCGATTTCCTTTGCTGGGTTTGCTTCACCTATAGCTTGCGAGCAGAACATGTAAGAAGCGTCGGCCACATGGCCAACGAGCTGGCCAAAAGTGCGAACCTCCGGTGTCGGCTTGAGGGAGTAGTTTTCTTCCGGCATTTTCTGCGCTGCACCGACGACCGCGCTGCTAACAAACGAGTAAAAACCTTTTTCGCTCGCGGTAATCGGGTTCGCGGGCGGAGCGGACTGCGTTGGTGGAGCGGACGACGCCGGTGGCTTCTCCTGCCCGAGCAGAGCAACGGGAACTGCCATCAATGCAACAAACACAAAAACGAGTCTTTTGTTCATAAAACTCCTTTCGGGAAATCGTGCCACCTTGCGGGTCGTAAAGGATCTTCCTTCCGAACACCCGCAATCTACTATACGCACGAAGTGCCAAATCGTTTCGCGTCAGACTGCTATGTCCTGGTCGCGTAACCGGTAAAGTTCCTTTTCGCCGATTTAACTTACTCCGGGGTTGTCCAATTCAGAGGGTTCTCGAAAATGACTCTGTCGTCGTTACAGGCACAGGCACCGCGCGTGATTTTATCCGGCTTCTCACTGTCGAACTGCACTGAAAAGACAAAGAGAAAGCCGGTTTGCCAGGTTTGCCAATTAAGGGCCCCGTGAAAATAGCTAAGTGATTGTGGCGCCTTGCCTTAGCTTATTTTCCCCACTGTTCGCAATGAGGAGGCCGGGGGTTCGAATCCCCTCTCGTCCACCAGATTTCAACGACCCAATCGCTATCATCAGTTCCGATGGAGAAGATATTCCCTACGAGAATGAACTCGAGTCGAGAGAAATGACTGAGCGGAAGCGACAGAAACCTTCAGGCAAGGACAAATCTAGTTGAATCTCACTGGTGACGGCGTTTATTTGAATTACAGCTTTCCGCTTTCAGCGAGCGCTAAAGCTCTGGACAGGGCCTTGAGCACTTTCTGACGTTTGGGGTCTTCTAGTAGGTACATGGGGAGACGTTCAAACCAGCGCTCTACTTCCCATCCTCGCTGTTCTCTCCAATCTTCTCCGAGTTCTGCTGCCAACGTCCTAGCCGCAATTCGACTGCTAGGACGAGTTTTTCTCTCATAATACTTAATACACTCTCGCAAGCGCTCAACGCTCTCGAACCTGAACACAAAGGACGCGACGCGAACCACAATTACGTGCTCGGGAACTAGGCTCGCCTTCCCGTCATGTCTCTCAACCGGTAGTTTTGAGATTCGTGCCATCGATTATCATCCAGACTGACTTATTCGCTAGAAATCTATCACGGTTCGGCACTACCGCCATCTGATTAGTCGTGCGGAAACTTGAAATCCACATGCACGGTTACGCGTTTTTTACCAGGCATGTACACGAATGCGCTAGCTGAATAGCGGATGCGAGCGGCCATACTAAACTCATGCCAGTGGGCT
>Ga0209157_1000321_pt1 | contig 41564 bp, 47 predicted proteins | sample GraSoiAngelo_135_FD_185892 | JGI IMG/M metagenome (GOLD analysis project Ga0209157, IMG submission 185892) | Grasslands soil microbial communities from the Angelo Coastal Reserve, California, USA - 14_0929_05_40cm (SPAdes) (version 2) | ecosystem: Environmental > Terrestrial > Soil > Grasslands ...
TGGCGACGAACTTCATCTTGCTGCCGTTCCCGAATTCCCCGAGGTAGTAATGGGCGCGCGAGAAACCATCCAGTACTTGCCTTGCGGATTTGAAAACTTTTTGATCCCCGCTGGCGTAAACCACCAGGTCTTTGGTCCGCGCCTGCGCTCCGGTGCCCGAGAGGGGACAGTCGAGCAGCGTCTTTCCCACCACCTCCCTCGCCTTGAGCTTGTCGTCGATCGGCAGCGTGCTGGTCTCGACGACGATTGCGCCTTTCAGCTGTTTTGCAACCTCATGCAACGCTTCGGCGCTGGGAAGCGACGTGATGACGATCGGTGCCTTCGAAGCGACTTCCCCGGCCGAGCGGCAGCGGGTTCCGGCGCGCCGTGATGCGACGATGTCATATCCATAGACCGCGAAGCCGGCGCGCGCCAGGTTCGCGGCCATCGCCGAGCCCATGATGCCGAGGCCGATGACGCCGACCGCCCGTTTCATTTCCTCTTCTTCGTCTTCCTGGAAGAGGTTTTCTTTTTCGGGCCCAGCGGCTTCGCGCTGACCAGCACGGCTGCAACGATGCAAGGCTCGCTGCCGCGCACGCTCCAGGAATGGTTCGTCCCGCGCTGCACGAGGACGTCGCCTGCGCGCAGCAGCGTCGCGCCCTTCTCCATGACGGCGTAGATCTCGCCCTTCAGCACGATGATGTAATCGACGGTCCGAGTCCGGTGCATCATCGGGTCGCTCGAGCGCTTGTCGGCAGCGTGGCCGGCGCCGATCGAGCCAAACGCCTCGCGCGCATCGGCGCGGCTGCGCCATTGCGAATCGGGCGGGAACTCGACGATGCGCAGGATGGAGCCGTTCTTCGGCGGCTCGAGCCGCACCGGCCGGTCTGCCGCATCTTCGAGGCCGGCGTTGCTGGCCGGCGCGCCGCGCGTCTCCCACAGGTCGGTGAGCGCGAGGCCGGGCATCGACGCCATCTCCTTCACGTTGGGAGCGAAGCCGTCTGCGATGATGGTGGAATTGCCACCGGGGTCGTGGCCGGTAAGCACGCGGCGAACGCGCCAGATCATGTCACGGCGTCGCTGGCGGCGACGGTCCGGCGCGTCTGGCCGGTTCCGGCCGGCGCGAGGTGGAAGTCCCAGTCCAGGCGCAGGAACGGCGCCGGCAGGCCGAGCTTCTTCGCCTCCGCGGGGGAATCCACTTTCCTGAAGTCGCCGATCAGCGATTCCTTCACCGCGAACACCGCGTCGGAGTCGAGATAGGGATCGCCGGCGACGAATACATGCGTGATCACCTGCTGGTAGCCATCCGCCGACACGATGGCGTGCATGTGCGCCGGGCGCATCGGGTGGCGGCCCATGGCGCGCAGCAGGTCGCCGACCGGGCCGTCGTCGGGCACGCCGTAGAACTGCGGCTTGTAGGTCTTGAACGCGTAGCGGCCCTCGGCGTTGGTGAGCACGCGGCCGCGCAGCTCGAACTCGGCTTCCGGATCCTGGATGTCGTAGACGCCGTTGGCGCGCGCCTGCCAGATGTCCAGCGCCGCGCTGGGAATCGGCTTGCCGTCGATCGACAGCACGCGACCGGTGACCCAGGTCGTCTCGCCCTCGACGGTGGCGTCCTTGGTGAAGTCGGCGCCGTACTCGAACTCGGGCGCGCCGTGCACGAAGAACGGCCCGAGCACCGTCGCCTCGGTCGCCCCGGGCGGCGTCTTGTGGTTGAGCGCGACCACCATCATGGACAGGCCGAGGATGTCGGAGAGCAGGATGAACTCCTGGCGCTTGTCGTCGCATTTCTGGCCGACCGCGGTGAGGAACTTGATGCCCTCGAACCATTCCTCCTCGGTGAGTTGCACGTCGCGCGCGAAGCCGTGCAGGTGCTTCACCGCGCTCGCGATGATCTGCTTGAAGCGGGGGTTGGTTGCGTCCTTGAGCCGCGCGAGGACGGCGTCGGTCAGCGTGTCTTCGGTGAACTGGCGCATAGCGAGCTCCTCCTTCCGAGGTATAGCGCAAGTGTATTATCAAAAGCTCCGGTGAGACTCGTCACTTTCACGCTGGGAAACTCCCTGCCCCGGGCGGGCGCGCTGCTCGAAGGCGATCGCAAGGCCCTCGACCTGCAGGCCGCCTACTCGCGGGTGTACCACGGCAGCTCGCCGCTGCTGGAAAGCGTGCTGGCGATAGTGGAGGCAGGCCCCGCGGCGCTCGACGTCGTCGATCAGCTCGTCCGCAGCGCCAGCGATGCCACGACGCATAACCGCGCAGACCTGAGGCTGCTCGCGCCGATTCCCTGCCCGCCGCAGATGCGCGATTTCCTGTGCTTCGAGAAGCACCTGGTGCAGGCCTTCCAGGCGATCGGGAAGAAACCGCCCCAAGCCTGGTACGAGCGGCCGATCTTCTACCACCCCAACCGCTTCTCGGTATGCGGCCCGGATGCCGAGGTGCCGTGGCCCTCGTACAGCGAGTCGCTCGATTACGAGCTGGAGTTCGGCTGCTACATCGGCATGCCGGGCAAGGACATCGCGCGGGACAGGGCGCGCGAGCACATCTTCGGCTACACCATCTTCAACGACTTCTCCGCGCGCGACGAGCAGACCCGGGAAATGGCCGGCCAGCTCGGCCCGGGCAAGGGCAAGGACTTCGACAACGCCAACGCGATGGGACCGTGCCTGGTGACCGCCGAGGAGATCGGCGATCCTTACCGGCTCGAGATGGTCGTGCGCGTCAACGGCGAGGAGCGCGGACGGGGGAACTCGCGCGACATGCGCTGGAAGTTCGAGGACTGCATCGCGCACGCCTCGCGCTCGGAGACCCTGCATCCCGGCGAGTTCTTCGGCTCGGGCACCGTCGGCAACGGCTGCGGCCTGGAGAGCCTGCGCTTCCTGCAGCACGGCGATACCGTCGAGCTCGAGGTCGAAGGCATCGGCGTGCTGCGCAACCGCGTGGTTTAGACGCGGTAAACGAGATTCTTTTATCAGGAGCCTGCGATGCCCATCGATCCAACCACGCCTGCCGCTTCGTCGGCTCAGGCAGAATCGACTCTGCGCCGGCTGCTGGGAGGGATGTCGGTGTTCACCCTGCTGATGACCATTCCGCAGGTCCTCACGATCTGGCTGGGCCACGAAGCCGCCGGCGTTTCGGTAGCCTCGTGGAGCGCCTACCTGCTCTCCGCGGTCCTGTGGTTCTGGTACGGCATACAGAAGCGCGACAAGAACATCTATCTGCCCTGCGTGGGGTGGATCGGCCTCGATAGCGCAGTGATCCTGGGGGCGTTGATCTACGGATAGAGGGACGGGTCTGCTAGAACACGGCGGCTGGTCTGCTTGCGGCGATCGGCAATGCTCTCCTGATATAGCCCCTGGCGCTCGAGCCAGCGCTGGATGAGCGCTGCGATCTCCAGGTTATTGCGGTCCATCATCAGCATGTGCGAGTTGCCGCGGATGCCGACGCCGGGCAGGTCGACCACCTCCACCTTGCCGCCGGCGCGGGCAATGCCATCGGTGAAGTCGACGCCGTTTTTGCGGATCTGCGGCCAGCGCGCGTCCTGCGCGATGAAGTCGCCGTAGATCATCAGCACCGGGATGCCTTTCAACGCGGCCGCCTGCTGCGGATCACCGATGCCGGCGGGCTCCACTGCGATCAGCGCCTTCACCTTGTCCGGGCGCGCCTGCGCCGCCCTGAAGCCGAACTGGCCGGCCTGCGAGTGGAACAGGATCGCGCAGGGGCAGACCTTGTCGATCTCGGCGATATAGGCGCGCAGGATGGCGTCGTCGGTGGTGGTCCAGCGCGGCACGTTCTGCTTCACGAAGTTATCGTAGGTGGCGACGGGAAACTGGCTGCCAGGCAGGACGCGCTGCTTCGCCGGGTCGGGCGAATACGAGCCGGCGCCCTGCCCGATGCGAAAGCGCTCGAAGGGATTGGCCTTGGTGAGGAACACCGGCTCGCTCTTGAAGATGTCGGGGTACATGGCCCAGCCGGCGCGGCCGCGCTCGACCGCGTCGGAGTTGTAAACGTCCCAGCCTTGGCGCACGAAATAAGTCAGCCAGCCTTCACGGCCGTCGGGCGTGGTCTCGTAGGTGACGCCGGTCAGCCCGCCGCCGTGCCACATCAGCAGCGGCACAACGCCGCGGCGCTCAACAGGCAGGAAGTACTGCACGTACATCGCCTCGACCGAATAGGTGCCGTTCGGGTCGACCTTCGCCGGCACTCCGCCCGGGGTAAACACGATTTCCTTTACCGGCCTGCCCGAAATCTCCACGTCGCGCCCGCCGACATGGAACGAGCCCATGTCGCGCAGCGCGATCGGCGCCTGGGCGCAACCCGAGACGATCCAGACAGCGAGACTAAGGATTGCTCGCACGGCTGATCCTCCATTCCAGCTCCTGGGCTTCGCGTGTCAGTTCTTCGAGCCGCACGATTTCCATGGCGAGCGCGGCGGGATTCGGAGTTCCAGCCGCGATCGCCTCCTTCGTGCGCGCGATGTGGTTCCGCACCTCGGTCAGGCGCTGGGTCAGGTCGTGGAGCTCGCGCCCGCGCTGGTAGCCGGCGCTGAACCCGCTCTCCGCCGCGCACACCGGGACGTAGGCATATCCGGCGCGCCCGTTGGAGTAGCCGCGCTCGTAGTTGCAGAAGGTCTTCAGGCCCTCGTTGCGGCCCCCGAGATAGCGCTCGGTCTGCGGCGTGACGTTGTACTCGGCGCAGGCACGGCGGTGGTCGCCGAGCCGCTCGAGCGGCCGGCCGACGGCGCCGTCCTCGAGGCCGACCGCGTACCAGTCGGCGTTCAGGCATTGGTTCTTGCTCAGGCTGGCGCAGCCCGCAAGAACTAGAATTCCCGGGATGAGAAGCCCGATGGCCAGCAGGGTGCGGGTTTGCATAGCCGGTTTTTACCTGATCCTGAGCGCTGTTGTCACCGCCCAGCCGGTCCGCTATGAGCCTTCGCCGATTGAAGTGGTCCACGCCATGCTCGAGCTGGCGCAGGTCACCTCCCGCGACGTGGTCTACGACCTGGGCTGCGGCGATGGCCGCATCGTCATCGCGGCAGTGGTGCGGTACGGCGCGCGGGGCGTTTGCGTGGACATCGACCCGCAGCGCATCGCCGAGAGCCGCGAAAACGCGCGCCGCGCGGGAGTCGAGGAGCGCATCCGGTTCATGACCGAAGATCTCTTCACTACCGACTTGGGCGGCGCGAGCGTGGTTACGCTGTTCCTGTCTCCCGAGTTCAACGACAGGCTACGGCCCAAGCTTCTCAGGGAGCTGAAGCCCGGGGCCCGCATCGTGTCCCACTATCACGGCATGACCAACTGGACTGCGCACGCAATCCTGCATGTCGGTGAGCGCACGATTTTTCTCTGGCAGCTTTAGCAGTTGCCGGTGCCTACTTTTTAACAAGAGAACGTCAGGAAACAATCATGGAAAAGCGTGGAAAATTAACGTGTTTGCAAGCTATTTAACAGCAGTGCTTGAGCATTTCCCGTACCATGCGCCTTGTAATGGAAAACCCTACAAAAGGCCTCCTGATAGCCCTGTTGCTCTGCGGCACGTGCGGCTTGGCGCTCGCCGGAAGCAGCACCGGGAGCTTGAGCATCACCGCCACGGTCGCCCAGACATGCTCTGTTTCCGCGACCTCGACGCTCGCCTTCGGCGCCTACGATCCCGTGGTCGCCAATGCCTCGAGCGCGCTCGCGGGCACGGGCTCGGTTTCCATCAAGTGCACTAAAGGCTCCTCGGGAATCACCATCGATCTCGATGCCGGCGCGCACGTCTCGGGAACGCAGCGCAGGCTTCAGGGCGCCACGGTCACGACAGATTTTCTGAACTACAGCATCACGCAGCCGGCCACCACGAGCCCGTGGACCAGCTGTGCGGGCAGCACCGTGTGGGGCTCGACTGTAGGCGGCTCGGTGTACACGCCGAGCGGCGTCACCTGGAGCGCGGCGGCGGCGCAAGCCTTCACGGTGTGCGGCTCGATGCCTGCGGCCCAGAACATTTCCGCGCAATCGTATTCGGATACTGTGACAGTCACGGTAAATTTCTAGTCAAAGGGAGCACATCATCATGAAAAGCCTCAAACTCGCAAGCCTGGTCGGCAGCGCTATGGTCGCCTGCAGTATCGGCAGCGGCGCATGGGCCGGATTGAACACCGGAAGCCTGAGCGTCACATCCTCGGTCGCCCAAACATGTACCGTATCGACGACCTCGGCGCTCGCGTTCGGCCCTTACGATCCGATCGCCGCCAGCGCGCTGCTTGGCACCGGCTCGGTATCGATCAAGTGCACGAAAGGCTCCTCCGCCATCACCATCGACCTCGATGCCGGCAGCCATGCGAGCGGCTCGCAGCGCAAGATGCTCGGCGGCACGAGTGGCGACTTTCTGAACTACAACGTCACGCAGCCCGCGACCACCACCCCGTGGACGAGCTGCGCCGGCAGCACCGTATGGGGCTCGACGGTCGGCGGCTCGGTCTACACGCCGAGCGGCGTGACCTGGAGCGCAGCCGCGGCGCAGGCCTTCAGGGTATGCGGCTCCGTTCCGGCGGTGCAGGACGTGTCGGCCGATGGCTCCTACACGGATACGGTAATCGTCACCGTCAACTTCTAAGCTACGGGGCTTGCTCCCCGGACCTATGATGCGCTCTTGCAGGTTGAGGCCGGCCCTCGGGCTGGCCTTGCTGCTTTCAGCGGCGCCCGCGCCGTGCGGGACATTTACGACGGGCGCGGCGACCGTGAGCGTCAACACGACCGTAAGCAGCAATTGCACGATCTCGGCCACGCCGATCACCTTCGGCAGCTACGATCCGATCGGCGCCAACAGCGCGAGCGGCATCGCGCTTACCGCGCCGGGCACCATATCGCTCACCTGCCTGAAGGGCAGCTCGCCCACCATCGGGCTCGGCCAAGGCAACAATTTTTCCGGCACACGGCGCCTGAATGACGCTTCGAGCGGCGATTTCCTCGCCTACGAGCTGTACCAGCCTTCGGCTGCCACGCCCAGCGCCGCCTGCACCTACTCCGGCACCATCTGGGGCACGAGCGGGACTTACGGCACGACGTTTACGCCGTCCGCCACCTGGAGCGCTTCGTCCACTTTCAGCTTCAATGTCTGCGGCAGCGTTCCGCGCGGCCAGAATCCGAGCGTGGGAACCGGCTACCAGGACACCGTGGTTGCTACGGTGAACTTTTAGCCCTAGTATCCAGCCATCTGATAAGAAAGAAGTTTTGACAGGAGCCGCCCTTGGGAGAATCGACGCAAAGACCGCTTGGCTGCGCTCTGCTGAGCGCTCGCTTGGGACTGTTTTTCCTTGTATCCGCGCTCTCGCTTGGCGTGAAGGCAGGCTCGTTCGAAGTCAACCCGATTCGCATCGACCTCTCCCCCGCGAACCGCAGCGTTGCAGTGACGGTAAGGAACAGCGGGACCGATGCCGTTGTGGTGCAGGGCAGCGTCTCGGCATGGTCGCAGGAAGAGGGCAAGGACGTCTTGACGCCGACCAACGAAGTCCTGGTGAGCCCGCCGATCATGACCATCCCGCCGGACCGCGAGCAAATCGTGCGAGTCGGCTTGCGCCGCGCCCCGGATACGCAGCGCGAGCTCAGCTACCGCATCTTCCTGCAGGAGGTTCCGCCGCCGCCGCAGCCCGGGTTCCAGGGCCTCGTCATCGCGCTGCGGATCGGCCTGCCGATCTTCGTGCAGCCGAAGCAGGGACCGGCGAAAGCGACGCTGGTATGGAATGCCGAGCTGAGCAAGGACAACACCATCCGGCTGAAAGTCGAGAACCAGGGCACGGGCCACATCCAGATTTCGACGGTCGAGCTGTTCCATCCCCAGGACAAGGAACCCATTGCCGAGCAGTCCGGGCTCACCTACGTGTTGCCGGGCCAATCGCGCGAATGGAATCTCAAGCCGCGCAGCACGCGCGCAAAGAAGGGCGACAACCTGCGGATGAAGGTCTCCACGGATGCCGGCAGCATCGACACCCAGATTGATTTGGCTGGCCCGTAGACTTCCTTCTCTGCTGCTTTCTGCAACGTTGTTCGCCTGGCTGCCGCGCGCCGCGCTTGCGCAAGAAAAGGAACTGAAGCTCCGGCTGTCGGAGCAGCTCTCGCGGGACGCGGAGCAGCGGCCAAGGCGCGCGGCACGCGCGCCCCGCGTGCGCGATCGCTCCGGCACGCTCCGGCTCAGGCTGAGCCGGCAGCTCACCGAGCCCCCCGCCATCGCAGTCATCTCGCCGGGCGCTCCGCGTGCCGCGGCGCCTTCGCCTCTGGCGAGTCCCGCGCCACCGGTGCCGCCAGCACCGCAACGCGTAATGGAATTGCTGCTACAGGTCGACGTTAACCAGCAGCGGCTCGATGAGCCGGTCCTGGTCTTGAGGCGCGAAGACGGCACGCTGCTCATCGCGGGGGAAGATCTGGATCGCTGGCGCCTGCGGCGCCCGAGCACGCCGCCGTACGAGCATGAAGGCCGGCTTTTTTATCCGGGCAGCGACTTGCCGTCGCTGAAGCTGAGCCTGGACGAGCGCACGCAAACCTTGACGATCTCCGCGGACCCGCAGGCGTTCGCGGGCACCGTACAGGCGCTCGCCGGGCAGCGCTACCCTCCGCCGGTGCTGCCGCAGCCCGGTGGATTTTTCAATTACACGCTTTCCGGAACGCGCATCCAGGACACAACCACGCGCAACGGCCTCTTCGAAGCGGGCTTTTTCAGCCAGCACGGCGTTTTTACCAGCAGCGTGGTCGCGCCCGAGCTCACGCGCAGCCAGGGCTGGCTGCGGCTCGATTCGACCTACGCGGTCGATTATCCGGCCGAGCTCGTCAGCGTTCGCCTCGGCGACACGATCACCCGGCCGGGCACGTGGGGGCGCGCGGTGCGTATCGGCGGCGCGCAGTATGGCACCAACTTCAGCACCCAGCCGGGATTCATTCGCTCCCCGGTCTTACAGGCCGCCGGGTCAGCCGTCCTCCCGTCCACCGTCGACGTCTTCATGAACAACGCGCTCGTGCAGCGCAGCGCCGTCCCACCCGGGCCGTTCTCCATTCAGAACATTCCCGTCGTTACGGGAAGCGGCGAAGTCCGCATGGTGGTGCGCGATCTCCTCGGACGCGAGCAAGTCATCACGCAGCCGTTCTACAGCAGCGCGACGCTTCTTAAGCAAGGGCTCGCCGACTACTCCTGCGAGGTCGGCGCGATACGGAACAACTTCGCGGTAGAGAGCAATGATTACGGGCAGGCCGTAGGCGCCGCCACCTATCGCAGGGGAATCACAGACTACTTCACCGCAGAAGTCCGCGGCGAGGCGACGCGCGATCTACAGGCGGTCGGGTTCTCGAGCGCCGTGAAGGCCGGCAACTTCGGCGTGTTGAGCGGCACGTTTGCGGGAAGCCACAGCGAGGCGGGCGTCGGCCGGCTGCTCGGCCTGGGCGTCGAGCACCTGAGCGGCAGCATAAGCGTCGCGCTGCAGACGCAGGTCACCAGCTCGGATTTCCGGCAGACCGGGATGGCGCCGAACGAGCTGCCGCGGCGCCGAGAGAGCTTCGGCACCATCGGCTATGCCATGGGGCCGCTCGGCTCCCTGTCTGCGACTTACGGCATTCAGCAGTTTCGCGATCAGGCGCAAGCCGAGATCGCGACCCTCACCTACTCGGTCCCGCTCGGCAAAGTGGGCAACTTGTCGTTGACCGCCCTGCGCTCCTACGGCGCCGCCGGGGCGACGACGGTGTTCGCCACGGTAACGATTCCCCTGGGAGAGCTCACCTCGGGTACCGTTACTTTCGACCGAACGCGCGACAGCGCGACCGGGGCCACCAGCGAAAATCGCACGCTCGTCATGCAGAAAGGCTTGCCGCTCGGCGACGGCTATGGCTACCGCGTGCAGAGGCGAAACGAGGATCTGCTCGGAAGCTATAGCCTGCAGACCGGGGTCGGCACGTACGTACTGGAAGCAAGCCGGCCGAAAGATGGTCCCGGGGCCGCGCGCGTCGGAATAACCGGGGGCATCGGCGTCGTCGGCGGCCATCCGTTCTTCAGCCGCGCGCTCACCGACAGCTTCGGCGTCGTGCGCGTCGCCGACTATTCCAATGTGCGGGTCCTGCAGGACAACCAGGTGGTCGCACAGACCGACGGCCAGGGATACGCGGTCCTGCCGCGCCTGCGCGCCTACGACCGCAATCAGGTCTCGATCGATCATAACGACCTGCCGTTCGATGCAACCCTGGACCGGCTGAGGCTCGACGCCGTGCCCTACCTGAGGAGCGGGGTGCTGCTCGAATTTCCGGTTCATCGCGTTCGGGCCGGCACCTTGCACGTGCTGCTCGAGGACGGCACGCCGCTACCTTCTGGCGCCCTGGCGCGCTTCGAGGGCAAGGACAAGCAATTCCCGGTCGCCCTGCGCGGCGAGGCCTACCTGGAGGGGTTCGAACAGACCAACCGCATCGTATTTACCTGGCGGGGACAGAGTTGTACGCTGGAAGTACCCTACCCGCGCACCTCGGATCTTCTGCCGGAGCTCGGAACGTTCGTTTGCAAGGGAGTGATGCCATGAAGAAGACTGCCGCCGCTGCGGCATTGAGCCTCGCCCTGACTACTCTGCTGGTCTTTCCGGAGCAGGCGGGCGCAGCCGGCGGATCGGTCACCTGCTCCGTGGTGAGCACCACGCTGAGCTTCAACGCCTACGACCCGATTTCCGGGACCGCGGATACCCTTCCTACCGGCACCATTAACGTGCAGTGCACCAGCACGTCGAATAGCGTGATCTCAGTTACGTACAACCTTACGCTCGCGACGTCTCCGGCCCGCGCCATGGCATCCGGCGCGGACAACGTGACCTACGATCTGTACACGGATTCCGCCCGCACCATCCAGTGGAATACCATCAACCAGGTGAGCTGCACATTCAATCTTGCGGTCAAAGCAACCACGCAAGGCTCTTGCTCGTTCTACGGAAAGATTCCGGGAAGCCAGGACGTGCCCGCAGGAACGTACACGCAGACGGGGCTCGCCGTGGGCGGGACGTGGAGCTGCAATCCGGTGCCAACCGGCGGCTGCTGATCTAGAGCGTGATGTTGACGGTCAGCGGCACCGAATAATTTCCGGGCCTGGCCTGGTCGGCGAAGTGGATGCGATAGCTGAGCACGGCTTCAGATGCGCCGCTGCCTGGCATAGCCACAGGCTTGTCCGGCCCGAACTCGCCGAGGGCACGCAACCGCGACCTGAGAAGGTCCAGGTCCTCGCTGGTCGGCTTGCCGGCGCCGGGTGCCGGCAGGCGATCGAGCAGCTCGGTGGCTGCGACCTTGGTTTCTTTGCTCCTGATTTCGATGTGCTTGAGGTGTCCCTCGACCGGCACGAAATCCACCACGATGAGTGGCGCGAGCTTGCCTGCATTCACGCTCAAGAGCGCCGACACAGGCAGATCGATATACCCGCGCGCGATATCTTCGGCGGTCACGCTGAGCTGCCGCGTCTTGAGCTCGTACTTGAAAACGGCGCTCGGCTGCAGGTTCGCCGTCACAGTGATGACGCCAAACGCTTTTTTGCCGCTGTCTGCCGCCGCCGCGGGAGAAGCGGCGAGGGCCAAGCAAAGGGCGAAGGCGAGCAGTCTCATGAGGACCTATTCTAGCCCCCCGGCCACGAAAGCCGCAGGAGATCTAACCAAAGCTTGCAGGCCAGCGGCCCAGTTCCGTTAGCACTGCCAACAATTCCTCGTTTTCAACCGAGGTGCTTACCTGCGCGAGCGTGCGGCGTGGTCGAGGCTCCAGGGCCCGCCGCCCGCTGCGGCGAGATAGAGAAACACGAAGCAGTAAAGCGCGGCCAGCTCGCCGCGGTTGAGCAGGGGCCAGAAGCCCTGTCCGGCGTGCGCCATGAAATAGGCGAATGCCATCTCGCCGGAAAGAATGAAAGCGACCGGCCGCGTGAACAGCCCGACGAGCAGCAGCCCGCCGCCGACCAGTTCGAGCGTTCCCGCGAGGCCGATCAGCGAGAACAGCGCCGGCGGGCTGGTCATCGGCGTGGGAAAGCCCAGCAGCTTCTGCGCGCCGTGCGCCATGAAGAGAAACGCGGTGACAATGCGCAGCACGCTCAACAGGCGCGGCGCCCAGCGCTGGGCGATAAACTCGATCATGTCGGTCCTTTCGCGATGAAACGGATTCTCTTCCTCTTCCTGTCGACGCTACTGTCAATCCCGCAGGCGAGGAGCGCGCCCACGTTCCGGTCCGAGGAACACGCCTTCCACGTGACAACCATCGTACAGCGCCTGGAGCATCCGTGGTCGCTGGCCTTCCTGCCCGACGGCCGCATGCTCGTCACCGAGCGGCCCGGGCGGCTGCGCGTCGTTGCGCAGGGAATGCTCGATCCCCAGCCGATTGCCGGGCTGCCGCAAGTCGCGGCCGGAGGGCAGGGCGGGCTTTTCGACGTAGTTCTCCACCCCCGGTACGGTGAGAACCGATTGATTTATTTTGCGTACGCCGCCCGCGGAGAAGGCGGCGTCGGGACCGAGCTCGCGCGTGCAAAGCTGAATGGCAGGCAGCTGGAGGAAGTGCAAGTGCTGTTCCGGCAGAGCCCGAAAGGCACGAGCAGCATCCACTTCGGCGGCCGCATCGTCTTCGACCGGCACGGCTATCTGTATCTTACGCTCGGCGAGCGTGGGCAGATGGAGCGCGCGCAGCGACCGGACGACCACGCCGGCTCGGTCATCCGGCTCCACGACGATGGCCGCGTCCCTCAGGACAACCCCTTCGCCGGCAAGCCGGGATGGAAGCCGGAGAAATTCGACCTCGGGCACCGCAACATGCAGGGCCTGGCGCTGCATCCGCAGACGGGAATGCTCTGGACCCACGAGCACGGGCCGCAGGGCGGCGACGAGGTGAACGTCATCCGTCCCGGGGTCAATTACGGCTGGCCGGTCATCACCTACGGCGTCAATTACGGCATCGGCACGAAGATCGGCGAGGGCACGCACAAGGCGGGCATGGCGCAGCCGCTCTACTACTGGGTGCCGTCGATCGCACCTTCGGGCATGGCGTTCTACACCGGCGAGCGGTTTCCGCGCTGGAAAGGCGATCTGTTCGTCGGCGCGCTGCGCGACCAGATGCTCGTGCGCTTGAAGCTCGAGGGCGAACGAATCATAAAAGAAGAGCGTTTGCTGAAGGGCGTGCTGGGACGCATCCGCGACGTGAGAAGCGGCCCGGATGGCTTTATCTACCTCCTCACCGATGAAGAGAACGGCGTCCTGGTGCGCCTGGAGCCGTAGCTTCACATAACTTTACCGGCCGGAGAAACACGGCTTACACGATGCGGCGAGACTGGCTGCTTTTCCAAGGAGGCAGTCATGAACCGGACCAAACGCTTCACCCTCGCCGCGCTGTGCGGTGGCCTTTTGGCAGGGATCGGCTCGAAGGCCTTTGCCCACGGCGGCCGGCACGGCTTCGGCGCGGGGCCGCTCGACCCGGCGGAGATGAACGAACGGGTCGAGCGCTTCGTGAAGCACCTTGCCGTCGAAGTCGACGCCACGCCGGCTCAGCAGGAAAAGCTCGCCGTCATTGCCAAGGACGCAGCCAAGGAGCTCGCGCCGCTGCGCGAGCAGGCGCGCGAGGCGCGGCGCCAGGCGATCGAGTTGTTCTCTGCGCCCAATATCGATCGCGCAGCAATCGAGCAACTTAGAGCAATTCATTTGAAACAGGCCGACGCCGCGTCGCGCCGGTTGATGCAGGCGCTTGCCGACGCCGCCGAGGTGCTGACCCCGGAGCAGCGCAAGACCCTCGCCGAGCGTGCGGCGCGCCACCGGGGTGGCTGGCACCGCGGGTAAACTCGCACGGGTGGCACAGCGCATCCTGCTGATCGAGGACGATCCCCGTCTCGCCGCGATGCTCGCCGAATATCTCGCCGAGGCGGGATATCGCGTTACCACCAGTGCCACGGGCGCCGCAGGGCTGGAGCGCGTCGCGCGCGAGCCCTATGAAGCGCTGGTGCTCGATCTCACGCTGCCCGACATGGACGGACTCGACGTGTGCCGCCGGCTGCGCGCGAAGCACGACATCCCGGTGCTGATGCTCACGGCGCGCGGCGACGCGGCGGACCGCGTCGTCGGCCTGGAGCTCGGCGCGGACGATTACCTGCCCAAGCCCTTCGAGCCGCGCGAGTTGCTGGCGCGGCTGCGCGCCATCTTGCGCAGAAGGAATGCCGTTCCAGCATCCGATGTGATCCGCTTTGGTCGCCTGGAGATCGACCGCGCCGCGCGCGCGGTGCGCGTGGAGGGCCGGGACAGGACGCTTACTTCGTACCAGTTCGCGCTGCTTGCGGCGCTGGCCGAGAACGCCGGGCGCGTGCTGTCGCGCGACGCGCTGATGGACCTCCTGAGAGGCGAGCCGCTCGAAGCGTTCGACCGCTCGATCGACGTGCACATCTCGCGCATCCGCGCAGCCATCGAGGACGACCCGCGCAAGCCGCGCCGCATCATCACCGTGCGCGGCGCCGGCTACGTGTTCGCCAAGGCGCAGGACTGATGCGCAGGCTGTACCTGCGCATCTATCTCGCGGTGCTCGCGAGCCTCGCGGTGTTCGCACTGGCGGCCGGCCTGCTGTGGCGGCAGCTCGCCGACAGCGCGCCGCAGAACGAGATCGCGGCGACGCTCGCCGGCAACGTGCTGCCTGATGCCGCGGCGGGAAGCGCCGAGCAGCAGGCGGCGCTGGAAAAGCTGGCTGCCAACCTTCGAGCGGACGCGACGCTGTTCGCCGGGAATGGCGCGCGGCTTGCCTCGGTTGGCACCCCCCTGCCGATGCCACGGCGTCCCGGCTGGATGCGCGGACCGGGCTGGGCCGTTCATCTCGACGACGGCCGCTGGCTCGTCGCACGGCTGCCCGGCCGTCATCACCACCCGGCGCTCGGCCTGTTCCTCATCCTCGCGCTGCTCGTGGTCGCGGTCGGTGTCGGCGCCTATCCGGTGGTCAGGCGCCTCACCGCGCGGCTCGAGCGGCTGCAGCAGGGCGTGGAGTCCCTGGGCGCGGGGCAGCTCGACGTGCGAGTGAAGGTCGAAGGCAACGACGAGGTGGCGCGGCTTGCCGAGAGCTTCAACCGGGCGGCGATGAGAATCGGGGAGCTGGTGGGCGCGCAGAAGTCGCTGCTGGCGAATGCTTCGCACGAGCTGCGCACGCCGCTCACGCGCATCCGCATGGCGACCGAGCTGATGAAGGAAGGCGCCGAGCCGCGCCGCAAGCGCGAGCTCGAGGAGGACATCGCCGAGCTCGACGCGCTGATCGACGAAATCCTGCTGTCGAGCAGGCTCGACGCGGCGGAGCGCATGGAGAAGCCCGAAGCAGTCGATCTGCTGGCGCTTGCCGCGGAAGAATGCGCGCGCTACGAACAGGCAGCGCTGGAAGGCGAACCCGTCACGATACAAGGCGAGCCGCGGCTGCTGCGCCGCATGATCCGCAACCTTCTGGAGAATTCCAGGCGCCATGGCAAGCCGCCGATACAGGTGCGCGTGACTCGTACGCAGATCAGCATTTGCGACCAAGGGCCTGGCGTGCCGGAAGCGGAGCGCGAGAAGATTTTCGAGCCGTTTTATCGCGGTCTCGGCCTGTCGATCGTGCGGCGCATTGCGCGCCGGCACGGCGGGGAGGCCACCTGCACCGGGAGCTGCTTCGTCGTCTCGCTCAAACCTTGAAGGATTGCAGCGTTTCGCGCGCGAAGATCTCCTCGGGCGCGAAGCGGCGCTTCGACAGCCCCTGCTCGTGGTGATAGCGCAGGAACGTGTCGAGCACGTGGCGGTTGGCTTCCAGGCCGTAGGGCCACCAGTCCTCGCCCATCTCGCGCCGCGCCTCCTCGACGTGCGCGACGCACCACGGCAGCATCGCTGGCATTGCAGCAGTCTGGTGGTAAAGTTCAAAGGCCACTGCCTTGGATGCAACCAAGGCCTTGTACAACGACTGCGCGACCCAGGGATTGGCTTCGTACACATCGCGCCGGATCACGACGGTGTGCATGATCGGGAAGATCCTGGTGCGCCGGTAATAATCCTTCTCCAATTCGACGTAATTGTCGAATAGGCGCCGTACTTTTTCAGGATATTTGTAAAACGTAGAAGGCGCGCGCGCCGTCACCAGCGCGTCGATCTCGCCCTCGGCGATCATTCGCGACAGCGTCTGGGTCGGCCCGATGGGATGAAGACGAATGGTTGAAGGAAGATCGAGCTTGATTTTCTCGTCGCGCCCGGGCTCCTCCTCGCCGCCGGAGAGATGCTCGACGTCCGTGACCCGCACGCCGTGGTCGTCGGACAGGATGCCGCGGATCCACACCGGCGCGGTCATCTGGTACTCCGGCACGCCGACGCGCCTGCCTCTCAGGTCCTCGGCGCGGCGGATGCCGCTCTTCGCCGACACGAAGATGCAGGAGTGCCTGAAGAAGCGCGAGGGGAACGCCGGGATCGCGACGAAGGGCGGATCCTTCGTGTTCAAGGATGCCACATAGGAGGAGAGCGACATCTCCGAGCAGTCGAACTCGCGGTTGCGCAACATGCGAAAGAAGGTTTCTTCCACCGGCTGCACCAGGTAGTTCAGCTCAATGCCGTCGGGCCGCACGCGGCCGTCGGCGAGCGCGCGCGTGCGGTCGTAGTCCCAGCAGGCGAACGTGAGGCGTAGGCGCTTCATCCGGGCAGTATACTTTCTGAAACTCGGCGGAGGACCGATCGATGCGGCGGCTCGCGTTTCTTCTTATTGGCTTGCTGGCTGTTGCGGCGCAGGCGCAGGACTTTCCCACCAGGCCGATCAGGATGATCGTGCCGTACGCGCCGGGCGGCCTGCCCGACACGATGACGCGCATCATCGGCCCGAAGATGTCCGAGGCGCTCGGCCAGCAGATCGTGGTCGAGAACCGGCCCGGCGCCGGCGGCATCTCGGGCACCGAGGTCGTCGCGAGATCGACGGCCGACGGCTACACGCTGCTGATCGCCGACGTCGGCCAGCTGGCGATCAACCCGCACCTGTTCAAGGCGCTGCCCTATGACCCGCTGAAGGACCTGGCGCCGGTGAGCCTGATCGGCAGCACGGCGCTGTTCCTGGTCCTGCAGGCGTCGATCCCGGCGAACGACTTCAGGGAGCTGGTGGCGCTGGCGAAGGCCAAGCCGGGCTCCATGAATTACGGCTCCTCGGGCCTGGGCAGCATCCACCATCTCACCACCGAGGCGATGAAGGCCGCGTTCGGCATCGACATCGTGCACGTGCCGTTCAAGGGCATGGGGCAGGCGGTGCCGGCGCTCCTCGGCGGCCAGGTGTCGATGCTGTTCTCGGCGCTGCCGGCGATCGAGGCGCACGTCAAGGCCGGCAAGGTGAAGCTGCTCGCGATCAGCGTTCCGCAGCGCTCGCCGCAGGCGCCCGAGGTGCCGACCATCGCCGAGCTCGGCGTGCCGGGCTTCGACTTCGCGCCGGAGATCGGCCTGCTCGCGCCGGCCGGCACGCCGCCCGCGATCGTTTCGCGGCTCGCTGCCGAAGTGGCGAAGGCCGTGAGAAACGCGGACGTCGCTCAGCGCTTCCAGCAGCTCGGCATCGACCCGGTCGGCAACACGCCCGAGGCCTACGGCGCGCAGATCCGCAGCGACTACGAGCGCTACGGCAGGGTGGTCAGAGTTTCCGGGGCGAAGATCGACTGAGGTTGTCGATCACCGCGAGCAGCGTGCGGCGCGTCGCCGCGACGTCCGCGGCGCTCGCGCCGCGCACTGCGATCCGGTTCACTTCCTCCGCCAGCGGCACGAGCTTCGCCTCGAGCGCGCGTCCCTTGCGGGTGAGGTAGACATACACGTTCTTCCGGTTCGCGGCGGTCCGCTTGCGCACGATATAGCCGAGCTCCTCCATCGCCCTGAGCGCCGCGAACGTGGTCGGCTCCATCACGCCCGCCTCGTCGCTCAGCTCGCGCTGCGTCAGGCCGTCGCGCTCCCAGAGGATGCGCAGGAAGGTCCAATGCCCGAACGGCACGCCGTGCCCGGCGAGCCGACCTTGCAGCGCGCGCATGAAGGCCCGCCACGCCTCCTTCGTCAGGTGGGCCAGGCGATCTGATTTTGTAATGCGACCTCCTTCTGCTCGCGCGCCGAGCGCAGGATCGCAAGACACACCTCCATCGTCGCGAGCGCCCATTCGCCGCTGTGCAGCGGCGCGCGGCCCTCGACGATGGCGCCGTACAGCTCGTCGATCACCTCGGCGCGCGGCACCTCGGGCGGGGGCAGCGGATCGAGGCGCTGCTCGGCATCGCCGTAGATCATCACGCCCGAGGGCAGGGGGCGCAGGTCGGCCTTGTCGCACGAGACGATCAGCGTACCGAAGTGCGAATGCATCACCTGGTCTGCGTTTGTTTTGAACTCGCTGCGGCCGTACTTCAACGCCAGCTCGTCCCGGGCGCTGCGCAGGAGCTGTCTCGCGAAGCCGTATTGCGCCGGGTCCTTCCTCTGTCCCGACTCGCCGATCCAGCCGTTGAACTCGTCCGAGTCGAAATGCGCATATCCGCTGTAGACCATGGTCGCAAACGCGCCGTCCTCGAAGCTCAGGAGACAGGAGTAGGCACCTTCGGTGTGGCGCGCCGCGTCCCAGGCGCCGGTCGCCGCGCGCACGCTCTTCACGCGGCCGCCGCCGAGCAGCCGCACGACGTCGACGTGGTGCGCGGCCTGGTTGAACACGACACCACCGCCGAGCTCGGTGGCGAGCTCCTCGGGCCGCCGCGGCCGGTACAGGAAGTCCGTGAAGTTGAACGCCGTGATCATTCGCACTTTGCCCACCAGGCCCTGCTCGATGATCTTTCTGGCCTGAAGAATGGGCCGGTCGAAGCTGTGGCTGTGGCCGACGACCAGCGCTACGCGCGCCCTGCGGGCGGCGTCGATCATCGACCGGCAGTCCTCCAGCGTGAGCGCCATCGGCTTCTCGACCAGCAGATGCTTGCCATGCGAGGCGGCAAGGCGGGCCTGAGCGGCGTGGAACTGGTGCGGCGTCGCGATGTACACGATGTCGATGGCGGGGTGCTTACAGAGTTCTTCGACCGACACGAAACTTTTTGCTTGAAAATCAGCTTCGAACTTCGAGCGGGCTTCGTTGCGTGGATCGGCCGCGGCGACGAGCTCGACGCGGGGGTCGCGCGACAGCGCGGGCAGCATCAGCGTGAACGCGCGCCCGAGCCCGGCTACCCCGATGCGGAGTTTTTTCATGGTATGCTGAATACTTAGGCGCCTAAGGATATCTCATGCTGACCCGCGAGCAAAATGAGCTGCTGTGCCGCGTCGAGGGCGGCGCCACGATGGGGCAGATCATGCGGCGGCACTGGCTGCCGGTGTGCATGGCCGAGGAGGCCGCGGCCAGAGACGGGGCGCCAGTACGCTCGCGCCTGCTCGGCGAAGACCTGGTGGTCTTCAGGGACTCGCAGGGCCGGCTCGGGGTTCTCGGCGAGCACTGCCTGCACCGCGGCGCCTCGCTCGCCTTCGGCCGCAACGAGGAATGCGGCCTGCGCTGCCTGTATCACGGCTGGAAGTTCGACGTCGAGGGTAATGTCGTCGACATGCCCTCCGAGGCTCCGGGCGCGGCGGCCCGGCTCGGCAAGAAGACCAAGTCCTACCCGGTGCGCGAAGGCGGCGGCTTCCTCTGGATCTGGATGGGGCCGCGCGGCGAGATGCGGGAATTCGAGCCGCCGGCCTGGGCGCCGACGCGCGAGACGCGCATCAGCATCGTCAAGATGCACGCTGCCTGCAACTGGGCGCAGGTGCTGGAGGGCTCGATCGATTCGGCCCACAGCTCGAGCCTGCACTCGACCAACATGTTCTCGGCCGAAGTCGATGGCGCTAGGGCGACGGACAGCATCTGGCTGCGCCCCTCCGTGGACAAGGCGCCGCGGCTGCAGTTCGAGCCGACGAGCTACGGCTTTCGCTACGCCGCGATCCGCAAGCCGCTCCGCAATCCCGAGACCGACCAGTACGTCCGCACGACGCTGTTCATCGCGCCGTTCACGGTGCTGATCCCGCCCAACGACCGCTATAAGCTCGCGCAGATGCTGATTCCCATCGACGACGTCAACACAATGTTCTACTGGGTCGCCTGGCATCCCGACCCGAGGAAGGGGATCTCGCAGGAGGAGTGGCGCCGCTTCTGCGCCGCGAGCGTCGGCGTCGACCTCGATGAGGACTATAGAAAAAAAAGAAACCTGGAAAACCGCTACCTGCAGGACCGCGGGGCGATGGCGCGCGGCGACTGGACCGGCATCCAGGGCATTCCGGCCCAGGACATGGCGATGTGGGAGTCGATGGGGCCGATCGCCGACCGCAGCCGGGACAGTCCCGGCGCGAGCGACCTCGCGGTAGCGCAGTTCCGCCGCATGATGCTGGCCGCCGCGAAGAAATTCCAGGAAGGCGCGCCGGCCATCGGCACCGCCGAACCGCGCATGGCGCACGTGAAGCTCGCCTCGTTCGAGGGCATCGTGCCGAAGACCACCGACTGGCGCACGCTCGGCGCCGCGCAAGAGGAGCCGGTCAGCTGACGACCGGATTGCGCAGCAGCCCGATGTGCTCGACCTCGACCTCGATCACGTCGCCGGCGCGCATGAAGACTTTCGGGCTGCGGCCGTAGCCGACGCCGCTCGGCGAGCCGGTAGTGATGACGTCGCCCGGCAGGAAGCGGTAGAACTGCGAGTAGTACTCGATGAGCTGCGCGACGTTGAAGACCAGGTCATCCGTATTCGCCGATTGCATGACTTTCCCGTTCAGTCGCGTCGTCAGGCGCAGGTGGTCCGGATCGGGCACTTCATCGCGCGTTACCAGCGCCGGGCCCATCGGGCAGAACGTCGGGAACATCTTGCCTAGGAGATTGTGCTCCCACGCGTGGATCGGACCCATCACCCCGGTCGAGGAAAAGATCGGCGCCACCCAGTCGCGCGCCGAGACATCGTTGACGATGGTGTAGCCGGCGACGCAATCGAGCGCGGCGGCGGCGGTGACGCGGTGGCAGGGCTTGCCGATCACGACGCTGAACTCGCCCTCCCAGTCGACCATCGCGGGGTTACTGGGCGGAAGGACGATGGGTTCGCCCGGGCCGATGATGCTCGCCACGCTCTTGGTGAATGCCGCGGGCTTGGCCGGCACCGGAGTCTTCATCTCCTTCAGGTGCTCGTGGTAGTTCATGCCGCACGAGAGCACCATGCCGGGGTTTTGTATCGGCGCCAGCAGCCTCGCGGCCTTTGCCGGAATCGGGGTCGGCGCGGATTTCAGCATCGATCGAATTCGCTCGAGGCTGCCGCCTTGCAGAATGGCGCGAAGATCGGCGCCAAGCGGCTGCAGATCGATGATGCCGTCGCCGGCGAGCACGCCGGGACGAGGCTGCCCGGCGATTTCGAACGTAACGAGTCGCATGACCTTTAATATAGCGCTTGCAAATGGGACACCGCGTCACTCTCAAGCCAAGCGGGCACGGCTTCGAAGTCGCCGAGGGGCAGAACATCCTGCAGGCCGGGCTCGATGCCGGCTTCATGATGCCGTACAGCTGCCGCACCGGCGTCTGCCGCACCTGCCGCGGCACCCTGCTCGAAGGCAAGGTCGATTACGGTGCGGTGCATCCGACCTATCTTCCCGACAGCGACAAGGCGAAGGGCTATGCCCTGCTTTGCCAGGCAAGACCGCTCTCCGACATCGTCGTCGAGGTGCACGAGCTCGCGGGCATGGCGGGCATCCGGCCGCGCAAGATTCCCTGCCGGGTCGAGAGAATCGAGCGTCCGGCGCCGGACGTCGCGATCCTCAATCTGCGCCTGCCGATGAACGAGAACTTCCGCTTCCTCGCCGGCCAGTACATCGACATCCTGCTGAAAGATGCGAAGCGCAGAAGCTATTCGATCGCCAACCCGCCAAGGCCCGAGGGCGTCACCGCGCTGCAGGTGCATGTGCGCCACACGCCGGGGGGGCTGTTCACGGACCGCGTCTTCAGCACGCTCAAGGAGCGCGAGCTGCTGCGCTTCGAAGGCCCGCTCGGCACGTTTTTCGTGCGCGAGGAGTCGGACAAGCCGATCGTGATGGTGGCGAGCGGCACCGGCTTCGCGCCGATCAAGGCGATGTGCGAGAACGCGCTCGAACGCGGGATGAAACGGCCGATCACCCTTTACTGGGGCTGCCGGGCGAAGCGGGACCTCTACCTGCTGGACATGCCCGCATCCTGGAAGCACGAGAGCTTCAAATTCATCCCCGTCCTGTCGGATCCGACCCCGGAATGCCGGTGGACCGACCGCACCGGTTTCGTCCATCGCGCCGTGATGCAGGACTTCCCGGACCTGTCCGGGGTGCAGGTCTATGCCTGCGGCGCGCCGGTGATGGTGGACGCTGCGCGGCGCGATTTCGTTGCGCAGTGCAGCTTGCCAGCCGAGGAGTTTTTCGCCGATTCTTTCCTGACCGAAGCGGACAAGGCGCCGGCCGCGGCAGCCGCTTCGTAACGCCTACCGAGGAGGACCGCGATGTCGCTGACCCGAGAATTGATCCAGGATGGGATCGCCGAGCCGAAGAACGAGCAGGCGCTGGTGAAGGCCTTCGTGCTTTCGCACGGCACGATGGAGGTCTACAGCCTGAAGGAATCGCGCAAGTTCTACGAGGAATTTCTGGGCCTGGAATGCGTGCGCCACGCCAAGCCGGCGATAGTGGTCCGGCTGGGGCTCAAGTTCCACATCGTCGCGGTCGAGGTCGGCGAGGCGGTGCACCCGGTCAACGTGCTCAACCACTGGGGCATGGACGTCAATTCCGACGCGGAGGTCGACGACGCCTACCAGAAGGCGCTCAAGTTCAAGGACCAGTACAAGATCCGCCAGGTGCTCAAGCCGGTGAGGCAGCACGGCGTGTACTCGTTCTACATGGAGGACCTCGACCACAACTGGTGGGAGATCCAGCACTACCCCGGCTTCCAGAACCAGGACCTGTTCGATTTCGGCGACCGCTTCTCGATGGAGGATGGCGCCGAAGTGGGCGAGCTCAAGGAGCTCAACATCAAGACCACCGCCTAGCCGCCGGGGGTGCCTGAGCCCCCTATGAGCCAGTACGTGTACACGATGCGCCGGGTCGGCAAGGTGGTGCCGCCCAAGCGCGTCATCCTGAGGAACATCTCGCTCAATTTTTTTCCCGGGGCGAAGATCGGCGTGCTCGGCCTGAACGGCGCCGGCAAGTCCTCGCTCCTCAAGATCATGGCCGGCGTCGACCAGGACTTCGAGGGCGAAGCGATCCCGCAGCCGAACCTGCGCGTGGGCTTCCTGCCGCAGGAGCCGCGGCTCGACCCGGCGAAGGACGTGCGCGGCAACGTCGAGGAGGGCCTCGGCGCGGTGCTCGCTGCGAAGAAGCGCCTGGAGGAAATCTACGCGGCGTATTCGGAACCGGACGCGGATCTGGAAAAGCTGGCGGAGGAGCAATCTCGACTTGAAGGTTTATTAAATGAAACCAATGTAGAACATAAGCTGGAGATCGCCGCCGACGCCCTGCGCCTTCCTCCCTGGGACATGGACGTCGCGAAGATCTCGGGAGGCGAGCGGCGCCGCGTGGCGCTCTGCCGCCTGCTGCTGTCCGAGCCCGACATGCTGCTGCTCGACGAGCCGACCAACCACCTCGATGCGCTCTCGGTGCAGTGGCTCGAGCAGTACCTCGAGCGCTTTCCCGGCACGGTGATGGCGGTCACGCACGACCGCTACTTCCTCGACAACGTCGCCGGCTGGATCCTCGAGCTCGACCGCGGCTACGGCATCCCGTGGCAGGGCAACTACTCCGGCTGGCTCGAGCAGAAGGAGCAGCGCCTGGAGGTCGAGGCGAAGCAGGAAGCGGGGCGCATCAAGGCGATGCAGGAGGAGCTCGAGTGGGTGCGCGCCAATCCCAAGGGAAGGCGCGCGAAGAGCAAGGCGCGCCTCGCGCGCTTCAAGGAGCTCGAGTCCGCCGACGTGCAGAAGCGCAACGAGACCAACGAAATCTACATCCCGCCCGGGCCGCACCTCGGCGACCTGGTGATCGAAGCCGAGGGGCTGAAAAAGGCGTTCGGCGAGAAGCTGCTGTTCGAGAACCTGTCTTTCCGCCTGCCGCCCGGCGGCATCGTCGGCATCATCGGGCCGAACGGCGCGGGGAAAACGACGCTCTTCAGGATCCTGACCCGGGAGATCAAGCCGGATTCAGGCAAGCTGAAAGTGGGCGAAACGGTGAAGCTTTCGTATGTCGATCAATCGAGAGATGCGCTCGATGCGAAGAAAACCGTGTGGGAAGAGATCTCCGACGGCCTCGACCATATCCAGGTCGGGGCCTATTCGACGCCCTCGCGCGGCTACGTCGCGCGCTTCAACTTCCGCGGCGCCGACCAGCAGAAGCCGGTGGGCGAGCTCTCGGGCGGCGAGCGCAACCGCGTGCACCTCGCCAAGCTGCTGAAGAGCGGCGGCAACCTGCTGCTGCTCGATGAGCCGACCAACGACCTCGACGTCGAGACGCTGCGCGCGCTCGAAGGCGCGCTGCTCGGCTTTCCGGGCTGCGCGGTGGTGATCTCGCACGACCGCTGGTTCCTCGACCGCGTGGCGACCCACATCCTCGCCTTCGAAGGCGATTCGCAGGCGGTGTGGTTCGAGGGCAACTATGCCGACTACCTCGAGGACCGCAGGAAGCGTCTCGGCGAGGACGCCGACACCCCGCACCGCATCCGCTACAAGCCTCTAGTGAAATAGAAAACAGGGACAGACCACGTTTTGGGACCGAACGCCGCGCGTTTCTTCTTTTAGGCGGCTTTCAGTACGCCTGCGTCGTCTTCGAGTGGCAGCGGCTTGGTGTTGCGCGATACGACCCAGTCTGGACGCGAATTCGGCCCGAACTGCGGCGCGTTGGCGCAGGCATTGAACGAGATGTAGATGTGCCAGCGGTCCTCGGCGCTGAGGTTGTGGCCCGAGGCGTGCAGCAGGTTGCAGTGGAACAGCACCGCGGTCCCGGCGGGACCGACGATCGGAACGGGTTTTTCCGATTGTTGTAATACGGAAATGATTTCCTGCTTTGGAACGGCCCAGAACTTGTACGAAGTGCTCTCGTCGTAGTACGGCTCGATGCGGCCGTGCGAGTGGCTGCCGGGCAGCACGTACAGCGCGCCGTTCATTTCGACCGAATCGGTGAGCATCACCGCGAAGGTCGCCATGTCGGGGCGCGGGCAGCCGTCGCGCTGCCACGAGCCGTAGTCCTGGTGCCACATCCACACCGTACCCTCGATGGCGGGCTTCGTATTGATCTTCGTGTGATACACGTACACCTCGTCCGTGCCGAGCGCCTGCCTCGTCGGCGCGAGCATGCGCGGCGTGCGCACCAGCGCGCGGAACGCCGCCGAGCGCGTCGCGCCGTAATCCTCGTGCACGCGGAAGATTGAGCGCACGCCGCCGGTGCGCTCGCGGATCACGCTGTCGGCCTCGACGCCGGCGAGCCGAGCGGTTTCTGCGCGCAGCACCGCGATCTCGGCCTTCGAGAACAGGCCCGGGAAGAGGAGGAACCCGTCGCGCCGGAAACGCGCCACCTGCTCTTCGCTGAGCTGCATACGGAAATGCTAGCATCGCCCAATGATCCGACTTGCGCTGTTTGCGCTTCTCGCGTTCAGCCTGCCCGCTGCAGCGCAATATCCCGAGCGCCCGGTGACCCTGCTGGCGGGCTACCCGCCCGGCGGGCTGGTCGACGTGGTCGCGAGGCTTGTCGCCGAAGGCATGAAAGCGAAGTTTCCGAAAGGCATCGCGGTGGTGAACCGGCCCGGAGCCGCCGGCTCGGTGGCGGTCGCCGAATTTGGCGCGCAGCCAGCCCGACGGCTACACGGTCGTGCTGACGCCGCATTCCGCGCTGGTCATCGCCGCGCAGATCAACGATCTCGCCTACAAGACGCCCGACGATTACGATCCGTTCATCAACCTGGTCGCGTACTACCCGATGATTGCGGTGCGCACCGAGTCACCCTATCAATCCATCCAGGAGCTGATCGCCGACGCGCGAGCGAACCCCGGCAAGATCCGTGTCGGCTCGCCGGGCGAGGGCACCTCGAGCCACCTCAACCTGGAGGAGCTGATGCACCGCGCCGGCGTCAAGATGATCCACGTTCCTTACGCGGGCTGGGGCCAGTCGAGCCCGTCGCTGCTCGGCGGCCACATCGAGGCGCTGGTGGCGCAGCCCGGCGAGCTCAAAGGGCAGGTCGACGGCAAGCGCATGCGAGTTCTAGTCGCGTTCCAGCCGCAGCGCCACCCGGTGTTCCCCGACGTGCCGACAGCCAAGGAGCTGGGCTGGGACGTGGCCAACGGCGTGTGGTACCTCCTGATGGCGCCGAAGAAGACGCCGCCGCAGGTGGTGAAGTACCTGCACGACGCGGCGAAAGCCGCCATCGAGGACCCGCAGTTCGCGGGCACGATGGCGGCGCGCGGCATCGACGTCGATTACCGCCCGGGCGAAGCGCTGCGCGCCGACCTGTGGCGCGAGTACCGCGTGCACACCGACATCCTGCGCCGCATCGGCATGCTTAAGCAGTAGTCTGGCCGCTGAGCTACTTGATCTCGACTACATAGATGAAGAAATCGGTTTTGCCGATGTTCTTGGGCTTGTACTGCCGGTCGGGCCCGAGCGCCTTCACTTCGCCTGCTTTCCATTGCACCGTTTCGGTCTTGCCGTCGGCGTAGATACGCTGGATCGTCGCGCCCTGCAAGGCGCGGCCGATGCGGTAGGGCCGGGGAATGTTCGCGGCCTCCGCCCCCGCTGGGATGCTGGCTTCATACACGCGGACCGCGTCGTTCTCCAGCCGCACGCTCACGGTCGCCTTCTTGGGATCACGCGGTGTGGCTTGCGGCCTTTTGTCCTGGGTCGTGCCTTTCGCCTTCTTTAGATTGACGCTGTAGAGGACGATGTCCGTCTTGCTGATGCTTTTTGCCGAATACGGCTTGTCGGGTCCCGCGGCAAAGACCTCACCGGTCTTGAACTCCCGCTCGACGGTCTTGCCGTCCGCGTAGGTGCGAACGGTTTTGCCGCCCTTGATGACGCGCGTGATGCGATACGGCCGCTCGATGCTCGGGCTGACTTCGCCCGGCTTGAACGTCGTCTCGGTCACGCGCACCTTGTCGTTGTCGATGAACACCTTCTGTGTGCGCTGCGCCGCCTTTTTTTCCTGCGCCATCGCGGGAACCGCGACGGCCCCCGCCGCAAAGATTGCTGGGATAAGCAGCCCTGCCAGGACTCCGGCTGACTTGGTCATGGTTTCTCCTCCTCCTTCTTTCTTGACCCGCCCGTGATTGGACGGGCCGGACCATTCTACGCCGCGGAACCGGCCTTCCGCAGGCGCTCGCGCACCAGGTCGATGTGGCCGCGCAGCGCATACAGCTGGTCGGTATAGGCGAGCGGAACGCGGACGCGGGCGGCCCTGGCGTCCAGCTTGTCGAGGTCGGCGAGGAGCGCGTCCGCGGGCTCCGCCTTGCGCTCCATCCTGTCCTCGATCTGCCGCAGGCTGCGGTACCAGCGGAAGATGCGCGAGCGCACGCGGAACTGGTAGAGCGGCGGCACCCACCGCGACACTGGAACCAGCACCGCGACGATGGAGAACAGCGCCACCCACATGCGGTCGATGAGGTTGGCGAGCGAGAACGGCAGGTAGCGCTGCAGGAGCGGCGGCCCGGTGCGGTAGAAGCGCTCGGCTTCGCGCGCGATCGCGAACTCGCTGTGCTGCGGCGTCGGGAAGCGGCCGGCCTGCGCGATCCAGCCGGCGCCGCTGTGAATGCGCGACGCCGCCTGGACGAAGAGCTGGATCAGCGCCGGGTGAGTGTGCTCGCGCGCGACGAGCGAGGTGGTCGTCGCGATCAGCTCCACATCGCGCGGCGGCACGTCGCGCGCGAGATCGGCGACGCCGCGCGGCAGCGTGACCGGGCTGATGAACGGATAGCGCCGCGCATACGCCTCGGCCTGCGTGAACTCGTAGAGCCGGATGCCGGGCGTCTGCAGCAGCATCTGCACCATCGGCGACTCGGGCGCCGAGACCAGCACCAGCGCATCCAGCTCGTTGCCCAGCAGCGCGATGACCGCCGGGGTTTCCTCGAGGTTGCTGCGCTTCAGCTCTTCGCGTTCGAGGTGGTTGGCGCCGAGCAGCTTGGCGAAAAGCCCCGGCGAGCCGCTGCCGCGCGCGCCGGTGTTCACGCGCTTGCCGCGCAGATCCGCGATGTTCGCCATCTTGCCCCGGTAGTAGATCCAGACCGGTTCATAGAAAAGGCTGCCGAGCGACACGAGCGGCACGCCGCTCTTGTCTTCATCGACCAGGCGCGTCGCCTCGCTCGACCCGCCCTGCACGAACGCCATGTCGACGTGCTGCTTGTCGTCGCGCAGCAGGTGCAGGTTGTCGCGCGAGCCCAGGGTGGGGCGCAGCTCCACCTGGATGCCGTAGCGCTGCAGCTCGGCCTGGTAGCGCTTGCCGAAGGCCGCGTACGCGCTCTGCTCGGGGCCGGTCGCGAGCACGACGCGCCGCGGCGGCGCTGGATCGAGCAGCAGGTAGGCGGCCACGAGCAGCGCCAGGCCGACGAGCAGGAACGGGCCCCAGGTCAGGACCAGATCCCGCACCGAGATCAGCGTCTCGCGAATGACGCGCGGCATTACGCCGCGACTTTCTCGGTGATCGGCGCCCTGGGCAGCCAGCTCTCGCCCGGCTCGAGGGTGAACGTGAATGCGAGCGAATATTCGTCGCCGTTCTTCTGGAAGTCTCCGATCAGGGCCCGGGTGACGCCGAACTGGCTGTCGGTTTCGAGATGCGGATCGCCCGGGTCGTAGACCTGCGAGGCGATCGTCTTGAAGCCCGGCTTGTGAATCAGGAAGTGGAGATGCGCCGGGCGGAAGTTGTGCCGCTCCTGGGCACGCAACAGCGCGCCGGTCGGCCCGTCGGTCGGCACCGGATAGCCCGCGGGCTTGACGCTTCGGAAGCTGAAGGCGCCGTGCGCGTCGGTGGTGAACCTGCCGCGCAGGTTCATCTCCGCCTGCGTCGCATCCTGGTTCTCGTACAGCCCGACCGGCGAGGAATGCCAGACGTCCACTTCGGCGCCGGCGATCGCCCTGCCATCCAGGTCGCGCACCGAGCCGCGGAAATGGAGCCCCGCACCGGGCGTCGGCGAGCGCACGATCGATGCGCCGTTCTCGCAGCGCGGCGCGCCGGCCCGGTAGAAGGGCCCGAGGTTGTTCGCCTGCGTCGGCCGGGTCCCTTTCAGGCCGTTGTTGAGCAGGCAGATCAGGTTCGAGACGCCGAGCGCGCCCGCCATCAGCATCGCCTCGTTGTGGCTCGGCGTGGTGTTCTGCCCGATCGCGTTGAGGGCGCCGATCGCCTCCTGGAATTCGCGCTCGGTGAGCTTCACTTCGCGGATGAAGGCGTGCAGGTGCCTCACCAGGGCGGACAGGATTTCGCGGGTGCGCGCGTCGGGCGTGCGGCGCATTTCCTCCAGCACGGCGCGCGTGACATCTTCCTGCTTCTCGATGATCATCGGACTTCCTCGACGGGGGTTCGAGGAAAGTCTAGCGCGTTTCAGCTGCGCCGGCCGCCGCGAATCTGCTGCTGCAAATGCTGGAACGCCTGCTGCCGCGGTTGAAAGCTTCTCGATGGAGAGGCCAGCGCGACGGGCCGCTCAAGGCGTGCTGCGGGACGCCATTGCGGACGCGGCGCTTCGGCGCGCCATTGCGGACGCGGAGTGCTCTGGATGATCGGCTGGCGCTGCGCTTCGGGGACGGGCCGCCACGTTGCGTTCGGACGCGGGCTGCTCTGGATGATCGGCTGGCGCCGGGATTCCGGAACATTGTGCCAGGGACGCGACCAGACACGAGCTCGCGTAACGAAGACCGGCCGCGAGACGATGTTCACGTGGTTGACGAAGACCACGCGCGGCGCCCAGGGCCGCCAGAACACCGGGCGGTACGCGGGCCACCACCACGGTCCATAAACCACCAGCGGATCGTAGTAGCGGACGTACATGTATTGCGGGTAGACCGGCTGCACGGCGATCGCCGGGCCTTGCTGATAGACCTGCTGCTCGCCGTCGCTGCGCAAGTACCCGGAGGCCTGCGCGCGCTGCCGCAGGGCCTGCACCGTGGCCATGGTCTGCGTCTGCTGGCCGAGGAAGGCGTTGCCCAGATCGGCGGTCCACTGCGGGCTCTCGCCCATCCTCGCGAGCACGTCGGGATACGCGACGAGCGCTTTCACGCTCGGCTCCCACGGCTGGTCGTGCACCATCTGCACCGCGTCGTCGCCGCTCACGCCCGGATTGCGGCGCGACCAGTCCGCGGCCTGCGCTACCTGGTCTGGGTAGACCGCGGCAGCGAGGATCTGCGACAGGAGCGGATCGGGATAAAGGGCGACCGGCGCGAGCAGCGCGTCGAGCTCGGGCTGCGAGTACAGCCTCTGCTGCGCGTGCGCGGGCGCAAGCGGAAGCAGCAGGCAGAGGGCGAGGAGGAGGGTGCGCATAGTCCTATCAATGCGCAAGCCTAGTCCCCCGTTGGCGCGGCGTCCCTCTCAGTGTGTAACAGGATGTGTCGGCCTATTCCACTTTTGCCCCGGAGTCGCGCACTACGCGCTCGAGCAGCGGCGCTTCCGCCTTGATGTCCGCCTCGAACGACTCGGGCGAGGCCGAGGGGGTGGCATCCATTCCCTGCGCCGCAATTTTCTCCTTCACCTCCTGCTTGCCGAGTCCCTTGACCGCGGCTGCATACAGCCGCCTCACGACGGGAGCGGGCGTTCCCGCGGGCACGTAGAGGCCGAACCAGAAGGTATAGTCGTAGGCTGGCAGACCGGCTTCCGCGCTGCCGGGAATCCCGGGCACCGCCGGCGAGCCGTCGCGCATCGACACCGCCAGCGCGCGCAGGCGCCCGCTTCGCACGAAGCCCATCACCGTCGGCGAAGTCGCGAACATCACCTGGGTGTCTCCGGCGAGCAGCGATTGCGCGGCCGGGCCGCCTCCCTTGAACTGCACCGAGGTGAATTTCACTCCGGCGACGGATTCGAACAGCACCGCGGCGAGGTGCGGCGCCGAGCCGTAGCCCGCGCCGGCGTTGAACAGCTTTCCCGGATTCGCTCTTGCGAACGCGATCAGCTCCTTCAGGCTGGTCACGGGCGAGCTGTTGTTGACGACGATGACCGTCGGACCGGTGGCGATCTTGGTGACCGGCACGAAATCCTTGTCGTCATAGGGAAGCGATCTGTAAAGCGTCCTGTTGATCGCGTGGTTGTTGCCGTTGAGGACGGTGTACCCGTCGGCGCTCGCCCTGGCGACCATCTCGGCGGCGATGTTGCCGCCGGCGCCGGGGCGGTTGTCGACGATCACCACCGTGCCGAGGTCCTTCGACATCTCGTCGGCGATCAGCCGCGTGAGGAAATCGCCCGAGCCGCCGGGCGGGTAGCCGACGACCAGGCGCAGCGGCTTCGCGGGAAAGCCCTGCGCGCCGGCTTCGAGCGCAAGCGCGCAGGCGGCGAGAAAAGCCAGGGCACGGAGCATGCACCCCAGTTTACACAAGACAATCATTGCGGGTAGCGTTCGATCCTGGGGGCTGCCCGTGATGAACCGTCTTTGCCGTTTGCTCGTGCTGTCGGCTGCGCTCGCTTCGCTCTCGGCGGCGGCGCAGTACCCCGGCAAGCCCGTTCGAATCGTCGTTCCGTTTTCAGCGGGCGGCACGACCGACATCCTGGCGCGCGCCGTTGGCCAGAAGCTCACTGCAGCCTGGTCACAGCCCATCGTCATCGATAACCGCCCCGGGGCGAGCGGCATGATCGGCGCTGAAATGGTCGCGAAGGCGCCGCCGGACGGCTATACGGTGCTGATGGCATCAGTCGCCGAAGTGGCCATCAACCAGAGCCTCTACACCAGGATGACCTACGATCCGCTCAAGGACCTGGCGCCCGTCACGCTGGCGGGATTCACGCCGCTCATCCTGGTCGTACATCCCTCGGTACAGGCGCGGTCCGTGAAAGAGCTCATTGAGCTCGCAAAAGCGAAACCCGGCCGCTTCACCTTCGCCTCGCCCGGAAACGGCAGCGTGCAGCACCTTTCGGGCGAGCTGATGAAGACGGTGGCGCGCGTCGACATCACCCATGTTCCCTATAAGGGCGGCGCTCCTGCAGTGACCGACCTCGTCGGCGGGCAGATCTCGATGTTTTTCGCGGGCATGCCGATCGTCATGCCGCACGTCAAGGCGGGGAGATTGCGTGCCCTCGCGGTGACGGTAACCAGGCGGTCCCCGGCTGCGCCGGACGTGCCGACCATGGAAGAAGCCGGCGTGCCGGGTTTCGACATCAGCAACTGGTTCGGGGTTTACGTGCCGGGCGCAACGCCGAAAGCCGTCATCGCCACACTGAACAGCGAAATGTCCAGGGTGCTGAACCTTGCGGACGTCAAGGAGCGCCTGGCAGAACAAGGTCTCGAAACGGTCGGGAACAGCGTGGAGCAGTTCGACGCGTTCTTCAGGGCTGAAATCCTGAAGTACGACAAGATCATCCGGGAGTCCGGGGCGCGCCCCGATTGATGGCTCGCGCTCTTTGTTTATTTTTCATACTCCTGGGTCTCACCGCCGGGGCGCAGGCGCTCGCGCAGCAGGACTATCCGAGCCGGCCGATCCGCCTGATCACGCCGGCCGCGCAAGGCGGCACGACCGATCTCCTGGCGCGCGTTTTCGGCGCCCGCCTGGCAGAGGTGTTCAAGCAGCAGGTCGTGGTGGATAACCGTGCGGGCGCAGCGGGCGTGATCGCCGGGGAGCTGACCGCGAATGCGCCGCCAGACGGATATACGCTGTTGCTCGCTTACCACCAGCACACGATCAACGCGGCGCTGAATCCCAAGCTGCCGTACCACCCGGTGAACAGCTTCACGCCGATCACGCAGCTCACGTCCGCAGCGCTGATGCTGGTCGTGAACCCGGCGACGCCAGTGAGAAGCCTGGAGGAGTTCTTGAGCTGGACCAGGAATTACCCGGGGCCGCTCAACTACGGGTCGGCCGGCAACGGCAGCGGCGGGCACCTTGCAGGCGAGCTCTACAAGCTGATGACCGGCGTGAAAGCCGAGCACATCCCGTACAAGGGCTCGGGCCCGGCGATGATGGATCTGGTGGCCGGTCAGTACCACTACAATTTCGCCGGCATCCAGGGTGCGCAGACCCTGGTCCGATCGGGGAAACTGCGCGCGCTCGCGGTCACCGCGCCCAGGCGCCTCGCCGCGTTGCCCGACCTGCCCGCGGTTGCGGAAATGCTGCCTGGCTTCGAGGTCGTCGGCTGGTACGGCGTGATCGGGCCGGCCAATCTGCCCGGCCCGATCGTCGCCCGGCTGCACGAGGAGTTCGCGAAGGTTCTCAGCCAGCCCGAGGTACGCGAGAGGATCGTGGCGGACGGATCGGAGCCGATCGGCAGCACGCCCGGGGAGTTCCGTCAGTTCATGCTTGCCGATCTCGCGAAATGGGCGAAGGTCGTCAAGCAGAGCGGGGCGAAGCTGGATTGATGGAGCGGGAGTCCTACCGCGGTGTCTGCGCTCCGACGGTGAGCCGCCGCATGCGGCGGCGCTGGCCGTGATAGTCGTTGATCGCGTTGTGCTGCGTGCAGCGGTTGTCCCAGATCGTGAGCGTGCCGGGCGCCCAGCGGACCCGGCAGGTGAATTCAGGCCGCGTCTGGTGCGCCTGAAGCCATTCGATCAGCGGGCGGCTCTCGTCCTCGCTCATGTCCTTGAAGCGGATGGTGTGGCTGCGGCTGACATACAGCGCCTTGCGGCCGGTCTCGGAATGCGTGCGCGCGACGGGATGCTCGGCTTCGTACCGGTCGGCGGTGTCGGTGTCGCGGACCTTCATGCCGCCGATCTTCTTGTGCATCGCACTTCGTCCGCCGCCGTGCTTCAGCCCGGCGCTGTTGACGCCGACGAGCCCGTCGACCAGCCGGCGCATGCCCTCGGAGAGCGCGTCGTAGGCGGCGCGGGTGCTCGTGAACAGCGTGTCGCCGCCGCGCGAAGGCGTCTCGACGGCGTACAGCAGCGTGGCGAGCGGCGGCTGCTCGAGATAGGTGGTGTCGCTGTGCCAGTTGCCGCCGAAATTGGTCTCCTCGTTCTCTGCCTTCACCACCTCGAAGATGTACGGGTAGCCGTCCATTCCGGTGACGAAGGGATAGAAGCACGGCTCGCCGAAGCGCGCGCCGACGCGCATCAGGTCGGCGGGCTCGAGCGCCTGGTCGCGGAACACGAGCACCGCGTACTCGAGGAACGCGCGGCGGATCTCGCGCCAGGCGTCCTCGTCCGGCCCGGGGAGCGATACGCCGCGGATCTCGGCTCCCAGCGCACCGGCGAGCGGCTCGATTATCATCGGGCAAGTTTATGACAAAACGCATTGCCATCGTCGGCGCGGGAGCGCTCGGCGGCTATGTCGGCGGCACGCTCGCGCATCTCGGGCACGACGTGACGCTGATCGACGCGTGGCCGGAGCAGATCGAGACCATCCGGGCGCGCGGTCTGGAGCTCGACGGCATGACGCCCGCGGAGCGCTTCACGGTGAAGAGCGCCAAGACCATGCACCTGACCGAGGTCCAGTCGCTCGCTCGGCGGCCGGTCGACGTCGCGATGGTCGCGGTCAAGTCCTACGATACGCTGTGGGCGACCGCGTTGATCAAGCCCTATCTGTCCGCGGAAGGCTGCGTCGTTTCGCTGCAGAACTGCCTCAACGAGGAGACCATCGCCGGCGTGGTCGGCTGGGGACGAACGCTCGGCGCGGTCGCCTCGATGATCTCGGTCGACCTGTACGCGGCCGGCCGCATCCGGAGGACCGTGCCGAAGGGCGGCGACGATTACACCATCTTCCGCATCGGCGAGCCCCACGGTCGCATCACGCCGCGCGTGGAAGAGCTGGTCGAGTGGTTCCGCGGCATCGACAGCTCGAAGGCGACGACCAACCTGTGGGGCGAGCGCTGGTCGAAGCTCGTCCAGAACAGCATGGGCAACGGCGTGACCGCGGCGACCGGGCTGACCTCGGGCGACTGCCTGCGCAACGCCAGGATCCGCCGCTTCCAGATCCGGCTCGCCGGCGAAGCGGTGCGCGTCGGCCAGGCGCTTGGCTACACGCTCGAGAGGATCCGGGGCGCCGATCCCGAGCGCCTCGCGCGCGCCGCCGAGGGCGACGCCGCCGCGCTCGCGGAAGTCGAGGCCCTGATCGTGCCGAAAGCCGGCGCCAACCCGCGCGGCGACATCCAGCGCCCGTCGATGGCGCAGGACATCCTCAAGGGCCGGCGCACCGAGATCGACGCCATGAACGGCTACATCGCGCGCAAGGGCGCCGAGGTCGGCGTGCCTGCGCCGAGCCATGCCAGGCTCGCCGAGATCGTGACGCGCGTGGAGCGCGGCGAGCTCGCGCCGTCACCTTCGCATCTGGAAGAGATATGCGCCTAACGCGAACCGAGCTTAGCGTATCCGCCCGACTTGCCATTGAAGCGCTCGGGCTTCGCCCAACTCAGGCGCTGCGTTTCTATGCAAGCAATACGCACCCGAGGCTTGGCGCGATCGTAACGAATCACTTGTACGGTTCGCTGGACACGTGAATCGAGGTCCTTCCACTTCGATCCGATGGCGGGATATTCGAGTTTCATGCATGAATAGTAGTCGATTTACCAAGAGGAGAGATCTGTCATGAAACGGTACCTGCATAGCTTTCTTGCCGCCGCCGCGTTAGCAGCGGCCACCGTATCCGCCGGCACGAGTGCGTTCGCCGCTGGCTACGATGACCACGAGGCGCTCCAGGGCGCAAAGGAAGTCAAGGTCGCCTTCGACATCACGGCGGGCGAAGCCAAGGCGCTGCTCGGGCGACTCAACGTCATCGACGAGACGCGCCGGTCGCTGATCGAGCAGGGCGTGACTCCGCATTTCATCCTTTCGTTCCGCGGGCCGGCGACGAAGCTTGTGCAGACGGATGTCTCGAAAATCAAGCCCGAGGACCGGGAAACCGCGATCAAGATCGCGGCAAAGCTGAAGGAGATGCGCAACGCGAAGGGCGTCGAGAACCTGGAGCAATGCGCGGTGGCGGTTCGCGAGCAGGGCACCCGGGCCGAAGACGTGGTGCCGTCGGTGAAAGTGGTCGGTAACGCCTGGATCTCCTTGATGGCTTACCAAAACCGCGGCTACGCCTACATCGCGCCCTGAACCGACCGACCGGTTTTCGGCGCTGATCATCGGAAGGAAGGCACATGACGGATGCATCGAAATTTCAATTCACAAATCCGTCTGTGCCGAAGGCCTACGAGGAGTTTTTCGTGCCGCGACTATTCGAGCCCTGGGCCGCGCTATTGCTCGACGAGGCCAAGCTGAAGAAGGGGCAGGCCGTCATCGATGTGGCAACGGGCCCCGGTACGGTGGCGCGGCTCGCGGCGCCGAGGCTAGGCCCCAAGGGACGGATCGTTGCCACGGACATATCCCGGCCGATGCTGGACATCGCCAGGGCAAAGCGCGCGCTGGCCGGGGCGGCGCCGATTGAATACGTCGAGTCGCCTGCTGCGCCGCTCGCCGCGCCAACCGGCGCATTCGACGTAGTGCTTTGCCAGCAGGGATTGCAGTTCTTTCCCGATCGACCCGCAGCGTTGCGCGAAATGAAGCGCGTCCTGAAGCCCGACGGACATGCAGTGATTGCCGTGTGGGCGGCGATCGCGCGTAATCAGATCTTCGCGGCGTTTCATGCAGCCCTTCGCGCTGCGACGCCACCCGACCTGGCCGGCCTGATCACGGCTCCGTTCAGTTGGCACAGCAGCGCTGAGCTCAAAGCCGCCGCCGAGGAGGCAGGGTTCCGGAAAGTTCGCCTTCTGACCCGCAGCCTACCCATGGTGATGGAGAAGGGGCTGGAGCAGGCCGTGCAGTCCTTCAGTGCCACGCCGGTCTCTCCTGGGGTCGCCGCTCTTCCACAATCGATTCAGGACAGCTTCTTCGCCCGGATGAGGCAGGAGCTGTCCGCGCTCGTGGTGGACGGAAAGGTGATCGGCGAAATGGTGTCCAACATCATTGTTGCCCACGCAGAAGTCAACTAAAAAACCTCATCGTCATTCCGCCTCGAATGGAACCTTGATATTCGTGCCCTCGAGCATGATTCCGCCCCGTTCCCCTGGCGTGACACCGCCGTAGCGCGGCGAGTACACCTGCGGAAGCGGCCGCGCCTCGAGCGGCGCCAGCCACAGCCGGAGAAGGTGACGATGCCGCTCGGGCTCGGGCCAGTTCTCGAAATCGGCGCGCGAGTGCAGGATCTGGTGGTTGTGCAGCAGCTGGATGTCCCCTGGGCGGAAATCCATCGAGAGATGGATCGCCGGGTCGTTGCACAGGTCGTCGAGGAGGTCCATGGCCGCGATCTGGCCGCGCGTGAGCCTCCTCGCCTCGGGAAAAAGCTTCTGCGCCGATTCGATGTATTGGCGAACATAGATGCAGGAGAGTCTCCCGGCGTACCAATGGTAGATCGGGATGTCGAACCAGGGCTTCATGCCCTCGGGCACTTCGCCGCGCCGATCGGTGGGAAACGGCTCGAACAGCGCAGGCAGGAGATCCGGGCGCTGGGCGAGCACCTCGTTGTAGAGCGTCATGGAACTCGCGAGGTAGCTCTCGCCGCCCGATTTCGCCGTCTTTACGCACAACAGGCCCACGATGTCGACCGAGTCGGTGTGATATTCGAGCCGTCGATTGGTCTGGTAGTAGCGGACATTCGGATCCCGGATGTCGAGCCCCAAGTCCTTCACATGCCCGAGGAGGTGACCCTTGGCATTTTGCGAGCGCGGCCTGCCGAGCCACGATCCGATTCCCATGTAGGCAATGGCTTGCTCGTCGCTTGCCCAGCGCTCAACCGGCAGGCCGCGCAGCATGATAAAACCGCGGCCCTCGAGCAGCTCGGTGAGCACGGCGTGCAGCACATGGCCCAGCGTGGGCAACGGGAAAGTTGCCGGGGAAATCTCGGAGAGCGCTGCTCCGCGCGCGCGGTAGGCGCGCACCGCGTCGACGAGCTCTTCGAGCTCCGCGGCACAGAAATGCCGTATCCAGTCATCACGGCTAGCGAGCCGGCCCCCGTACCATGCGCCCGAACCAGCGACCGGTTCATAATGCATCCGGGAAGAATAGCAGCGATGAAACGACTCGTCCTCGCCTTGATCGCAACATATGCCTGCAGCGCACTGCCGCAGGGCTATCCGTCCAAGCCGATCAGCTTCGTGATCCCGTTCGCTGCCGGAGGCGACTCCGATCTCTCCGGCCGCAACGTCGCGCAGCACGCCTCCAAATATCTCAACAATGTGCCGATCGTCCCGGTGAACCGCAGCGGCGCTTCCGGAGCCATCGCCACCATGGCTGTAAAGAACGCTCCGCCCGACGGCTACACGTTGCTCGTCGCGCGCATTGCAACGCATGCCATCCTTCCCGCCTTGGAATCCAAGCTGCAGTACAAGTGGAATGAGTTCACGATGCTCTCGCTCATCGAGCTCAATCCGTACATGTGCTTCGTGCGCAGCGATTCGCCGTTCAGGACAGCCGCCGAGCTGCTCAGCGAGATGCGCAAGAATCCAGGGAAGCTCGATTTCTCCACGTCGGGCGTCGGCACCAGCCAGAACATGGCGGTGCAATACTTGATGGCGCTCGCCGGGCTAACCAAGGATCACGCCGTCGGCATTCACTACAAGGGTGGCGGCGAGGTAACCGCTGCCGTGCTGGCCGGCCAAGTGCACTTCGCCTGCAACAACGCGCCCACGGTCATCCCGCAGATCAAGGCGAATGCTCTGCGCGCGCTGTTCGTCACTCCGACACGATTGGCCGAACTGCCGGACGTGCCAAACGCAGCCGAAGTGGGCTACTCGGATATGAACAAGATCGTCGGATGGACCGCCCTCATGGGGCCGCCCGGGCTGTCGAAGGAAGTCGTGGACAAGTGGGTTGAGGTTTTCGCCAGGCTCGCTAAGGATCCCGAATGGCAGCTCGGAAACGCGAGGCTCGGCGGCATCGCCGCGATCCGCTCTCCCGCTGAAACAGAGCAATTCGTGCACGAGCAGTACGAGCTCTACAACCAGCTTGTCACTAGCCTGGGGATTCGTCAGTAAGCGGCGACCTGCAGATCACACTGGCACGGCTAAAGGGTGGAGGCAGAAGCTAACGCGCCAGCAACTGGCCTATCTTTTCGTTCTGCTCCCTGAGCTTCTCGACCTCGGCGCGGATTGCGGCAAGCTCGAAGTTGCCGGTGAAGTCGAGGTCGTTTTTGTCGATGACGGGCACCGACTCGACGAGGCCGATCTGCTCCAGCTGAGCAAGCCATTCCTGGATGTCTTCCTCGGAGCAGTTCTGCAGAGACGCGCACACCATGGCGGCATGCGCGCCGGCGCCGATTGAACCGAGCACTTTCCAGCATTCAGGCGAGACTTTAGGAGCTTGCATTTCCCATGCCCGCTGGCCGGCCCAAGTACGCCGGTAGATCCGATCGCCTATCGCCATTTCCGTCGACCTCATCCTCCGTAGGAAATGATGGGCTCAAATGACGAACCTGAGGTGACTCCTTAAAGATTTTTACGACAAAAAATGTAAGAAAGCGGCGTTCCCCTTACGAGCCGGGGTTCGTTTCAAAGTAACTGATTCTCTAGGCACTACTGTGCCGGAATGTTCGCCTCCTTGATCAGCCTGGCGTAGCTCTGCAGGTCGGACCGGATCAGGGCGGCAAAGTCCTCCGGCGCGCCGGTGACGATCTCGTTGCCGCCCTGCGTGACCAGCCGCTCGCGCACATCGGGCGCGCGCAGCGCTCTCGCGATCTCCGCGTTCAGCCGCTCGACGATCGGGCGCGGCGTGCCGGCTGGCGCGAGAAAGCCCTGCCATTGCGAGATGTCGAACCCCGCGATGCCCGCCTCCTGCAGCGTCGGCACCTCCGCGAGCGCCGACGCGCGCTTGCCGCTCGAAACGGCGAAGGCGCGCAGCTTCCCCGCGCGGATCTGCGGCACCGACGTGATGACCGTGTCGAACATGATCGACAATTGCCCGCCGAGCAGATCGGCCAGCGCCGCCGCGCTGCCTTTGTAAGGCACATGCGTGAGCCGGGTATTGGTCTTCAGTGCGAGAAGCTCGCCCGCCAGGTGGTTGCCGCCGCCAAACCCCGTCGAGCCGTAAGTGATCGCGCCGGGCCTGGCGCGCGCCGCGGCGACGACGTCGTCGATGCCGCGCAGCGGCGAGATCGCGAGCGCGACCAGGACGTATTGGTAGACGGTCGCCTGCGCGACCGGGACGAAATCCCTCACCGGGTCGTAAGGCACTGTGGCGTACAGCACCGGGTTGACGACGATCGGGCCGCTCGCGGTGGCGAGCAGCGTGTAGCCGTCGGGCGCCGATTTGGCGACGAAGTCGGCGCCGATGCCGCCGTTCGCGCCGGGCTTGTTCTCGACCACGAAGCCCTGCTTGAACGCCTCGCTGAGTTTCTGCCCGAGCGTGCGTGCGAAGATGTCGGCCGCGCCGCCGGCGACATACGGCACCACGACGCGGACGGGCCTGGAGGGGTACTCCTGCCCATGCGATGCCCAAGGCAGGGCCAGCACCGCGAACACGAAGAACAGCTTCTTCATGTGGTGACTCGGTCGATCTCGAGCGGGCGCTCCATCACCTCGTACAGGATCGAATACCAGCGCCGGCGCTGCTCGGCCATGGGCCTTAGAGGCGCAACAGCCGCAAAGTGGAGGTCAACTAAACTACCGCCCCAGTGTTGAGCATCGTCATCTCCACCATCGCGTTCTTCGTTGTCAGCTATTACATCAAGCGCTGGGCCGACGACAACGACATTCCTAAGGGGATTACGCGAAGCATCTGCATCTTCATTCTAGCGATTGCGCTGGCGTATGGCGTCGCGTGGGTAGCGGACAAGGCGGCATAGGAGGGCGTGATGAGAATTGCCTCTCTTGCTGGGTTTCTCCTTATGGTGAGCGCGCTTGTCGGCCTGGTCTTCATGCACGCGCTCTTTTCCCGCTCGCTAGTCGTCGTAGCGGTCCAGGCGGCCGCCGTCGCACTCGTGGTATGGGCGCGCCTCGCCTTGGGTCGGCGCAGTTTCCATCCTGCCGCGGACGTTGCCGGCGGTGACCTCGTCACAACCGGCCCCTATCGCTTCATCCGGCATCCGATCTATACGGCCGCATGCGTATTCTGCTGGGTAGGAGTCTTGGCCAATTTCGCGCTCATGCCGCTCGCTGCCGGGGTACTGCTGCTGATCGGGGCAGTGATCCGCGTCTTCGCAGAGGAACGGCTTCTCATGGACCGCTACCCGGGGTATCGAAACTATGCGAAGGGCACGAAGCGGATGGTGCCCTATTTGTTTTAGCGCCTTATCTCTTTTACCTGCCTGGGGTAAATGGTACTAGACTGTCTCCGAATCACGACAGGGGCGAGTAATGGTCAGGGCATGCGTGGTGTTCGGGATTGGCGCAGTGGCGGGCGCGCTCTTCATCGACTGTCTCATGCCAGAGGCGTTCGGCGATTATCCCCTAGGGTACGCCATAGCCATGCTCGCTACGGCCGAGCAGCAGGTTGCCTACCTGCTGTCGCGCAACCAGGGCATGAAGTACCGCGTGCTGATCGCCGACGATCACGCGATCATGCGCGAAGGGGTGCGCGCCCTGCTTCTGAGCGACGGCAGCATC